>Ga0307475_10000963_pt1 | contig 17208 bp, 12 predicted proteins | sample atmos_gasesECM1C_FD_203317 | JGI IMG/M metagenome (GOLD analysis project Ga0307475, IMG submission 203317) | Hardwood forest soil microbial communities from Morgan-Monroe State Forest, Indiana, United States - atmos_gasesECM1C_515 | ecosystem: Environmental > Terrestrial > Soil > Temperate... | reverse complement strand
AGCTAACGCGCCGCAACCCGTCTATGCGGCGCCGCCGAGCAGCGCTAGTCCAGGCCTGGCCGCGGTGCTTGGCTTTATTCCCGGTGTTGGAGCGTTCTACAACGGCCAATTCGCCAAGGGCTTCGTGCACGTTTTCATCTTCGCGGTGTGCGCGCATCTGGCCGATCGTGCCGACATCTTTGGATGGTGCGTTGCCGCCTGGATCTTTTACATGGTGTTTGACGCTTACACCACCGCCAAGGCTCGCATGCTCGGCCAGCCCCTGCCCGACCATCTGGGATTGAACGCCCTGCTGGCCGGTTTCGGTTTGGGAACGCCGGCTCACCCCGCAGCGGCTGTGGCGACGGCCGGTGCTGGGCCGGTGACCGGAGCTTCGGTGGGATCGCCGGAAATAAGTCTTGTGCCGGTCAATCCTACAGCTAATCCTACTTCCGATGTTGGTCAGCCCTATCCTGTTGAGCCGCCTCCTGAGACACGATCTGGAAGTGCGCTGCCGATGGGAGCGATCATTCTGATTGCTCTGGGCGTACTCCTGCTGCTGGATAATCTTGGGGTGCTCTCCTTTCGCTGGCTGGGAGAGTTCTGGCCCATTGTGTTGATCGTTCTCGGAATCTGGCTGGCGGTGCGCCGCATGGGAAGGAGCTAGCCCATGCCGGACTATGGTTACGAGGACTATTACGTTCGCAATCGCGCCTGCCGCTGCCCGCGCTGTGCCTCGCATTGGCTCCTGGGACCGGCGGTGTTGATCACCATCGGAGTTCTATTCCTGTTCGAGCAGTTGCGTATCATGAGCTTCGGACGCAGCTTCCCGATTCTGCTGATCGTCATCGGCGTCATCAAGATCGCGCAAAGGACCGCTCCCGATATGGGACACATACAACCGGCGCCATATTATCCGCCCGGGGATCTCGGAGAACGGATTCGCGAACGCGTTCGCAGCACGACTGACGAGAACATCGCCAGAAACGTTAACATCCCTCCGGCTCCGCCTACGATCCAGGGAAATCCTCCCGATTCGGAGGTGAAGCGTGGCTAGTCCGCAGCCTCCGTTCGATCCTCGCTACTATCGCCGATACCGTTCCCGTTCTATTTCCGGACCAATCGTTCTGGTAGCGATCGGAGTCGCATTTCTGCTGGGCAACATGCATGTCATCAGCCCCGGACAGATCGCCTGGATGTTTGCTACCTGGTGGCCGCTGCTGCTGATTCTTCTGGGCGTGATCCGCATCGTCGAGTACACCATTGCCCGCAGCCAGGGCGGACCGGCTCCTCGATTCGGCGGCGGCGGAGTAGTTCTCCTGGTTTTGTTTATCGTCATAGGACTCTCGGCATCTTCGGCCCGGCACTGGAATTGGCAGGCCGTGGGCGACAACATCGATGTGAATCCCGGATGGGATGGGGTTTTCGGCCAGAAGTACGATTTCACGCAGGAAGTGTCGCAAGCGCTGCCGGCGGACGGCCACATCCAAATCGATTCCGATCATGGTTCGGTCACGGTTCATGTCACCGATAATGGCGATGCGCCGGTAAAGCTTGTGGTTCATCGCCACATCGCCGCTGAATCGCAAAGTGAAGCCGACAAATATAACGCCAGGCAGAACGCAACCATTACCGCCGACGGCAACACCCTGCGCATCAACTCGGGAGAAAACCAGGCGCACGTGCAGGTCGGCTTCGTGATGGGCCCACGCCTCGTCTCCGACATGGAGATCTGGGCTCCTCGCAAAGCGCCGGTGCAGGTTACAGCGGCCCACGGCGACATCAATGTGACGCAGCGCGACGCCGATGTGAAGGTCAGCACCACGCACGGCGATATTCAGGTGAGCCAGATCAAGGGCAATGTCGAGGCCACTTCGCACAAGGGCGACATCCAGATCAATCAGATTAGCGGCGATGTTCACCTCGACGGCAAAGCCGACGACGTGACCCTCAGCGATATTTCCGGCATCGCCGTGCTCGATGGCGAATTCTTCGGCGACACCAAGCTTTCCCATATTGGGAAATATGTCAGGTTCCACAGCACGCGTACCGAAATGGAACTCGGCAAGCTGGATGGCGATCTGAGTATGGACTCCGGGGACCTGCATGTGACCTCCGTAACCGGGCCCTTCGAGGTGCATACCCGGGCCAAGGACATCCGGCTCGAGGACATCTCCGGCCCGATCACGATTGAAAACAGCCATGGCGAGATCGATCTCCATCCCAAGGCGCCTTATGGCGACGTGAACGTCAGCAACCATCAGGGAGCGATACACGTGGTGCTGCCGGAGAACGCCGGCTTCAAGGTCGATGCGCGCAGCAGTCGCGGAGAACTGGAGAGCGACTTCGCTCTGAACGTCACCAGGACGGGAGAAGATCGCGTCGCCGAGGGGACCGTAGGCAAGGGCGGCAACAAGCTTCAACTAACTACGGATCACGGGACCATCGAGATCCGCAAGGGATAGAAGGTAATTCCCATATCGGGAATCAATCCACTCTCTTCGCCTAGATAAACCTGTCATCCTGAGCGAGGGCGAACGCCCGAGTCGAAGGACCCCTATCGCCGCGAGGCACTTACTCGGCCAGGCTCCCCGAAGCTTCGAACTTGATCCTCAGAGAAGCCATACGACGTAGCATCGCGCCGCAATAGGGATTCTTCGACTCGGGCGTTCGCCCTCGCTCAGAGTGACGATTAGGAAGAGGTAGCGCATCGAATCAGCGAGTCTCGCTCACCGCCTGCATCTTCTCCTTCACGATCTGCTCGGCTCGCTCAATCACCTCTTCAAGTTCCATATTGGTCGAGTCGATGATCACAGCATCCTCAGCCGCCACTAAGGGAGAGACCGCGCGAGTGCGATCGCGCTCATCGCGCGCGCGCATCTCGGCGACGACCGCGGCTGAAGGTTCCACCGCCTGGAGCTGATGGAATCGGCGATTGCCGCGAACTTCGGGAGCAGCATCGAGGAAGATCTTGATGTCGGCATTCGGAAACACGGCGGTTCCGATGTCGCGGCCTTCCATGACTACGTTCCCCGCTTGTCCGAGCTCGCGCTGCTTTCGCACCATCCAGTCCCGCACCGCAGGATGAATCGAGACGCGCGATGCGGCGTCGGTGACATCCTTCTCCCGAATGCGCGACGAGACGTCGGTGTTATCGAGCTTTACGCGATTGCCGTCGATCTGCGGTTCCAGCGCGATCGTCGAATCGAAGGCTAGATTCACGAGCGCCTTTTCGTCATCGACATCGACATCGTTCTCGATTGCCTTGAGCGCAAGGGCGCGGTACATGGCGCCGGTCTCGATATTTAGAAAGCCAAGCTTTCGCGCCAGACGCGATGCCAGAGTGCTCTTGCCTGCGCCAGCCGGACCATCGATGGCGATGACCAATCCACGAGGGCGTGGCGCGTTAACCATTGCGTCTCCTGCGCACGACGGGTGCACCGCCGCGATCAGGTTGAGCGCGAGGCGCATCGGAGCGGACGCTGCTATGAGCAACGGTGATCAAGGTGCGGGTCTCGCTGGGAGTGTAAACAAACTCGCGCGCAGCCAGCAACGCGCGAACCACCTCTGCCACTCTCGCCTTTGAGGCGATCGACGAGAAGAAGTTCTCAATCTCTTCCTGAGTGGCAGCGACGACGCCGTCAAGATACTTCGAGATCAGCGCCGACAACGCTTCGCCATCGGAAAGCCGCACGCCTTCCTCTACCTCCCGAGGCGCCCAGCGATAGTACACGTCCCACACCGCATCGCCATTCTCAGCACGATCGGTTTGCGTAATCTTCATTGCCGCCCACAGCTCATGCAGCGCGCGTTCGACGGCCGTTTCGGACAGTGCGCCGCCGAGCAGCTCCTGAAGCCGCTTTTGCCTGAGCGGCCCTTGTTCTTCCAGTATGCGGAATGCATGCTCCGTGAGTAACGATCCTTTCCCCTGAGTTCGACTGCGGATCGGCTGGCGCGGATTGCGATCGCTGGCCAGCGCATAGTAATAAGGAAACACGGTTGGCGAGAGCAGCAGCGTCTCATTCCCAAACTGGGTTTCAAAGACAGACTTGTTCCGCATCATGCGGGCGACGAGTTCCTCGGCCTGGCGAGCGCGAGTGTCGGCCAAGCTATTCCTTCGCTCGGGCAGATTTCGCTCGCTGCCCGCAATTGCGGCGACGAACGTCGGCAGCAAAGGCATGGGCTGCGTAGGATACACGAGTGACATGCCTACCGAATCGACGAACTCGCGAGCTTCTTCCAGCGTGCGGACCGGTTCGCCGTCCACGTGCCACTTCTCGCGCCGCAAATGCTGGAGTTCGAGTTCAGTCATTTCAATTGGGTAATTTAGTAATCGGGTAATTGCGAAATTTGACAATCGAGTTCTTCAAATTACCCGATTGGAAAATTACGCAATTACGAAATTGACGGGAGCGTCAAATCCGTTTGAAAGCCCTCTGAATGTCCTTTACAGAATAGCGCAGCACCACAGGACGCCCATGCGGACAAGACATGGGACACTCGGTTTTGGCTAGTTCGTGCAGCAGCCATTCCATCTTGTTCTGTTCGAGTGGCATGTTGACTTTGATCGCGGCATGGCAGGCGATCGAAGCCGCGATGCGCTGGCGAACAGCATCGAGGTTCATCGCTTGCCGTTCGCGCTCGAATTCAACCAGCAATTCGCCCAGCATGCTTTCGATGTCACAAGTTTCCACGCCGGCGGGAACTGCTTTCACCACGATCGTTCGCGAGCCGAAGAGTTCTACCTCGAAGCCATTATGCCGAAGCTCGTCCGAGATTTCGGCAAAGACCGCCTGTTGACCGGGAGTGAGTTGCACCACGATGGGCATCAGCATCTTCTGCACCGGAACTGACTCGCTCGCGCGCTGCTTCAGCACGCGCTCGAATAGCACCCGCTCGTGCGCGACGTGCTGATCGATGATCCAAAGCCCTTCGTGGTTCACCGCCAGAATGAACGAGTCGCGGACCTGGCCGAGCGGTCTGAGTGAAGCCAGTTGCGGCGCTACGCCATCCTCTGATTCGATTGATCCGAGCGCATCTTCCGGAATCTGGCCGCAGCGGATGGTCTGCTCGATGGTTCTGTGTTCGAAGTTTGCCGCAGCAATCGTCGCAACGTGCGGCATTGCGGTTATGCCGCTGCCGTCGAGGAACTCGGCGCCGTCGAATGCCAATGCGGCAGTTCGCGGCGGAGGCGCAGGGGCAGTGAGTATGAATCCAGCTACTTCGTGAGGCTCTTCCAGGTTTCGAGGCAGTCCCGCGCCGGGGGAAAGTGCGGCAGCAGCGGTAGGTTGAGCGCTGATTTCGCGTGTGAATTGCGGTACGGGACGCGCCTTCATCAGGGCCGCTCGGACCGAATCGCGCACGAAGTCATGGACGAAAGTCTGCTGACGGAAGCGGACTTCGATCTTCGCGGGATGCACATTGGCATCGACTTCCGCTGACGGCATCTCCAGAAACAGCAGCACCACGGGAAAGACGGTCGGAGGGATGATGTTGCGATACGCGTCCGCGAGCGCGTGTTGCACCAGCCGGTCGCGCACCAGTCGTTGGTTCACAAAGACAAAGATGGAATTGCGATTCAGCTTCTGCAACTCAGGCTTCGAGACAAAACCTCGCAGCCTCGCTTTTCCAGGAGCAGGCGATTCGTAGTCCTCGGTCCTTCGCCAGGGTGGAGGCTTCGGAATTCCCACGCGCTCCAGATCGGCCTCCGCGGCAAGAGGAATGAGCTGGTCGAGCGTGTCGCGTCCGAATATCTGATAGAGCCGCTCTGCATGAGTCTGAACCGGTGAAGCGATCAACATGTTATGGGTCGCCGAATGCAGTTCGAAGTGCTTGTCGGGATGCGCCAGCGCATAGTGCGTGACTAGCGACGCAATATGCGAAAGCTCAGTTGATTCCGCTTTCAGGAACTTCTTGCGCGCGGGAACGTTGAAGAAGAGGTCGCGAACTGTGATCGCAGTCCCCGGAGGCACTCCGGTTTCTTCTACCTTGAACAGCTTTCCTCCGGCAATTTCGATTCTGGTTCCGACCGCGTCGGCGAACTGTCGCGTTTCCAGAGTGAGACGCGAGACTGAGGCGATCGAGGGCAGGGCTTCACCGCGAAACCCCAGAGTGTCGATGTTCAACAGATCGTCGGCATCGTGGATCTTCGAGGTGGCATGGCGCTCGAAGGCCAGCATGGCGTCGTCCTGTCCCATGCCGCATCCGTTGTCAGTGATGGCGATCAGCTTCCGTCCGCCACCTTCGATCTCGATGCGAATGCGGGTCGCGGCTGCGTCGAGTGAATTCTCGAGCAGCTCTTTGACCACAGATGCGGGGCGCTCGACAACCTCGCCGGCAGCAATCTTGTTGGCGACGTTGTCGGAGAGTACGCGAATGCGGCCCATGGCGCTGATTTAATCACAGAACCGGGGAAGAGCGAACACGAAGGGCACGGAGGCGAAAGAAGAGGTCACAACGAAGGACTAGCGAGACATTCGCAACTACCTAATCGCTGTGACTAGATTGAATGTACCAAATGCAGAGACTTGCGACTTCGAGTCTCCGTGACCTCTCGGTTTGCCTTCGTGCCCTTCGTGTACGCTCTTTCCCGGCGTTTAGGACTTCACAACAATCCCCAACTCTCTCAACTGCGCTGGACTCACCGGCGTGGGTGCATCCACCATCATGTCCACTGCTTTGGCGGTTTTGGGAAACGGAATTACTTCGCGCAAGCTCTCGGCTCCGGCAAGGATCATCACGATGCGGTCGAGTCCGAGTGCGATACCTCCATGCGGAGGTGTGCCGTACTCCAACGCTTCCAGAAAGAAACCGAAGCGCGAGCGCGCCTCCTCATCGGTCATGCCCAACGCGTTGAAGATCTGCTTCTGAATATCTTGACGATGGATACGGATTGACCCAGAACCCAGCTCAGTTCCATTCAAAACGATGTCATAGGCGAGAGCGCGCACCGCGCCGGGATCGGACAACAGCTTGCCGAAATCCTCCTCGTGGGGCGACGTGAAGGGATGATGCGCGGCGTTCCAGCGTCCCTCTTTGTCGTCGTATTCGAACATGGGAAAGTCCGTGACCCAGAGGAAGCGGTAATCGTCGGCATTGCCGGTTTTGTTAAAGGCGCCATGCTTCTCTTTGTATTTCTGTGCCAGCGCTAGACGCAGTGCACCAGCAGAGGAGTGCACCGCCTCGGCTGCTTTGCGCATGGCGATAGTAGAGCGATCCTCAACGGGCACTCCGGCAACCAGGATCAACAGGTCGTCAGCTTCGCTGTGGCTCATCGAGTGGAGCTTGGCGACGGCTTCGGGAAAACTCTTCTCCAGTCGCTTTAGGTCGTCGAGGACTTTGGCGCCGGCTTTTGGCGCGGAGAGCTGTTTGTTGTCGTCACGTTCTTTGCGCGAGAGTTCGCCCACCTTCGGAATGCGGACTGCAACCACCGGCAGCAACGGATCAAGACTCAAAGCATTCAGGTTCTCCTCGGTAAACGCCGAGCGCACATCGACCAGCTCGGGCATTCGCATGTCGGGCTTGTCGCTTCCGTATTTACGGATGGCGTCGTCATATTTCATCCGCGGAAAAGGCGGTTTCAGTTCGATGCCCGCTTCGCGGAACGCAGCCGTAAGAAAGCCTTCCACCACTTCAAAGACGCGTTCCTGAGTAGGAAATGACATCTCCAGGTCGATCTGCGTGAACTCCGGTTGACGGTCGGCGCGCAAATCCTCGTCGCGGAAGCAGCGAACGATCTGGAAGTACTTATCGAATCCCGAGATCATCAGAATCTGCTTGAACAACTGCGGCGATTGCGGCAAGGCATAGAACGATCCGGGATACACGCGGCTAGGTACGAGGTAATCGCGTGCGCCCTCCGGCGTGCTGCGCGTCATGAAAGGGGTTTCAATTTCCAGAAAGCCGCGTCGCGTGAGTTCATTCCGAATAGCCAATGAGATCCTGGACCGTAGCTCGATGTTCGCCTGCATTTCCGGGCGGCGCATGTCGAGGTAGCGATACTTCAGCCGCAGTTCTTCATTCGAGATCGCCTGCTCGGCCGGTGAGAACGGCGGAGTCTTGGAGTCGTTCAACACGCGTAACTCTTCCGCGATAATCTCGATTTCTCCGGTAGGCAGGTTCTTGTTCACAGTCGCGGGGTCGCGTCGCTTTACGGTGCCCACCACAGCCAGCACATATTCGGAGCGCACGTTGCTGGCCTTCGCGTGCAGCGCTGGATTCTTCTCCTTGTCGAGGACAATCTGCACGATTCCACTCCGATCGCGCAGATCGATGAAGATCAAGTTGCCCAAATCACGGCGGCGGTTCACCCAACCCATGATGGTGACGCGGCTATCGCTCGCGCGGAGCGCACCGCACATATGGCTGCGTTGCAGATTGCCAAGAAGATCGAGCTGAGTTTCGGGCAAGCGTGGGCTTCCTTGGGAGTTGAAAGTAATCCATGATGATAAATGCGACTCACGGGAATACGAAACGGGAGGAGAGACATGAGCGCACGTACGGCGCTCGTCGCAGCAACATTTCTTACGACGCCTTGAGCACGCAAACTGGAAAGCGGCGGAAGAGATCGGCGCAGCGCAGTTTGCCCTCGTTGGCTTTCACACGCTCGCCGGTGAAGATGTTCTCGAAGTCCGCCGGCGCGCCAGCAGGTAGCTGGATGGTAGCGTCGTCCCAGGCCTCGTCGATCGGACGCGCGGGATCGCCGCCCATCAGCGAATACGCGAACCGTGACACGGCCACAATGGCCATCTTGCTTGCTTCACTTTCCAGGGCGCGGGCGAAGCTGCAGAGATACTGATTCAGGTTGGGACTCTCGAGGGGAATATATCTACCCTTCTGAAAGAGCTTCGGGTTTTCCCGACGAAACTCGAGAGCGCGCGTAGTCGCCCACATCTTCATTCTTCCGTCCTGATAATTCTGAAGCAAATCCCCGCATAGTCGGATCAGGTCGCTATTTTGGTTGCGCAAATCGGAGAGCATCTGACGGCGGGTGGAGAAATCCACAGGACGCCGGTTATCCGGATCCACAAGGCTGAAGTCCCAAAGCTCGGTGCCCTGATAGATATCAGGAGCGCCGGGCGAAGTGAGCTTGAGCGTTGTTTGCGCCAACGAATTGATGGCTCCAAAGTAGGCGATGGGCTGGAGAAACTCGTTCAACAATGTTACGAAGCTGTTGGCTCGCATGCTCCCCGAAAGAATTGCAGCAATGAAATTTTGCAAGCCTTCGACGTATTCGGGATTCTGGTTCACCCAGCTCAGGTTGACCTTCGCTTCGTGCACCGCTTTCGTCATGTAATCCTGGACGCGGGCTGCGACTTCAGCGCGATTATGCTCGTCCAGTTTCCACGGCCACATGCCAACTAACGTTTGATAGAGCAGATACTCCTCATTGTCGTCGGGCACAACTCGCCCGTCGCTAATCGTGACTTTCTTGCCGCGATTCAGGCGTCGCGCACGCATCACGAAAGCCGACCACAGCTTTGGGATCTCTGACAGCACATCCAGACGCGCGCGTACGTCTTCGCTCCGTTTCGTATCGTGCGTGGATGTGGCCAACATAGATGTCGGCCAGCGCTCTTGTCGTCGCGCATTCCCGGCATGGAACTCGGCCAGGCTGATTCCAAAATGCTTTGGCGAGCCTCCAACTTCATTTACCGAAATAAAGCGGTTGTACACATAGAAGACGGTATCTTCCAGGCCCTTGGCCATCACCGGTCCGGTGAGTTGCTGGAACTTGAGAGCAAAGTAGAGTTGGCGCCGGTAAGTCATTTCGTCGAGGCGCCCGCCTTTGAGCAGCAAGGTGTTGCGCAGAAAATCGAAGACGCGCTCCGACATTCCGGGATTCAGGCGCTTAGCTTTTCGAACCGCATACTCGATGTACTCCTTATCGCGGGCGGTGTACTCACCGCGCTCGTCGATGTAAGTGCGATATACGGGGAAGCAGGCGATGACTTCGCGAATGCTGTCGCGCAGAGTCTTCAAGGTGAAATCGCGGGCGCGGCGATCGCTGGATGAGATCTCGCCCAGCAGATGTGTGAGCACGTTTACTTCGCTGGCAAGGGCGCTGTGTAAGATGAGCTTCTTGCTCTGGTAAATCAGGGTGTCCGGGTCGGCTACGTGACCCACGAACCGCAGATACAGACGATCAAACGCTCGCTGGTTCGATTGGTCGATGAAGATGCCGTTTACAAGATTTGCAAAGTCGTATCCGCTGGTGCCATCGACTGGCCATTCATCGGGCAGTTCCTCACCGGGTTCGAGGATTTTCTCAACTACCGCATAGAGCAGATGGTTCTTTCCTGTCCACTCGTGCTGCGATAGAGCCTGTTGAACCTCCAGGGAAATCCCGTTCTCGGCTACCGGCTGGATCGGCTCGCTGCCATTGATGCGCGCATCCGCATACAAAAGCTGCAAGCGGATCAGATACTGGCGCGGGTTCAACATGCCGTCGCTGTGATCGATGCGAACCCCAGTGATCATTTTCTCTGCCAGCAGGCGTCGCAACATGCGGTGAGTGGCGGCAAACACCTGAGGATTTTCCATGCGCAATCCGACCAGGTCGTTCACGTCGAAAAAGCGCCGATAGTTGATCTCCTCGCCCGAGACCCGCCAATGCGCCAGGCGATAGACCTGGAGCTCGAGCAACAGATGCAGCAGATCGAAACTGCGAGCATCTCCGGCCTTGCCGTTGATATGGCTGAGAGCGCGATGAAGGACGTCTTGTACGGCAGGAGAAGTCTGAAGGAGAGACTGCCAGCGGGGGCGCAGCTTTTCCCAGGCCTGAGCGCGCACTTTTCCCTGCTCTGGGTCGACACTGCTCTGTTGCGGCAAAGAGCGAAGTTGTTCCAGCATCTCTTCCAGTCGCCGCAGATCGGCGGCTGAAGATTCTTCGTGACCTTCCGGCAACGGCCCGAGCGCTTCAAAGATGAGCGGCAGTGTTTGCGGATCGATGGGAAAAGCGTGATCGCAGTACTGCACCACGAGGTCGCCGTCTTTATCGACGATCTGGAAACGCCCTTGTTCCAGCTCTTCACCGTACTGGTCGCCGAGAACCGGGAGCAGCAGCTTGTTGTGCAACTCGGGTTTCAGGGGATTCCAATCGATGTCGAAGAAGTCGGCATACTGCGAGGCGCGGCCGTGTTGTAAAACATCGCGCCACCATGGAGTGTTGGTGCTCACGCCCATGTGGTTGGGCACGATGTCGAGGACGATCGACATGTCCTGGGCATTCAAGTCGCGAACTAACGCACGCAGCTCATCTTCATTTCCGATCTCAGGGTTCAGGCGCTCGTGATTGATGATGTCGTATCCGTGCATGCTTCCCGCGCGCGCTTCCAGGAACGGCGAAGAGTACAGATGAGACACTCCCAGGTCGTGCAGATACGAAATCAATTCCCGCGCTTGCTCGAACCGGAATCCACTATGGAACTGGATGCGGTAGGTAGAGAGTGGCTTGTTGGCCGTTTCCTTGGCAATTTGTTCGAGAACTTCAGCAAGATTGTGAGATTCGGGTAGAACAGCCTGATCGGTCGTGCGCATGCACATGGTTAGATGCGCTAAGCGAAAGCCATAGAAGACAAGGACTCAGGGGTGAATCGGACCGACTCGAAGTCGTAATGTTTGCTATCGATATGCTTCGAAATTCAAGGGGCCCGATCCTGATTCCCTTGCAGCAGAGGCGTTAAGCGATGCCTTGTGGTTGAATTCGGCCAGAACTTGTAGGCAACTAGGGTGTCCGTGGATTCGAGAGTACGGCGAACTTACGAAGGTCTCAGTCATTATTCCGCCCAATCTGCATCAACACCCCAACCGATTGTGATGGGCCGCGAATCCTGCCACAGCCTGTCGTCAAAAGCACCAAGGTACATGTACCAAAATCCGGCAAAAACCGGACGAAACCCGAAGAAAACGGCAACTCTCCCTTGACACACCGGGGAGCAACCGAGGTATAACACGCCTACCTTAAGTTTCCCCCGAGAAAGCAGAGGATTCTTCCTCTTCAGGCCCCGGCCAAAACCCGCCGTGGCGGGTGTTATCCCGCAACTTTAGGCGCGGGTTTCCGATGGGAATTTTCGTGGAAAGGGCTAGGCAGCTATGGGCGCAGATTCGCGTGAAGTGATGAACATCCGCCAGGCTTCGCAATACCTCGGCGTAAGTCCCGACACGCTCTACAAATACGTTTACGAAGAGAAGATCCCCGCCTTCAAGTTAGGCAATCGCTGGAAGTTCAAGAAAACCATCTTGGACCAGTGGATGGAACAGAAGAGCACGATCGGGGAAGCAAAAAGCACTAAGAAGAAACCGCGCGCGGCACGGGCCGTGGCTAGCGGTCAATAGCGAGGCGAAGGCATGTTTGGATTCGGATCTACCAAATCAATCGTAGGGCTGGACATCGGTTCCAGCAGCATTAAGGCCGTGGAACTCAAGAAGGTAAAGGGCGATGTCCACGTAGCTCATCTTGGGATCGAACGGCTGGGATCGGACATCGTAGTGGATTCCATGATCGTCGACTCCGGAAGCGTTTCCACCGCCATCTCCAAACTCTTTACCGAGCGCAAGTTCGGCTCCAAGTTGGTGGCCACCGCGGTGAGCGGACACTCGGTGATCGTAAAAAAGATCTCCATGCAGACTGTGCCTGAGCAGGAAGTTCCGGGGCTGCTGCAGACCGAGGCGGCCCAATACATCCCGTTCGATATGAACGACGTGAACATCGATTACCAGGTACTCACCGAAGATCCTAACGAGCCGCAAATGGACGTCCTCCTGGCGGCGGTGAAGAAGGACAAGATCCTCAATTACACGAATGTTCTGTCGCTGGCAGGCAAAATCCCTGAAGTGGTGGACATTGACGCCTTCGCACTGCAGAACTGCTACGAGTACAACTATGAGCCCTCCCCCAGCTCCACGGTTGCGCTGCTGAACCTTGGCGCCAGCGTGATGAACATCAACATCGTGAAGGGCAACACTCCCCTGTTCACACGAGACGTGAGCGTGGGCGGCAATCAATATACCGATTCGCTGCAGAAGGAACTCGATCTCAGCTTCGACGACGCCGAATCCTTCAAATTAGGCGAGAAAGTGGGCACCGTAAGCGAAGACTCGAAGCTGCCCATTCTGCACCAGGTAACGGAAATCATTGTGCTGGAAATCCAGAAGACATTTGATTTCTTCCGCGCCACAGCGGCAGGGCAGCACATCGAAAAAATTCTACTCGCCGGCGGGTCTTCGGTAGTGCCTGGCTTGACCGAGGCATTACGCCAGGAATTCTCGATGCCGGTAGAGGTTCTGAATCCGTTCCAACGCATTCAGGCGAATGTTTCCGGACCGGAGGCAGATCTGGTTCACCAAAATGCAGGTCAACTCGCGGTGGCAGTCGGCCTCGCACTCAGGAGTTTTGAGACGCTATGATTCGCATAAATCTTTCCGGCAAACCGAAGCAGAAGAGCAAGCGTGGTCCGGGCTCGGCACCCGCGGAATTTGAAACCACTGGCTCACCCAGTTCCCTAAACACTTTTCTTGCCATCGTGGTTCTAGCGGCTACGGGCGGCGCAATCTGGTGGTACATGGGCCAATTCACGAAAGAGGCTGCCACCATCAAGTTGCAGATGGATGCCGCGCAACGCGAATCCCAATCTCTGGCGCAGACGAAAGCTCGGTTCGAGCAACGGCAGAAGATCAAGGACGAATACGAGTCCCGCGTCAAGGTCATCGATTCGTTGCGCGCGAGCCAGTCGGGTCCCGTGGAATTGCTGACTATGGTCAGCAGCACGGTCAACAACACTGACGAAGTGTGGCTGAACGCGATGAGCGACGCGGGTGCGAACGTGAACGTCGATGGCACGGCGTTGAGCACAAACGCGGTCGCAAACCTGATGACGAACTTAATGAAGACTGGATATTTCAAGTCAGTCGAAATCAAGGAAACCTATCAGGACGAACAGGAAAAGAAGATTCAGGCATTCAACTTCACGTTGACTTGCGAGAAGCAGGCTGCGGCTGCGCCGGCGCCTGCCAGCACGGGCAAGAAATCGTAAGCGGGACGGAGCATCACCATGGGTAAATTTAACGAACTTCCATTTGTAGTAAGAGCTGTGATCATGATGGCGATCGGGGCAGCAGTCTTTGCTGGAGCCTGGTATGGGCCTGTGCCCGGACTTGCGGCCATGCGCGCCGCCAATGACGCGTCAAGAGACAGATTGAAGGCGCTGCAGGCGGACAACGCCAGTCTGAAGCCCTACGAAGGGCAGCTCAAAGAGATAGACCTGCAGATCGATTCCCTGCAGCGGCAGATGGAGAGGCAAAAGGAGATCGTGCCTGACCAAAAGAGGGCCGATCAGTTCATCCGCGACATGCAGTCCGATGCGCAAACAGCGGGAGTCGAGATCCGCGGTTTTCTCGCCAAGCCCGTAACGCAGAAACAGTATTACAGCGAGCTTCCCTTCGATTTGGAAATCGACGGTCCTTACTTCGCCATGCTGAACTTCTTCGAGAAAGTTGGAACCATGGAGCGAATCGTGAACGTCGAGGGATTGAAGATCTCAGGAATTGGGAGCAAGGTGCCCTCGGTGGCCAAGCGAAAATACGATTACGCGCCCGGCGAGACGATTACTGTGGCCTGCACGGCTAAGACATTCTTCAGCCAAGGCTCGGGAACGGCAGCCCCGGCGACGCCCGGTACACCCGCCCAAAAGTGAGTTCATTAAAAGGAAATACGATGAGAGTCATAGCTCAAATTCTTAGCGCAGCAGTGCTGGCTGGAGTAGCAACAGCGCAATCGGCGCCGGCTTCGCAAACTGTCCAGTCCAACCCACAGCCCTCCAAGGTGCAAAACGGAATCAACGCTGTAAAGGGCGTGCTGAAGAATCCATTTTCTCCCAAAGCCAAAGGTACGCAACCCGCTTCGCAAGCACTCGCGAAACCGCAGGTCGCTACCAAGCAGCAGACAACTGCCCCGTCGGCGAAGCAGACGGCTCCGGGCCAGGCGAAAGCTACGCCCGCATCGAAGCAACCTGCTCCGGTCACGGCCAAGGCTTCCCCGAAACCAAAGCAAGCCGCTCCGAGCCAGGCGAAAGCTACACTCACAACGAAGCGACCGGCGCCGGTTACCGCCAAAGCTTCTCCTAAGCCGAAGCAAACCCCTGAGGGCCACGCGAAAGCTGCCTCCAAGGTAAAGCGGCCTGCACCTGTTGCGGCTAAGGCTTCGATAAAACCAAAGACAATAACTCCTGAGAAGAAGGCAGAGCCGGTGCCCGTCGTAGCGCAAAGCACGCCGGTAAAGTTACCCAATCCGGGCAAACGCGATCCCTTCTTAAGCCCCATTGCCGCCGCTGCGTTGAGGGGACCGGCGGCCAATTGTTCCACGGGAAAACGTTGTCTGGTCGTCGATCAGATCGCGCTGAAGGGCGTGGTTCAGACCAAGACGGGAAATATCGCGATGGTAGAGAACGGAGCCAAGCGTTCCTACTACCTTCATGAAAACGACGCGCTGTTCGACGGCAGCGTGGTGAAGATTACCGGCGATAGCGTCACCTTCCGGCAGGAAAGTAGCGACATACTCGGACGACCGGTGTCGAAAGAGGTTGTCAAGAAGGTTTCCGCCCCGGCAGTTTAGTGCGCACTTGGGCATCAAGTATGTAAGAGTGCTCCCATGTCCCCATGCGGACTCCGGAGCCGAACCTGATTAGTACACAGCTCCGCGGGACGGCAATTTGCGGTCGCGCGAGCTCATAGCAGTTGCAACATCCGCCGCTAATTGGCGGAATCCATTTCGGGCCGAATCCTGGGTTAGCAGTAGCTGCGCCGTCGCGAGCCGCCAGCGCAGTGGGCAAATTCCAAAGCGGCAGTAGGATTTCCGCCTTCGGCAAAATGCGATGGCGGAGCCTCCGCGCCGCGCGCGTCCTGGCAGCGATGCTGGACCGTGAGGAGAGACGAGATGAGGCTGAAGCAACTTCTGAGCGTGGGCTTGGCGATCCCCCTTTTCACCGCCTTCGCCAGTGCCGATTCGCAATTGACGGCAATAAGCGTTCAAGCTAAAGGGGACGCTACTACCGTTTCGATTCACGCGAACGGCACTTTTACTCACAATGAGTACAGACCGGTCGATAATCTGTTGCTTGTCGATTTTTCCGGAGCCACCATCGGCACGCTGGATTCGAGCGCACATAGCGTAAGCGCTCCTGGCGTCACCTCCTATCAAGTCCACTCCTACAAGGCGGCTAACGGCAGCGATATCGCACGCGTGGAATTGACTCTGGATCCTCATGCCAGCGTCCGATTCTCCTCGGAGACGAATGAGCTGGTGATCACGGTATGCACTGGCGCCAATACGGCCTTTTCTGCAGGTAAAGCTTCGACTCCAGTCAGTCCGGCGGCGATGAAGCCAACCGCAATCGCCTCCACAGTTATGCCAGTCGCAACCAGCAACAATACACATGCTCAGCTCGTACAGGTACGTGGCATCACCGTCGTTCGTGGTCACGATGGAACCAACGTGGAAATACACGCAACCGGTTTGCTTAGTCCGAAGACATTGACGTTAAGATCTCCCGACCGGCTAGTGATTGATCTGGTAAATGCAGTTCCCGAATCGCGAACGCACGACATTCCTGTACATGCTGCCGACTTGAACATGGTCCGCATGGCGCGGTATCAATCCGTTCCGCCGACCACGCGAGTGGTGCTTGACCTCAAGTCGCCGCAGGATTTTCAACTTGCCAGCATGAGCGATACGTTGATCGTGAAGCTGCGCCCACTCGCAACAGCGAACTCAACCACGGCAATATCTCCTGCAACTATTTCCCAAAACGAGAAGACTCAGCCCGCTGCAACTGTTCCGGCTGCCTCCGAAGTCATTGCAAACACCGTCACCACGAATTCGTCGAACAAGACGCCAGCGCCAAATTACGTCCTAGTTCAACCGAACTACCGTCCGGTGACTAGCGCAAAACAAACGACTCAGGACAAAACTGCCACGCAACGCGCTGCCGACGCGGCGAAGGTTCTTGGGGCGACCGCACCAGTTGAGATTCCTCTCAGCTCCATGCCTGCAGAAGCCGCGATGAAACCCGAGGTATTGAAAGCTGCCATGATGCAGGCAGCCCAGCAGGGCTCTACGCCTGGCGCTCAGGCCGTTACAGCGGCAGCCTCAACCGCAAACTGCAATACCGGCCGTTATACCGGCGAACCGATTTCAGTAAATCTGAAGGACGTCGATCTTAAGGACTTCTTCCG
>Ga0307475_10000962_pt1 | contig 17215 bp, 13 predicted proteins | sample atmos_gasesECM1C_FD_203317 | JGI IMG/M metagenome (GOLD analysis project Ga0307475, IMG submission 203317) | Hardwood forest soil microbial communities from Morgan-Monroe State Forest, Indiana, United States - atmos_gasesECM1C_515 | ecosystem: Environmental > Terrestrial > Soil > Temperate... | reverse complement strand
TCTCGCAGGTCAGCCCGATCAAAGTTTATTTCCCCATCAGCGAACAGGAATACCTCCGCATGGCAGACGGCGGCGGTCCGGGGAGTGTGGACTTTATCACGCACGCTTCACGAATCCCGTTGCAGCTGACCTTGGCCGACGGGAGTGCTTACCCACATCCCGGCAGAATAATCTTCGCGGACCGCCAAGTAAACATGCAGACCGGGACGATTCAGATCGTGGGCGAGTTCCCCAATGCGAGAAATTTGTTGCGACCCGGCCAGTACGCGCGCATTCAGGCGCCAACCGGATTCATCACGGGAGCGCTGCTGGTGCCGCAGGCAGCAGTGAATCAGCAGCAAGGGACGTGTCAGGTCACTGTCGTAGGCGCCGACAATCGGGCGCAGTTCCGCACCGTGGAGGTCGGGCCTCGAGTGGGCACGCTCTGGGTGATCACATCCGGGCTGAAACCCGGAGAACGCGTCGTGGTGGCAGGTGCTGAGAAGGCAAAAGAAGGCGAACTAGTGAATCCCACGCCAAACAAGGAAACGGAGGAGCGCTAAGCCATGGCGAATTTTTTCATTCGACGACCAATTGTCGCGATCGTGATTGCGATCCTTACCGTCATTGTCGGGGTGATCACAATCATCGCGTTGCCGGTAGCGCAGTTCCCAAACATCGCTCCGCCTGAGATCACTTTGCAAGCCAACTATCCGGGTGCGGACGCGCAGACTCTCGAACAAGCTGTCGCCACACCGATCGAGCAGCAAGTCAGCGGCGTGGACAACATGACTTACATGTATTCGCTAAACGCCACCGCGAACCAGCAAACGACGTTGTTCGTCGATTTCGATGTCAAAACTGACCCCAACATGGATCTGATGCTCACGCAGTCGCGCCAGCAACTGGCAAACGGTCAGTTGCCCCCCGAGGTGAACAATTACGGAATCAACCTCAAGAAATCGGCCACTGCCCCGCTCATGCTGATCTCCCTGTACTCGCCGCATGGCACTCGCGATTCGAACTACCTGGCGAATTACGCCTATATAAACCTCAACGATCCCCTCGGGCGCCTGTACGGCGTTGGCCAGACGCGGGTCCTCGGCTCGGGGCAGTATGCCATGAGGCTGTGGGTGAAGCCTGATCAAATGGCCAAGCTTGGCATTACGGTTACGGACATAGCGAACGCGCTTCAGGCGCAGAACAAAGTGAATCCGTCTGGTCAAGTCGGGGGCGAGCCGGCTCAGAGCAACCAGCAGTTCACCTATGCCGTGCTGGCTCAAGGCCGCCTGACTTCGCCGGAGCAGTTCGGCGACGTGATCGTGCGCGAAGCACCCAATGGAGGAACTGTTCGCGTTCGAGATGTAGCTCGAGTCGAACTGGGCACACAGGACTACACCATGATGGCTCGACTGAACGGGAAACCCAGCGCCGTCATTGCTCTCTACCAGTTACCCGGAAGCAATGCTGTTCAAACGGTTGCTGGTGTCCGGAAGCTCATGGCGCAGATGAAGCAACGCTTCCCGCAGGACATCGATTACGCCGTTTCCCTCGACCAGACACTTGCGGTCACAGCAGGGATGAAAGAGATCCTTTGGACCCTCGTGATTGCGATCGTGCTGGTAATTCTTGTGGTCTATCTCTTCCTGCAAGACTGGCGCGCCACTCTGATTCCGATGCTGGCCGTTCCCGTCTCTCTGGTGGGAACCTTCGTGATCTTTCCACTGTTCGGCTTTTCCATCAACACACTTTCTCTCTTCGGCCTGGTGCTGGCTATCGGTCTGGTGGTCGATGATGCCATCGTGGTTGTTGAAGGCGTGCAGCACCACATCGAGGAAAGACTCAGCCCAAAGGATGCCTCCATAAAGGCGATGGGAGAACTTTCCGGCCCAGTGGTTGGTATTGCCTTGGTTTTAGCCTCGGTGTTTGTGCCGACTGCTTTCATACCGGGAATCACTGGCAGGCTGTATCAACAGTTTGCTATCACGATCGCCATCTCGGTGATGCTTTCTGCCTTTAATGCTCTTACCTTGAGCCCCGCACTTTCGGCGCTGCTGCTCAGACCCAAAAAGCAGACTCGCGGACCCCTTGGAAGGTTCTTTCGCTGGTTCAACGCTTACTTTGAGCGTTCCACCGATGGCTTTGTCCGTCTATCCGGTGACCTGATTCGCAAGGCTGGCGTAGTAATGGTGTTGCTTGTGGTGGCCGGGCTTGCAGCATGGTTCTCTAGCAAACATCTGCCCACCAGCTTCCTGCCCGACGAAGACCAAGGCTACGTCTATATCAGCATGCAGCTCCCGAATTCGGCCTCCATGGAGCGGACAAGTGCAGCTGCAAAACAGGTAGAGGACGTTCTCGCAAAGACGCCAGGAGTCCAATACACGACCAGCGTGGTGGGTTTCAGTTTGCTCAGCCTCGTTCGAACTTCATATAACACGTTTTTCTGGGTAAATCTGAAGCCATGGGACGAGCGAAAAAGCCGGAGCGAAGAATTTCAAGCCATCAAGGCACGCTTGAATCAGGAACTCAAGCAGCTGCCAGAAGGGACGGTGTTCAGTTTCTCACCACCGGCGATTCCTGGCGTCGGTACTGTCGGTGGCGTGAGCTTTGTCCTGGAGGACCGCGCCGGCAAAGACATCAACTTTCTTACGGATAACCTGAACAAGTTTATGGCGGCCGCTCGCAAGCGACCTGAGCTTGGCATGGTCAGCACCACGTTTATTCCGAGTGTGCCTCAAGAATTCATCAATGTGGATAAGGACAAGGTGTTGAAGCAAGGCGTTAATTTGACGGATGTTTACAACACCATTCAAGCCTACATGGGAGGATTATTCGTCAACTACTACAACGATTTCGGCCGCACCTGGCAGGTATATGTGGAAGCCGAAGCTCCTTACCGTGCGACGACCAACGATCTCGGACAGTTCTATGTCCGTAACGGACAAGGGCAGACGGTGCCGCTTTCGGCACTCGCAAGATTCGAGAACCGTTCCGGTCCCGAGTTCACCATGCGCTACAACGAGTATCGTTCCGCGCAGATCAATGCGAGTGCCGCGCCCGGTTACAGCGCCGACCAAGCCAGAGCGGCACTGGTGGATGTTTTTCGCCAAACCATGCCCAGCGAAATGGGATACGACTGGCTGGGGATGTCCTACCAGGAGGTAAAGGCCGAAGAAGGAGTGCCAGCATCGGTTATTTTCGGATTCTCGCTGCTGTTCGTTTTCCTAATTCTGGCAGCTCTCTATGAAAGCTGGACCGTGCCTTTCAGCGTGCTCCTAAGCACGCCGGTCGCGGTCTTCGGCGCCCTCACCGCGCTCTGGCTGCGGCGCGTGGTGCTCGGCTTCTTTCTGCCTGCGTACATGGTTCAAATTGAGAACGATGTCTACGCGCAGATTGGCCTCGTGATGCTCATCGGCCTCTCTGCCAAAAATTCGATTCTGATCGTCGCCTTCGCCAAGGAGGACTACGAACGAGGTATGTCCATCGTCGATGCGGCACTTTCCGCGGCGAGGCTTCGCTTCCGGCCCCTCATGATGACCGCGCTCGCCTTCATTCTCGGCTGCGTTCCGCTCTGGACGGCGTCCGGAGCAGGCTCCGTTGCACGCCAGATCATGGGCACGGCGGTAATTGGCGGCATGGTGGCGGAGACCTTCATCGGCAGATTCTTTGTTCCCGCGATCTTCTACGTAGTCGAGCGCATCTCCGGTGCGGCGCGGCAGAGACCAGTTGAGCTTGTACCGGCGGAAACTCCAGGCGAAGGGGACTAACGATGAGAAAGCTTGTGTTCTTGCCAGTACTTGTCCTGCTTGCCGGTTGCGCGGTCGGGCCGAATTACAAGCGCCCGACTGTTAACTCGCCCACGGATTATCGCGCCGCAGCGCCTACGCAAAGTGACTCAGTAGCATCGCTTGGCAACGAGAAGTGGTGGGAAGTCTACCAGGATCCAGTCCTGGCGAAGCTGATTCACACCGCGCTTCGGCAAAACTACGATGCCCGCATTGCTGCCACGCGCGTGCTTGAGGCACAAGCCCAGCTTGGTATTACTCGTGCCGACCAGTTCCCCTCAGCAAGCGTCGGCGCAGGCGTGTTCAGCCAACAAAACGCTAAGGTTTCAAGTTTGTTTCCGGCCTACCAGGTGAATGCTGGTCAGCTCAACCTTTCCGTGATCTGGAATCTAGACTTTTGGGGAAAATACCGCCGCCAAACCGAGGCCGCACGCGCTCAGATGCTCGCCTCTAAGTGGGGGCAGCAGGCAGTGATCTCGTCACTCGTTGCGAATGTAGCGACGGCCTATTTCCAGCTTCGGGCACTCGACAGCGAACTTGAGATCGCCAAGCGGACCTTGGGATCCCGACAACAGTCGCTGCAATTAACTCGGCTACTCAAGACCAACGGCTCAGCTTCCGACCTCGACGTGAGCCAGTCGGAGCAACTGCTCTACACCGCCTCAGAGACCATTCCCGATCTTGAGCGGCAAATCCAGCAGCAGGAAAACCTGCTCAGCATTCTGCTGGGCGAAAATCCCCGCTCCATCCCCCGCGGACGTCCCCTCACGGAGCAGCCCGCCCCGGATAACGTCCCCGCCGGCCTGCCCTCGGAGTTACTCGAGCGCCGTCCGGATGTCCGCGAGGCGGAAGCCAATATGATGGCAGCCAACGCGCAAATCGGCGTCGCCAAAGCCGCCTTTTTTCCGAGCATTTCCATCACGGGGACGGGAGGGTTAGAGAGTAACGCCTTGAATCGGTTCCTCAGCGCTCCTTCCCAGACCTGGAACGCGGGACTCAGCATTACTCAGCCGGTCTTCGAAGGCGGACGGCTCCGTTCGGGACTTCGCCTGAGCCGAGCGCAATATCAGGAGGCAGTGCTTACTTATCAGCAGACCGTCCAGAACGCGCTGCAACAAGTTTCCAACGCACTCATTGCAACTCAGAAAGATCGTGAATTCCGCGAGCAACAGGAAATGCTCACGGGAGCGGCGCAGCGCACCGACCAACTGTCGGAGGTGCTTTACAAGAACGGCGGCGCTAGTTATCTCCAGGTGCTGACCAGCGAAACAAATTACTTCTCAGCGGACCTCAACTTGGTGCAAGCCCAGCTGAACGAGCGGCTGTCGCTCGTTCAGCTTTACCAGGCTCTTGGTGGTGGCTGGCAGGAATAGCCAGCGGCGAAAGACTTACACAATTAGTTTTCAATTGCGGGAGCAATTACAGGGGCTCAAAAAGAATGAGACAGAGCGGTTCAGATCTTGGCTGAATATTTTGGAGAGCTGTTGTTTGTTTACAGGCGGCGCTACAATTTCCACTGTGGGGGAAGCTCGCAAAAGCGCGGACGTTCCTCTGGACACGCTCACCCGACAAAGGGCCCTCCTCGACGGGTTGTTTGCGAGAGTGCCAGAAGCCATTGTTTTGCTCGACACAGATGACCGCATTCTGCAGGTCAATCGGGAATTTACGAGGGTTTTCGGTTATGCCCAGGAGGAAGCATGTGGGCGTCTGATTAACGAGCTAGTCGTTCCCGAAGAGCTTTTGGCCGAGGCGCAGGAGTACGCGCATCGTGGTGTTCGAGGAGAGAGCCTGAACGTCGAAGCGGTGCGCAAGCACAAGGATGGCACCCGCGTTCATGTCTCGATACTCAGAGCGCCTGTGTCGATTGCGGGAAGCCAGATTTGTCAGTACGTAATATATCGTGACATAACTGAGCGCAAACGCGCGGAACAGAGGCTAAGTGAAAGCGAAGCATATCTGGCCGAAGCGCAAAGACTCAGTGAAACTGGCAGTTGGGCATGGAACCCCGCGACCGATGATATCAGGTACTGGTCGGAGATGTGCTACCGCGTCTTGGGTTTCGATCCCGCCGGCCCGCTGCCGCGATTCGCAGAATTCTTTCATCGAATTCACCCGGACGATCAAGCGGCGCTGAGGGAACGGTTCGACAAAGCCATCCGCGACAAAGCGGATTTCGAACTGGACTATCGGATCGTTCATCCGGAAAGAGCGATCAGGCACATTCACGCCGTCGGCCATGCGGTCCTCGATGGATCCGGCAATCTCAGTGAGTTCGTTGGTACCGTGATCGATGTAACCGAGCGGAAGCGTGCAGAGCAGGAGGTACGGGAAAGTGAGGCGGACCTTCGCACAAAAAATGACCGGCTGAAGTTGCTCCTGAACGTAACTAACCAAATCACGTCGAGCCTAGAGCTTCGTGAGGTGTTGCGGGCGGTTTCGTCCAACATTCGTGATGTAATGCACTATGATGCTGTTTTTGTTTCGCTGGTAGATTCGGCATCCGGCACGCCCAGGCTATACGTTCTCGACTTTCCTCAGAGCAAAGGCTTTATTAACGAGGAGACAGTCTACACGATAAGCGGAGCCGGAAAGCGCGTTTTGGAGACATTGAAACCATTAGTCGTTGACGTGTCCGACCCTGCCGCAGTTCCGCCTGAGATATACGATAAAGTGGTCGCAGAAGGCCTGAAGAGCGCCTGTTTGATTCCACTGGTTAATCGAGGTCGAGTGGTCGGAGGCTTGACGATCGCACGGGCGACCGAGACATCCTTCGCGCCAGAGGATGTTGAATTCCTCAGCCAAGCTTCGGGGCAGATCGCAATCGCAGTTGAGAACGCTTTGGCGTTTCAAGAAGTGTCTAGCCTAGCAGCTCGGTTGCAGTTGCTGCTCAACGTGACAAACCGAATCACCTCGAATCTAGAACTTCGAGAGTTGCTGCGTGCTATCTCAACTAACATCCGTGGGGTTATGCGGTGCGACATGGTAGCCATCACCCTACCCGACGGCCCATCCGAAGGCCAAAGGCTTGTGGCGCTGGATTTCCCAAACGGCAAAGGACTCATTAGAGAAGGTTTGCTTCTAACGCCCGTCGGCCCAGGTGGGAGAGCTCTTGAAAGCTTGAGACCAACGCGCGTGAGCGCGCTCGACCCCGACGCATTCTCCCCGGAGGTACGTGAGTCGGCGACCGCTGAAGGCTTGCAACAACATTGTGTAATACCACTCGCGAACCGGGGTCGAGCGTTGGGGGCACTCGTGCTTGCACGAACGATGGATGTCCCTTTCTCGCCAGAGGACTTAGAGTTCCTTGCCCAAGTTTCAGGCCAGATCGCGATCGCTATCGAGAACGCTTTGGCATACCGCGAAATCTCCGAACTCAAGGACAAGCTTGCCCAGGAAAAACTCTATCTCGAAGAAGAAATCCGCAGCGAGATGAACTTCGAGAACATCGTTGGAAACAGCCCGGCGTTAAAGCATGTCCTGGAACTGGTGGAAACCGTTGCCCCCAACGATTCCACCGTGCTGCTCCTTGGCGAAACAGGGACCGGAAAGGAGTTGATCGCTCGGGCCATTCACGATCGTAGCCGGCGCACGAAACGCACCTTTGTGAAGCTGAATTGTGCCGCGATTCCTACGGGCCTGCTGGAAAGCGAACTCTTTGGGCACGAAAAGGGTGCATTTACCGGCGCCATTACACAAAAAATCGGGCGCTTGGAGCTAGCCGACCAGGGCACGCTCTTCCTGGACGAAGTAGGAGACATCCCCGCTGAAATTCAGCCAAAGCTGTTACGTGCCCTGCAGGAGCGAGAATTTGAACGCCTTGGAAGTACCCATACACGCAAAGTGAACGTCCGTCTGATCACCGCAACGAACCGCAATCTAGAAAAAATGGTTGCAGACCGCGAGTTTCGCAGTGACCTGTTCTACCGGCTAAATGTTTTCCCGATCCGGATACCCGCTCTGCGAGAGCGTAAGGAAGATATCCCTCTGCTGGTCAGTTTTTTCGTACAGAAATTTGCAAAACAGATGCAGAAGGAAATTGAATCGGTGCCTTCTGCCGTGATGAAGGGACTCACCGCTTGGGAATGGCCTGGGAACATCCGCGAATTGGAGAATTTTATCGAACGCGCCGTGATCCTGACGCGCGGCAAGGCGCTTGAGGTACCTCTCGCAGAACTACGAAAAACGAACACGGACTCAACCACGGATGCGGTCGTCGCGGGAAAGACGCGAACGATTCGCAAGGCAAGCAGTTCAGGACCTGACATCAACTCGGGTGCCGCGGAGTATGAAAGGAAGCAGCGCGAGGAAATCATACAGGCACTTAGCGCATGCAAGGGCCTCATCGGTGGTGCTGATGGAGCTGCAATACGCCTGGGTATGAACCGAACCACCCTCATGTACCGAATGAGAAAACTCGGTATTTACGCGAAGCAGTATTCCTGAGTAGTTGAAATTTCGATCGTGAGGGTGACCGCAATCGTCTCCAGCAGGCGATGTCCAAAAGCACTTGGTCGAAAAGTCAGCAATTCATTGAAGTGACTTCCTGGCAGGAAAGAAGCTTATTTTTTCCCTGGATGATGGGCAACCTGCAATGTATGGTCCGCCGGATTAGTACCGAGAAACGCGCTAGCAGTGACCAAGCAATCGCTGGAGGGAAGCCGACTTCCCGTTACTGATCGGTTTGAGTCGAGAGGCTCTGATCTGAATCGCTCGGCCAGAGCGTCACAAATTCGGAGAAAGTTCCACTGTGGTCTACAATCCCTAAATGCCAAATCCAGTTCAGTTCGTGCAATCCCGAACTAACCGATTGTTTTCGTGTGTGGAGATATCGATGATTCTGCGTTGCCTCGCCGTAGCCCTTTTTGCAGTGACAACAGTTTCAAGCCAAACTCTCCCTTCCTTGCCCTCTAGCTTTCAACAAAGAACCATACACAGCCCGGAAGGGGCAGACATTTTTGTGCGTTCGGGCGGAAGCGGGCCCGTAGTGGTGCTCCTTCATGGGTACGCAGAAAATAGCGATTCGTGGGCTCCTCTGGCCGCAGATCTCATGAAGGACCATACGGTAGTGGTGCCGGATCTCCGTGGTATTGGGCGCTCCTCCAAGCCTGCCGATGGCTACGATAAAAAGACTCAGGCCAAGGACATGCGCGCCGTTGTGACCTCGTTGGGATACGACAAGACGTTTGTTGTTGCTCACGACATCGGTAACATGGTCGCGTACGCCTACGCCGCGACGTACCCCGACAAGGTTGCGGGGTTGGTTGTTATGGACGCGCCAATCCCTGGGATCGATCCGTGGAACGAGATTCTTCTAAATCCCGGGGTTTGGCACTTCAACTTCCATGGACCGGATGCGGAACGGCTGGTGGCAGGCCGGGAGCGTATCTACTTTGACAGAATATGGAATGACTTTACCGGCGATCCAGGTAAGCCGGACGAGGCCACCAGAAATTTCTTTGCCGCCACTTACGCGCAACCTGGCGGAATGCGGGCCGGCTTCGCTCAATTTGCTGCGTTCTCCCAGGATGCCAAAGACAACAAGGTTTTCGAACAAACGAAGCTAACGATACCGGTGATGGCGGTAGGTGGAGAGAAGTCCTTCGGTCCCTTGCAGGCTGTGATCATGCGTCATGTAGCGACTAATGTGCAGGGGGAGGTCGTCGCGGGCTCAGGACATTGGCTGATGGAAGAACGACCTGCTTACACAGTCGCGTTGATTCGTAAATTCCTGGATGGTCCGCTGGTTGCTCATCCAGTTGCAAGCAGTGCTGACGGCGGCGCAAATGAAGAACGACTCACTCCTACAGAATACAAGTTCCCGCAAGTGGGCAATCCGGGCACGGGAAGCTCAGGCGTTGGCGGAATCCAGACCGTTGTTCTGAAGGGCAATCCAGACCAATCAGGCGTATATACCATCATGCTTCGCGTCCCGGTACATACGCGCATCGCTGCGCACTCTCATCGTGACGACAGGGTTGCTACCGTAATCTCCGGCACATGGCATATCGGTTATGGTGATAAGTTTGACGGGGCGAAACTGAAGGCTCTGCCACCGGGTAGTTTCTACACCGAACCACCATCTCGGAATCACTTCGCAGAGACCGGTGACGAACCTGTTGTTGTTCAGATTACTGGGTTCGGTCCATCTTCTACCGTATATGTGGATGCCACACAAGACCCGCGTAAGCCAGGCAAGTCAAATTGAATCATCAACAACACCCGAAAGACTAGAAATTCGGTTGGTCTGAACATTTGTACCGACAAACGCGCTTGTAGTCATTGACGGACCGACTCTCTGATTGTCGGAAGCTCGGAATCTATCTCGCGTGAGGTTCGCAGGAACGATCCTTCAAAACGTTTCGTGAGTTCTGAGACGTTAGTGCGGGCCCAAACTGGGGGTCCAATGTGCGCCTTTTCGAAGGCGAATTTCAGGGGTAAGCGGTGCCGAATCGACGGTAAGTGTGAAATTTAACAGCCGAATGCCCAATACAATGAAGTCAAGGACCAAGCAGAGCGAACTTCAAGTCGCTGTCACCAGGACGCGACCGGCTTTGCGCGATCGCGGTTTTCGGCGAATTACTATGTCCACGTCTCGGTCCAGTGCAGTGAGAAAATTCATCAGTCGTTCAACCGAGAATCCTTCTAGCTGATAGTTAGAAAGTGCTGAAACCTTCGGCTGGTTCACATGTAAGCGTCGCGCCGCCGCGGCTTGCGAGAGTTGTTGACGCCGGACTATTTCATTGAGCGCAACGGCTAGGCGAACCTTCGTCTGTTTATCTTCTGCATTGGGCAGACCCAAGTCGGCGAAGACATTGCCAGAACTTGGAACCACTCCTGGCCTATTTTTTCTCTTGGCCATATCGCACCTCATAATCCGCCCTAGCTTCGTTAAGCCGCCTTCGAATTAGATCGACATCTTTGCTGGCGTCTTTATCCCACTCGGCGACTTCTTTTGGAACGCGTTGAAGGACATAGACAACGCCTTCAAATCTAACAGTGTAAACGGCCCGATACGTGTCCGCGCGGTGGTCTTCGACTACCTCGAAGACGCCTGGTCCCTCCCCTTTCCAAGGTTTCGCGTGGGGGTGTTTCCCGCCAAACTGGGCCACGCTAAGAGCCATCCCAATTTCGTCCTTAACGGCTTCGGGGAAAGCCAATAGGTCATCCTTACTCGGGCCGATCCAGAAGAGCGGCTTCTCGCCAGGCACCCTCCTCGGCCTTGTCATGTGATTATCCCAATTCTAGGATATTGAGTCAAGTGCTTGTGCGAGAGTGATACAGGGGCGGCCTCGTTCCAACGGCGAAACCGGACAAGTGCCGAATCATGGCCCGGCGACTGTCAAACTGTTCATGGACTTGTGGGACAAGAAACAATGAAATTGCGGTAACGCAACTTATCGGGCGTTAGGCCATTGGGATGCAAAAAAAGTACGGGTGCCTCGATTCACTCGACAAATCTTGACCCGAGGCACCCGCACAGGGTTGTTCTATTGAAGCGTCACCAACACCTGAATCACGCCCGTTCCCTTCTGCAAAGGCTCAAGCGCTTTCCCGACCACCGCACCGAGCATGCGGCCTCGGTCGGTTCCTTTCATCGCGTGGCCGGGAGTGGATGAGGTTACAAGAAGGTCGCCTGCCATGATTGGGCCGTTTTCGGCAGTGACCTTACACGGAACGATTCCGACGACTGCCAGGGGAACTTCATTATTCGGTAGCGCTTCATCTACGCGGTGCATGCTGGCCACAACGCCCGGTTGCGTTGAGTAAATTCCCGCGACCAGAGTGGAGTACGGAGATTGCGATAGCGACAAGCGCCGTTCGCCGGATGCATCGATGACCAGAAGATCGCCAGGAGCGTAGTGTTCGGTGCCGCCCTTCACCGCTATCGACTCAGCAAAATCGGCTCCAAACGGACGGAATCCCCCATCGGCAAACACCGTGCCGTGATCATCGACGCGGAAGACGTTAACTTCGGGCTGACCAACTCCGCCCACAATGATGGTTCCTGCGGCCACATTCGCGCGGAATCCGCCGTTGGCAAACACTGTGCCGTTGCCGTCCACACGGAAAACGCTAACTTCGGGCTGGCCAACGCCACCTACGATGATGTCCCCGCCTGCTACGTTGGCGAACAACCCCGCAACTCCATGCCCGCTCCACGCCTGGCCGAAAATCCCGACGCCAGGGCCGCTCGTGCCTAGTGCAACGCCCGCAGTACCAACTGCAAAACCAGTCACCGTGTTGGTCTGCCCTCGAACGCCATTTCCGCCACCGTTACCCACGACGCCGTTGCCGGTCGGACTGTAGGATATGCCAGCTAGGCCAGTTGTATTGCCGCTGAGAGCGCTGTTCAAGCCTTCGACAGCGATAGAGCCGTCTGTTGAGTCCCGTAATTCACCAAGAACCAAGATTGGACAGCAAAAGCTTGAGGAAGGACCGCCAATTCCTCCAAAGATATCCAATGGGAATCGCGCTGTAGGCGTTCCTATGCCAATGTTTCCGTTGAACTCGACAATGGGCGAATTCCCAATGCTCGTCGAGCTTGTAAACTGAGGAATCGTGTTGGTTGTACCGCTGCCTGTGACAGTCTGGGCATTTGCGCCCAGGGCGGCCAAACCAAATATGACCAACAGAATGCAAATGCGCTTCATAGTAAGCCCCCCTTACTATTCAAATTGAGGATTTTTTCCTGAGGACAGTACCGTCTAAGCTACGCCGCCCGCCACGCGGTTTGCAAGCGCCAAGAAGCGACAATCGCCTGCGCTGGGGAACCGTCATGCTTTGATGCTGACTTTGCTCATACAATCAGGACAGTGCGCTTCACACACTTCCAATCTCTCGCAACTCCGTCGAGAGTTAGCACCACTCAAGATATACCCGACGCTTTCCTTTCCGTGTTGGGCACAGGGACCAGTAGAATGGCGTCACCGAAGGTGTGTCGTGCCGATGGAAGAAAAGGAAGAGGAGAGCGCGGACCTAGAGCGGTTGTGCCAGGGCGTCTCGCCTCGCTATGGGGCCTGCACCTACCCGGCGACAGTACACTGCACAACGTGTAGCAAGTGGTTCTGCGATGCTCACGCCGAGGATGAGCATTGGCACGCGTGCATGCTGCCGTCTAAACGGTAGTGGTGGACTGAGGCACATGCTGAACCTGTCCGATGTCTTAACGTATCTGATGTCTTGGCAGAATGGGCAGACCAATTTGCGCATTCTCTTGTCCACGGGCGACGGCAGGTTCTCATTCGACTGCACGCTGTTAGGGTTTTCGGACAGAGGTATCTCTGTTCAGCTTCCAGGCAACACAAACTCCATCGATCTTAATTTGGTTGGCTACGATTTCGAGTTCCTGGACGAAACCGCTGCAAACATACCTCTTGAAGAAACCCCAGCACACCCGGTTTATGTGCAGGGACTCAGAGCGAATCGCGGTCCCGGTGAAACACTGTTCATTCTGGAGGTTGCAGCAAGCTGAGAGTCGGCTTCATAGAAAAACAGTTGCACAATTCTGGCAAGCCCCTGCCCTAGCTGCGAAGGAGAGTTCGGATGTACAAAGCAATCCCCTACTCTCTCATCTCTATGTACCGTCGCATCTTGTAGTTAGACCGGCAGTGGGACGTTTAGTCCGTGCTCCGCTTGGCACGAAATGTGCAATACCATCTATTGCGGGCTACTGCGTTCAGCCCTCAATCCCACTCAGACTTTGCCTCCGATAGGGATGATCGAACTGGACCCGGTGGTCCGCACCAGATTCTACAAACCGCCCTGCCTGCCGTTATCCTACAAACACACGTTAACCCTTACCGTGCGCCATCTTCTGGACCGTGTACAGGAGCAGTTTCCTGTCGTCGGAGTTCATCTTTGCAAGAAGCCGTCTCATCTTTTGAAAGTAGCGTGCGTCTTTACCGCCAACTCCCCATGTTTGTGACTTATCTCGATTAGAAGTGATTGCAGTTGGGGCCTCGGGCACTTTATCTCCATCGTACATGAGATGGTAGAGCGGAAGTTCCAATGCTCGGGCCATTTTCTCCAGGGTTTCGATGGCCGGGACAGTATGACCATTCTCGACGCGGGAAATATAACAGCGAAGCAAACCTGTGCGCTTTTCAATGTCACCTTGAGAAAGCTTCTTTGCTTCGCGCAGTTCTCTCAGGCGGTCACCAACAATCATGGATTATTTCTCCTCGCTTAGGGGAGGGCAGAGGAATTTACTCTACCTCGCTTGCCTCAGATGTCAAGCGAGGTGAAACGGTTTGCAAGGGGAGTGACTCAACTCGCGGCGGCTTCGAGAAGGAATAACCACTCTTCACGATCATTCAGTACGACATTGTAATCGGCGCGTGGCAACGGACGATTGGCGGACGGAATCAGGGCAACAATCTTCACATTTGGAAAATTCGTTTTGAGCCAATCAACCATTTCCTTTCTTGTTTGTTCGGGTGCTGTGTGGCCAACGACAAATACATCGACATTATGAATCGAGGTCAGAGCGTTCTTTGCTGCTTCGTTGTCAGCAACCGATATGACTTCATGTCCGACGCGACGAAACAGTTCAGCCCTCACGTTCAGTTCTTTTTCATCATAGCCAATCTGAAACATTATCCGCCTGGGTGGAAATTTGACCGAAATCTTTTCGCCCGCCATGTTGGTGATGACATATTCACCGGGTGCGGATGCCGCGAGCACCTTTGCACTCGCCTTGGCATGTTCTACATCTACCGCCGCCTCCATCCAGCGAAGGCTGCCGTCGCTTTGTACCTTGAATATGTGAAGCGGTGGGACCATAGCTCATTCCTGCTTACTGCGTTGGCGATTGAACCATAGCGGCGACTCCGTGTCGAGAGAAAACGCAGTAACGGGACAAGTGTGATCAACGAATCGACTTGTCCGGTAACGCGACTTACGCGAGCTTGCTCAGGGATATCGAAAGTCTTTGAGGTAAAACCAATAGAACGAGTACACGCCGACAGGCCAAGGGCGTTGAGCCTGCATCTGGCCTGCGCATCGGTGAACTGCTCGCGCTACGTGCCGATGACATCGGCAAGAACACGATTCGTGTTGATGAGTCCTTGGACCGCGCAGGCGTAATTGGACCGTGCAAGAACGTTGCAACGTACAGAACAGTCGCCGTTGTTGATTCTGAGGGACAGGCTGCTATGAATTCGCTGAAACAGTTTGTCAAACACGATGGCCTGGTATTCCATTCGAGGAACCACGGGCCACTCGCGGAAACCACGATTCTCAAGCAAGCACTGCACCCTGCCGCTAAAGCACTAGGTCTGCCAAAAGCGGGAATGCATGCATTCCGTCGTGGTTGCAATAGAAGATGGGAGCTTGCGCGAGTCTCATCCGCAGTGATTCGCCAGCAAATGGGCCACGCGACTGCCGATATGACTGCGCTCTATACGGGCGAGATTCCGATTGAACAGGTTACAAGACATTTTCAATTGGAGCCAAATGGAGCAGCCATAGCGGCTTGAAGTGTTAGATAAGTTGTTTGTTTTGTTGGAGCGGGCGATGGGAATCGAACCCACGTCCGAAGCTTGGGAAGCTTCTATACTGCCATTGTACGACGCCCGCTCATTCCTCTAGCGTGCCAATTATACACAACGAAGCGGCTGCTCGTACAGTCCGGCTAATTCCCGCGCTTATCGTCGGCGACTTCCGAATTTTCTCTGGTGCACTCCCTTCCTCAACTCGACAAAGTGAGGACTACTTTCACCAAGTTTGGTTGGTGCGAATATGCAGATATTTTCTCCGACGCAACAGCCAAAAACCACCGAACCGTTTATAATGCCTGATGGCGCCCGTAGCTCAGCTGGATAGAGCATCTGGCTTCGAACCAGAGGGTCGGGAGTTCGAGTCTCTCCGGGCGCGCCATTTTTCTGTTGCCACTTCCCTTCTCTGGATTACGCGAGCAACGGTTCGTTTGTGGCGAGTTCCGTTTTCGCGGCAGTGGAACGGCGATGTGACAATTCCTCAGGGGCTAAAGCCCCGTTTGTCTGCACCCTCAATGTCGGAGCCCCCGACCCGGTCGGGACAGGCACCGCTCCCACGCCTAACCCACACTTATGAGTTCGCTGGTCCGGTCGCACTAGTCGAATTGTTTCTTGAACTGCGCGAATTGTTGCTTCAGGTCAGAGATCTCCTTGTGAAAGTCTGAAACTTCATTGCGAAGCGCCGCGAGCTCTTTCTCCAGATGCGCGATGCGGTCGCCGTCAGCGGAAATTACGGCAGCGCTTTTTTCCGCCACCGGCTTTGCCTCCAAAGATTCGACATTGTCAGGCAAACCAGGACCGCCAGACAACTCGACAACACCAGACAACCCGACACCGCCAGACAAAAGGTGCGCATAGCGAGACTCTTTGGTGCCTGGTTGACGCGGAAGAACTTTGACGAGCGGAGGCTCGCGCTTCATCAGGTGCTGCAGGCTGGATTGGACGGCGCCCAAGTCGTCGAAAGGATGCATGCGTTCGGCACGGGTGCGGAGTTCGCCGGGAGTTTGCGGGCCGCGCAGGAGCAAAACGCAGAGGATGGCGATTTCGTGGCGATAGAAATTGAAAGCTTCCTGGAGGCGGTGTTCGTACTTGGTGACGCGGCTGTCCGAGGCGCTGACGGAGCGGACCAAGGATTGTCCATCGAGAGAATGCAGGGCTTGGCGGACGGCGGTTTCGTCGAGAGTCATGACGGGATCGCGATTCGATTTTTGGTTGCAGGCGTTGAGAAGGGCGTTCAGGGAGAGCGGGTAGTATTCGGGCGTGGTGATTTCCTTTTCGATGAGAGAGCCGAGGACGCGACATTCGACTTCGTTGAGGAGAATATTCACGGCGTGGAATGATACAACGGATGGAATTGCCACAGAGGCACCGATGCACGGAGAGGAAGTTTGGCTCATCAACAAGATGCCCCCTCCCCCCACCCAGGTGGTTTTTGGCAAAGAGTGCGGAATCACTTGAAAACAAAGGAGTTGAATTTTTCGTGGTGCAAAAGAGTGCGGAAGGATCTGAAAAGACAGAGGTTAGGTGGAAAAGTTCCGTGTTTTGCAGGGGATTGACAGGATGCAGACAAACACTGAGTGGTTTTGGAAGGACCGCTTGGCGGGAGGGTCCCGGTACGGAGACCGGGATGCAAAGAGCGCACATGGTTCGCGGGGCACGGAGGGACAGTGCCAAATTAACGAGGCCATTATAACATATTGGTACAGTATGTCAAGGATTACTTTAAGTGGCTTGGATGGCGCAGGATAGCGGCATTTCTTGCGCAACGGCGCTGAGCCTGCCGGGACACCGGCATCGGCCGGCGTTTGACATGCGTTACGTTACGCGTTACGGTGAAAAGTGATACGGTCAATCCGCCACAAAGGGCTGCGGCGTCTTCATGAAGACGATGACCGGCGAGGCGTGATCAGCGAGCATGCAGAAAAGCTGCGGGATATTCTTGCGCGCCTCGATGCT
>Ga0307475_10000960_pt1 | contig 17242 bp, 10 predicted proteins | sample atmos_gasesECM1C_FD_203317 | JGI IMG/M metagenome (GOLD analysis project Ga0307475, IMG submission 203317) | Hardwood forest soil microbial communities from Morgan-Monroe State Forest, Indiana, United States - atmos_gasesECM1C_515 | ecosystem: Environmental > Terrestrial > Soil > Temperate... | reverse complement strand
AGTGACTCCGGCCGCAGATTCGGCTTGGACAAATTTCATCTTCCGATCCGCTACCATGTCCAGTAGGACCCACAAGAAATTTTCTTAAAACGCGCGAGAAGCTGGCTGTTTGCTAAGACCTCTGGTCATACGTTAATTGTTGAGTATTTTAAAGTGCCATCTTAGAATACTCAAATGCTGTATATACCTCGAAATCTCGAGAGCGTAGCTCGACAAGCGACCCGGCATTTCCCAGCAGTGGTCATTACCGGACCGCGCCGCTCCGGAAAAACGACTCTTCTTCGCCAATTGTTCCCCAAGGCTCAGTATGTGCTCCTTGAGGATCCTGACATCCTGGGACGGATTCGTAATGACCCACGTACATTCCTCGAAGAGCTTCGTCCTCCTGTTCTACTCGACGAAATTCAGAATGCCCCCGAACTCCTCAGTTATGTGCGCACCCTCATCGATGCGGCGCCACGCCGGATGGGGCGGTGGCTATTCACCGGATCGCAGGAAGCGCCGTTAATGCAAGGCATCACGGAGTCGATGGCTGGTCGGGCTGCCATTCTGCAACTTCTGCCTTTCAGTATCGTCGAGACCGCAAAAGTGAATATGCTTCACGGTGGTTTTCCAGAAGTTTTGGCTCGCCCAAAATCTCGAGCACTTTGGTTTGCTTCCTACCTTCAAACCTATTTGGAGCGAGACGTCCGTTCAATCACGAACATCCGAGACTTAGTGACCTTTCGTCGATTTCTGGCGCTGCTGGCCAGTCGGCACGGTCAAATTCTGAATAAGACCGATCTTGCTGCGCCGCTCGGCGTTTCCGTGCCGACCATAAGCGAGTGGTTGCACGTTCTCGAAATCACCAGTCAGGTCATCCTTGTTCCGCCGTACTTCGAGAATCTTGGGAAACGGCTTATCAAATCGCCGAAACTCTACTGGGGCGACTCTGGTTTTGCCTGCTACCTGTTGGGAATTGCTTCGGAGGCTGAGCTTCTGCGTTCGCCCTTCTTAGGGCAGTTGTTTGAGGGTTTTGTCGCGGCAGAAATACTCAAGAGCCAGGTGAATCGGGGAGCCAGAAAAGAGCTCTATTACTTTCGCGATCAACAGGGCCTGGAGGTAGACTTTCTGATACCAAGGCCGAATGCCGGCCTATGGCTCATAGAGTGTAAGGCTGGCAAAACTGTGCGGCCTGCAATGGCCGCTCCGCTTCTTGCTTTGCGCCGCGCTTTGGAAAAACGCTCAACCCGGCTGACTATAGTGCACGGAAAGTTGCGCTCAACCCTGGCCACCAAGGCCGTCGCTAACGGAGTAGAAGCGCTTGATTTGGAGCACTTCTTCTCAGAGCTCATTCGCGACCATTAGTCGGTAGGGTAGGCGGGGCCGAATGATTTCCTTCCGATCAAAGCTTGCGGTCAGGCTGGACGACGGTGTCACCGCTCTCACTACTGGTGAAACACCCTTCCGTCACAAGGCAGTGTTCTCGGCATAGCCTAATCGATGCCAGCCGTTTAGCCTTCACCCGAAGGGTCGTGGTGTCATGTAGGTGTCATGCGAATGGTGATGAATGGCGGCAAATGACGGCAAAAACTGAAGAGAGAAGGTGAATCTTAGTTAGCTCCATTTGATCAGAACTTGCTGATTCCCCTCGATTTGTCTCGACTCCGGCAAATTGTGATTAAGTTGGTCTCAAGGCTGTTAACCGAAGGGTTGCTAGTTCGAATCTAGGCCGGGGAGCCAACTCCCTTTCAATCAACACAGAGAGCAAAGAGCAAAGGCTTCATCACAATCCCCTCGGAGGCAAGATGCAGCAAGACGACCTCTCATCTGAAGATAGGTCCGGTTAGCACGACTCAGAGTTCATCAGGTCGGTCAACACTTAGGGCGTTTTCAGAGATCCAACGCAGTGGCCCGCCCCTGCGAAACCCGGACCATCTCCTGGCAACTGGCGATTTAGAATCCTTCACTCATGGCGAAGCGCGACTGACGGCTCGATTCGCGCCGCGCGCCAGGCAGGGAAACATGCTGAAAATGCCGCGGCGATCAGAATTGCGCCGAGTACACTGATCCAAGTCACCGCATCAGTAAGCTCCACGCCAAACAACTGGCTTCGCACCGCTAACCCCGCGATGATCGCACCCAAAGTACCCGCGACGAGACCTGAGGCGACGACGATCCCGCCGCGCGCGAGAATCATTCGCACAACTTGGGACTGCATCGCGCCGAGTGCAAGCCGTATGCCGATCTCGCGGCGGCGAAGCACAACTAGATGAGCGAGCGAAGCATACAAGCCGACGACCGCGAGCACCATGCCCGTGATTGCTAAGCCATTCAGCAGGAACGCGACAAAACGCCGCAGCTTCAAAGACTCGGCGACCCGCTCATCCATGCGCCGCACGTCGTACAACGCGACGCCAGGATCGAATTTGGCGACGGCCCTGCGGACGGCCATTGTGGGGTCCAAGTCGCCCTTCGTTCGCAGCACCACGTACGTTGATTCGGTCCGCTCTTGCATCTCAGGATAGTAGACTTCCGGTTCGTGAGGTCCGCCCAAGTCGCTATTCCGCACGCTGCCAACAACACCGATAATGCGGGCCGGCGTGCCCCCTCCTCCGCTTCCGATGAGTGTTCCGATCGGTTCCTCTCCTGGAAAATAGCGGTTTGCCAATTCTTCATCGATCACGGCAACTAGCGGCGACCCGGCCCGGTCGCGGCTGGTAAACGTACGACCTCGCAACAGCGGAATCCCTATCGCTTCGAAATAGCCGGGGAAGGTGATGCTGATCTGCGCTTCCGGAGGTGGATTCCTCTTCGGCCGCCCCGGCAATTGCAATTCTTCGGTCCAGACTCCGCTCGGATTGAATGGAATCGCGTTAGCGCCTGAGGCTACCTCAACTCCGGGTAAAGATGCCAACTCTCCTAGCAGTGGCTCGAAGAACCTCGTGTTCCAACTCTGATCAGCGATGTAGCTCCGGCTTGGCAGATCAATCGCTCCGGTCCAAATGTGAAGCTGCTCAAACCCCGCCGGTGCGCGCGTCAAATTCAAGAAGCTGCGGCCCAACTCGGTGGCCGTAAAAATCAGAGCGACTGCCAAGGCGATCTGAGCACCCACAATTCCGTTCCGCCAGCCGCCGCCCCTTGTTGAAGTGCGCGTTGCCCCGCCTTTCAAGGCTTGTTCAACGGGCAGTTCCGCGGTGAGCAGCGCCGGGAGCAGCCCCGCGCAGATCGTGCTCATCAGCGCCAGGGCCAGTGCAAAAAGTAGTGTCCAACTCTGGACGGGGGTGGGCTGCGCCAGTGGTCCGTAGAGATTGACGAGGTGAATTGCCCACATCGCGAAAAGAAAGCCCAAGATGCAACCCGAAAAAACCAGAACGCTTGTTTCGGTTAGCATTTGCAGGACAATCCGATATTTCGTAGCCCCAATTGCCATTCTCACAGCGACTTCGCTATTCCGTGCCGTCGCTCGAATTAGCAGCAAACCGCTGACATTGATGCAGGCAATCAGCAACACCGAAAACACAGCGCCAAATGCTACGTAGAGCCAGCGCCGGATCGCTTCAGTCTGCTCTTCGCCAAGCTGCCGCATGGTGAAATGCCAGCCGTCGTTTTTCGGATAGAACGACGGGAAGGCGGATGCCAATTCGTCGCCGATCGCTTGCAGTGCCGATTTCGTTTTTAGCGAAGTCGCATCTGGAGAAAGCCGCACGACCATATGCAGCCACTTCTCGAGTCGTCCTCCCTCGATCGTAAACTCACCCTTCCTCAGAGCAACGGGAGTCCAGAGCTGCGTTTCGTGCGAGGGGAAGTGGAAGCTGCGCGGCATGACACCGACCACCGTGAAGGGCGCTCCATTCAAATGGATGACGCGACCGAGCACATTCGGATCGGCGCCGAAAGCACCGCGCCATAAGCCGTCGCTCAGGAGTGTGGTCCCAACCGCTCCATATTGATCTTCTGCTTCGGAGAATGTTCGGCCCAACTGCGGCTTCACGCCGAGAACATCAAAGAGCGTCGCGGACGCGTTAACGACGTTGATATGCCGTGCATCTTCCAGACCGGTCAGCGTTAGATCGTTCCAATAGAAGATGCCGGCGCTCGCAAACACGTCTGTGTGTCGCCTGATTTCGGCGTAGTCAAACGCGGAGACGCCTCCCACGGAAACCTGGTTTTTGGGAAAGACGTTGTGGACGAATAAGAGCCGTTGCGCATCTCGATAGGGAAGAGGCTTGAGTACAGCCTGATAAAGCACGCTAAAGACCGCCGTCGAACCGCCTATTCCAAGCCCTAGAACGATCACAGCAATAAGGGCGAACCCCGGCTGTTTCCGAACCTGCCGAAAGGCGAAGCGCAGATCGTGGATGAGATTCGTGAAGATCTGTCCCATGGCGTTCGTCTCGGCTCTAGGATATCTCGCGTAGTCTGCTTCGGCCAATTTTTACCTTACCCCCATCGGAGTGCCGATGCTCGAATGTGGCGCACACTTCCAGACAGGCATCTCGACCGCAAGGAATCCGGACTACCCGCCGAAAGTCGTCCGGTTTTTAGCGGAGATTCGGCAAGGTCCAACCGCGACAGTGATCCCGAAACGGCGATCTGGCAAACTGACCAACCGCTCGGCAAAGTCGGCTCCGTCCTAGAGGTGTCGCCCACAGCGGATGCTCGTGGTGAAAACGTAGAACTGACACTCTGGTGCGTCACGGTTTCAAGGGCGGCGGGGAATCGGACATCTGGTGAACAATGTCCACTTGGTCTTTTTCGTGCAGCTCGCGAACTTTTGCAAACTCCTTTTCGGCGGCGGCAGAATTCCCCATTTGCTTGTAAACCCTCCCTATGCGGTAGTGGGCATCGGGCTGAGAGGGATCAAGCTCTTCTGCACGACGGAGAGCGGTGAGGGCTTCGGGAAATTCTTTCCGATCGGCAAGAACGCTGCCCATGTCCAGATATGCGATGCGCAGATCACTTTTCAACTCCACTGCTTTCTTGAGAAGCGGAAGCGCCTTTTCCGGATCGCTTTGCTTCATGGCGATATCCCCAAGATATGCCATCGCCTGCGGATTTCCAGGGTCGACGGCCAGCTCGCTTTCGAACGCTCTCTTTGCATTGTCGTATTGATGGGACTTCCAATACAGATAGCCCAGGCCGAAATTCACTTCCGGCTCACGCGGAGCAGCCTTTGCTGCCGCCTGAAATTCGGCGATGGCTTCCGGAGTCCTCCCCAGGCCATCCAGCGCCTCTCCGGTAAGGATTTGCGTCGCCGCGGAATCCGGGTCCTGTTCGAGGATGTGGCGAAATTCTTCCAGGGCGCAGGAATAGTCCTTCGCCCAAAGGCAACTCTGCGCCAATACCCGCCGCAACTCCGTATTGCCCGGGTCGGATTTTGCCGCTACTTGAAGCGATTTCACCGCCTCCGTAAACCGCTTTGCTCCGTAGTAGCTAAGCCCCAACAACGTGCGCGCTTGCATATTGTCAGGTTCCGCCGCGATAGCAGCGCGAAACGGGGCGATGGCAGCTTGAAACTCTCCCTGTTTGAATTCGGCTAGCCCGAGATTGAGCTGGGTTCCGCGAAGCTTGGCGTTCACGGCTAGCGCTTTGCGGTAGGCGGCCACTGCGCCTTTGTACTTTCCTTCTTTGGAAAGAAGGACTCCGAGACTCGCAAAAGCTCCCGCATCCTTAGGATGATCCCGCAGCCACAGCTCCCACTCACGCTCCGCGCCAGACAGATCACCTTGCTGCTCGAGGGCTATGGCTCTATCCGGACTCGGGGTCTGAGCTTGGACTGGAAACCATGACATCAGCGCCGCGGCAATGCCAAAGAGGCATGGTTTCATCCTAGTTGACGAAAGGATCTTCGGGGAGCGTTTCATTTCTTGCGGATTTTTCCATCCGCGGCGAGCCGATCGAGCCAGCGGCGGGCGGTCGCCGCCCCCTTGTCCTTAGGATGGTTTTTCAGAAAATTGCGGAGCGTTTCGGCGGAGTCCTCATACTTGCCGACGGCGGTTTGCGTTTGTGCGAGCAGAAGCTCGATGGCGGGCTCGGTGCCGTGCGACTGCGCAAGGGCCAACTGCGATTCCTTGAGCGCGTCGTCGAATTGTTCCTGATGATAGAAAGCTTTGGCGAGCGTGTAGTGCGTATCCCAACTGTCGGGGTTAAGCTGCACGGACTGTTGCAGGGGCGGGATGGCCAGGTCGTAGCGCCTTTCGTTGACGAAGGCCATGCCGAGCGCGGAAAATGCTTGCGCGTTTTTCGGGTCAATCTGCGTGGCTTTCTCGAGCAGGGGTTGTGCCTTCTCCGACTGATTGCGGCGAAGAAAAATGACGCCCTGGAGGTAGAGCACGTCGGGATGATTGGGCGCCAGTTTGGCGGTTACGTCGAGAAATTTCTCGGCCTCATCGAGCTTGTTGTCGTTGAGGGCCTCCAGGGCTTTGTCCATAGCTTCCTTGGCTTTCGGAGCGAGAAGGGGGCGAGCAGCCACACCCAACGCTTCGGGAGAGGAGTCCCGCTGAAGAACGATTTCTTCCTCCGCTTCGACGGCAACAGGGATGGAGATTTCTCTTTGTGCAGGGCGGTAGCCGACGGCATCAGCAGTGATGGTGTAATCGCCGAGCCGGTTAAGGATGAAGACGACTCGGCCCTTGGAGGTGGTCATCTGCTCAGTGAGCGCCCCGAGATAATACAGCTTCACCGTGACCAGCGGCCCGATGAGCTGGCTGGAACCCTCCTTGATCGTTATCGCAACCTCAGCGCGATTACCGCGGATGCCGCCTTGGTCGGCGGAGCGGTCCTGGCAAAGCGCGGGCGCGGAGAAAACGAGCAGACACAAGAGTCCGGAAGGAATCTGAAAGCGAAGGAAAGTGAGCGGTGAATTTTGCTGCATCCTGCCTCACGCTTGAAAGCGGTCTTCCTCAGCTGAAACCTACAACCGAAAGCTTAACACGCGAAAGGAAAAAGCCCCGCTCACAGGGGTGTTTGCGAGCGGGGCGGGTGCGTGCTTTCTTCTAGGAAACTCTAGAAGTAGATCTTGCCACCGAGCTGCAAGATTCTGGCGTTGTAAGCGGAGGTGAATTGGCCAAAGCGTTTGTCGCCGAGACCCGTATCAACATTCTGGAATTGAGTATGGTTCCAGGTGTTGAACGTCTCGAGGCGCAACTCGAACCGGCTGCCACGGGATTCGCTGAGCGTAAAGTTCTTGAACAGGGACATATCCCAGTTGTCGCGGCCGGGTCCACGCAAAGCATTGTGGGTCAGATCACCCCAGGTGCCTTTCGCTGGAAGTGTCAAGACCGTCGGATCGAAGTATTGGATGTTCTGGTTGCCAGCAACCACGGTATGCGGGTAGGAGATCGTGCCAGACACGTCGGGCCGGCTGCTCGCCCCGCTGCCAAGGAAATCGGAAACGCCGGTGCCGGCGCTGAGATTAATTGGCAGACCAGATTCGATCGTTACGATGCCCGACACCTCCCAGCCGCCGAGCGTCGAATTCACGAGGCGACTCGAGTTGTGGCGGAAGACCGGGATATCGTAGATAAAGTTAGTGACGAAGGTGTTAGCCCGGTCGAGGCCACTCGGACCCACGTCAAATCTCCATCCGGCATAGGGGTTGGATACGTTAGCAAGATCTCCAGAACTGCCTCCCGTGGAGGAGTCAATGGCACTCGAGTATGTATAGAGAACGCGCAACTGCAGGTCTTTTATTCGCGAGTTCAAGTCCACCTGCAAAGCATTGTAATGCGAGTTGGCTTCATTTTCTGACATGGTGATTTGGTTGAACCCCGGATACGTCAAGCCTGTTGCAACCTGGTACGGAGTTCCAATCAGGCTGGGAAGGGCACTTTGCGTTGGCAGGTTGATGTTGCGATAGTCGTTCTGGTGCCTGTTGGTGTTGCCGACGTAGGCGACTGACAAGACGCTCTTGGCACTTAGTGCGCGCTGGACGCCGAAGCTATATTGATAGCTAGCAGGGTTCTTGTAGTTGGCTCTTTCGAGGCCAGTGATGCTCGCAGGGTTGATCGGTCGAGAGGCAGCGTTGCCCGATGACAGTGACAGGCTGGGATTCGTGAATTCGGTGTTATTGAGAGTCACGTTCAGGCTGAACGGAATGTTCGGGCCGGCATTGTACATATCGTTGCCTTGGATGCGTTCGTACATGATGCCGAAGCCGCCGCGGACAACGGTCTTGCCGGTGCCGTTGAGGTCGTAGGCAAAACCGAGTCGCGGACCGAAGGACGCCCAGTTGTTATCCACCAAACCTTTGGGCACACCGTTTTGGCCTGGAATCCCGATGCCATTCAGGTACAGAGGCTGCGTTATGATTGAATTCGGACTGGCGCCGAGGCCGGGGCTGACAGCCGGGCACTTAGGATCGCCGGCAGTGACATCGGCAGCACTGCAAATCGTGTGATTGCTGTCAAACGTCGCGGCATTTGCCGGATTGTAAAGCGACGCGTAGAAATTCCCCATGCGATTGTTCGCTTCATAGGTGTGAGGAGCGCCATCCCAACGTAGACCCAAGTTCAGGGTTAAGCGGTGGGTTGCGCGCCAGTTGTCCTGTACATACGCAGCCCAGGAGACGTTGTTCCAGAATCCATGGTCCTGAACGGCGAGTTCACTATAGTTCTGAGGGACACCGAGCAGGAAGTCCGCAAAACTGTCTCCCGTGTACGAAGGCCCTTTGCCGCTAAAGCTGAATGCGCCCTGCGTGGTTCCGAACAGATCCTGCACTTTCTTATAGATGGCCCAGCTTCCGCCAAATCGGAACTGGTGCGTTCCCTTGGTCCAGGAAACGTCGTCGCGGATCTGGTAGTCGTCGGCTTTGTTGCGCCAGGGCCAGCTTGAGATCTGGAAGTTTGCTCCGCTCTGGCCGTCGAGCGAAATATTCGGGATGCGGGTCAGGTTGTTAGGTCCCGTGAACAGACGAGATTTGCTGAAGTCGCAGGGCGGCGTACCCGAACAGCTCGGGAGCGACAGACTCTTCAAGCCGTTTGCCGCAAAGGGAATGATATTGATTCGGTTGCCGTTGTAGTTGAAGGCGACTTCGTTGATCAAGGAAGGATTGATCGTGTACGTAGTGTGGACCACTCCGCTGTAGGAGGGATTTCCAAACGTGTCTCCCACTGTAGGAAGGTTGTCTCCGCTCCATTGTGCGGTGGCGTAGCCCTGGGAGATTTGTTCGGCAACGAAGTGACCGAACACGGAGAACTTGCTGGTAAAGTTGTGATCAATGCGCACAACCTCTTCCCTCAGATCAGTCGGAACGCCCGAACCACCGCGGAACGTTCCCACGCCATCACTAAGATTGACGAGCCCAGTGCTGGGGAAGATGCCTTGGCCAAGAAGGGCCGTCGCATTTGGATTGATCATGCACGACGGGATCTTGTTGCCTGGAAACGGCGAACCCTGCGTGATCCCCGACGGAGCCGTTCCTCCGGGGCAGTTCGCAAAGAGCACGGACGGAGCCACACGGCTGGAACTTGGAACGACGAGGTTGTGAGAAGTGAGCGAGCTGAAGTCCCCGCCATAAGTGGCAGGATCAGGGACAGTCTGGTTTGAACCGGCGCCGATGATATACTTGCGCCATTCCATGTTGTAGAAGAAAAAGGTCTTCTTCTTGTCAGGATTATAGAGGTGCCCCAGCGTAACCGGACCACCTACATTGAACCCAAAAATGTTCATTCTCAGCTTGGTTTTCGTGCTTGGGGCAGGATGGAAAAAGTCGCGCGCATCGAAACCGTCCTCCCGGTTGAATTCCCAGGCGGAAGCATGAAGCGTGCTCGAGCCAGACTTGAGCACCATAGTCATGGTGCCGGCGGAAGAAAGGCCGTACTCTGCGCTGTAATTCGACGTTAGGGCGCGGAATTCGGCTATGGCATCGCTGGAAGGCGCGATGCTCATGTTGCCCGAACCGCCGCGGTCAAGATCCTCACCACCGTCCAACAGGTAAATGTTGTGGGAAGGCCGCAAACCATTGAAACTCACGTTGGAGTCGCCGCCAACAGGAACGTTGAGGAGACCGGTGATGTTGCTGGAGGCACCGGCCGTCAGCCCGGCAAGCACATAAATGCTGCGACCGTTGGTCGAGATCTGTGACAACTGCTGGTCGGTAATCAGGTTGCTGACTTCTCCCGTATCTGTCTGTACGCGGATCGGCGTTGCTTCGACGATGATCGTTTCCGAAGACGCGCCCACTTGCATCTGGAAGTCCACTCGGGCACGGTCGCCGACTTGGAGGACGATACCTTTTTGTTCTGCGGCTTTGAATCCCGTGGCTTCGGCCTTCACGTCATAGTGCCCTATGTGAATATCGGGTAGTACATACTGGCCTGCTTCATTGGTCGTAATCGAACGTACCAGGCTTGTTTCCGAGTTCCTCGCGGTGATTTTTGCGTTGGCGATCACTGAGCCGCTCGGATCGGTAACCGTGCCTACAATCGTGGCTTCTTGCCCAAACGCCTGGAACGAGATGCCCAGGATTATCGCGACAAGAGCGATGACATGCCGCTTTCCAAACCACTTCGCCAGAGAGGGGATAGTTCGAAAACACAAAGAGTTGAGTAGAAACATTCTTTTGCCTCCGCACCCCGACTAGATTTTGTGCACCGACCGCGTTAACGTACACGGAATTTCTAATATCACTCTTGCTTTGTCAAGCAGTTTTTTCGATGTTATGAAACTATTATTGCGTTGAGAGATAGTTCTGGCTGCGAGAGGCGACCTGCTGCCTGGAAGGGGGCGTGTGGAGCAGGGCGGACGGCAGGCTGTAATGAATTGCTAGCCCCCTCATTTTCAAGTAGGTTAGATTGCTCTCCTTGACTTGCCCTTCTGACCTTCCCGTTTCGCGAGCGCGCTGCACCTTACCCGGCCTACCCGGGAGCAGCTAGGCTCAGTGAATCCTTGGAAGCGGAATCCGACAATCTGCGGTCAATGTTTTTCATTTCGCGGAACAGATTCAAGTTGGAGGACATCACGACGCCAGGGCTGAGATGCAACGCCGGAGGGAAAGGTGCCTTATGCGTGATGTGGTCCGTCATGAGGCGCACAGCAATCTGTCCTTGGCGATGGGGCTGCTGGTAAATGGATGCGGTGATGGTGCCTTTCTGGAAGTAGATGGCCATTTGCGAAAAGAGGTCTGTGGTGATTAACTTCACTTTCCCAGCTAAACCACATGCCCCCAGGGCCCGGCACACGGGAAGGCAGTTCACGGTATTGACATAGAGGCCGGCGATGCTCGGAACACGCCGAAGAAGCTCGAACGTCTTCTGAAAACTCTCGTCCTCGTCCTCGTGGCCCTCGATAACGGAGATCACTTTTCCCCCAGGGCAGTGGCGGGGGAAAGCCTCGGAGAAGCCGGCGGTTTTCTTCCGGTGGTCTTCAGCACTGAGCATGCCTGCCACAACCGCTACCTCCGAGCCTGGATCAACAAACTTACCCATCAGCTCGCCGGCGAGGCAGCCATTCAGCCGCGGCTCGACGCAAACGATACTCGATCGACGACTTTCGGGAGCGTCGGTCGAAACGCAAACGACCCGTACACCCTTCTCCTCCGCGGCATTGATGAGCGGAGTGAGCCCTTTGGGGTTGCCCGCGGTGACGATAATTCCGTCCACCCCTGCCTGTAGGAGCTCTTTAAGAGCACCGGTATCTCCTTCGCCGAGCGCCTGGACAGGGCGATGTAGAAATTGGACGCCGAGGTGTTCGACCCGGCGTGCTTCGTCCAGGATCCCGCCCCATAGTTGGTCGTAAAAAAAATGGATTTCCCGCGGGACACAGACACCTATGCGCGCGCTAGCTTTGGATACGGACAAAGCCCGGGCGGCGAGATTAGGCGTGTAGCTGATTTCGCGGGCGATCTGCAGGATCCGCTGGCGTGTAGACTCTTTGATTCCGTCGCGCCCGTGTAAGGCGCGGTCCACGGTGCCGATGGAGACATTCGCCATTTCGGCGATCAGATGAATTCCGCGTCTTGGTTTCGTCACCTACTTCGCTCCGGTGCTACTCCGCTGGCGAGTTGCCGTTGCTCTTCTACATCTTAACGCGAGCCAACGGCAACACCACGCTGAACGTGCGGGCCTCCTGAGGGCAGAGCGGGCAGAGCATCCGCGCTTGCAATCCAAAAAACGCGTGATAGGATACCACCTCCGTTAACGTAAACGGCAGAGATTCTTGACGATTCTATGACGATTCTAGGCGGTTAGATCGATCGGCCCCGCCGGGCGGACCCGCATTCTTAGCCTCGTGCCATCCTGAAAAGGAAGCTGCCCTATGAACGGTTGGACCAGCTAACCGTGGACATCCTTGCCGGAGTGCGATGACCCTTGCGCGACTTCCTCAAGAACCATTGCAATGATCCCGCCACATGCGGCGCTTACTCAATCAAGCGGCCAACGCCGCAGTCAAGGCTAAAGGAAGCCCATCGCGGCCCATATCGAAAGCCAAGAAATATGCAAAGGTGGGCAAGGAAAAGGTTGAAATTATTGGGGTGAACCCCACATCTTGGGCAGGTACAGCCGACGTCCATTAATCAACCGAAGTCTGCGCATCTATCACCCTTTCTTTCTATGGTGTGGCGGAGCTTTCCCGAGCCGAGTCGAGATGCACTCTAGCAGTAATGCGGAGGGCCGGAATGGTAAATTCAGTGAAACCGCCGCGTTCAACAAAAGGCACCGAAACGCAGCAGGGTTGCTCGGGGGATTCCAATCGAACGCGGGCGAAGCGTCCTTTCACTTGAACTTGCACGCTGTCGGGCTGGTTGGCGTAGTTCACAAGGTACAGCGTAACGTCGGAACGACTTTGCTCGCGATAGCCGGTTACGAGTGTGGTCAGTGAGTTCCACAGAGCGAGGGCTGATCGCTCTCTACCGATCAGACGGCGCAGGTCACGGGCGAAATTCTCCGGATCGACAATCGGCTCGGGGAGTTCGACTACTTGGCCTGCGCCGATGGAGTAAACGGTCGCGCGAGATTCCTGGCGAAGCGGTGGAGCCGAGTGCCAGGGAAATTCATCGTGGGTATTTACAAAAATGACGATCCCGCCACTCGCGGCAAAGTCACGAAGCAGTGCGACGGCTTCCTTGTTCAAAGGGCAAAAGACAACGACCGAGTTCCAGCTACTGAGGCGCGCCAGCGTGACACCCGAGGGGCGAACGGATTCGAAGGCAAGATTATGACGGGCCATCAGATTAATGGCCTCGTAGCTGGCCTGTCCGTCATCGACGATGACACCGAGATTCGCCACCGGCAGCATTTTCTCCGTTGCCGCGTGAGAGGAGAAGTCCAGGTAAGGCATGATGCCTTTCCAAAGCGTCCAAGCCCGCGGATCGCCCGCGACGAGCGCCCTTTGCAACGAGCCGGGAAGATCGATGGTGACGTCTGAACGGATTGCGTCCGCTTCGGCAATCGCCACGGCATAGGCTTCGGCATCCGGGTGCCATGCATCAGGTAGAGCCCCCGACGCGTCCCAGTGAAAATCGTAAATGATCGGAAGTGAATCCGGATCCATCGATTGTGCGAGCCTGACCAAAGCGAGATTGGTATCGAGCCAAGGCTGTGAGGAAGGACTTGAAATTTGCAGGACGCCGTCACGTTCGACCACCAAACGTCCCTTCAGTTGCGGCTGCTTTCCCCCGGGGACCAACATGCGGAATGTCAGGCTCTTATGTGCGGCGAAGTAAGGACGAAGCCGTTCAGCGGCGTGAAATTGGCTTGAAGGCACAGTGTTGGTGACGATCATGCCTGTGACTGCTGCGCGATCTGCAGTAGCGACGACGGCGGAGAGGTCTTTCGATTCACACTGTAGAAAAACGCGGTAACCCTGGGAGTGGAGTTTGGCGGCGACCGATAGATCCCGCAAGGGCCAGAGCAAGACTACATCCTGGATCCCTGTTTTGTCGGCGGGAGGCAGGGGCGATGCCTCCACGCGGAGAAAGACTTTCGCAGTTACTGGGGTGCACGCGGCAATCGAACCGAGAAGCAGCACGCAGAGGAAGGATATGCGCTTCATGGGAGCAACTCGTTCGCAGCTTTTGAAGTTGCGGCGATTCTATTTTTCGGTGGCGAGACCTGGATCGGGCGGTTCTCTCCGGTCAGAAAGAGACTGACGCCGTCGCCGACAATTGTTCGCTGGCCCTCAGAATCGATCCACATGGCAGACACGTTATGCAAAGTCTTCACCAAGGCCGCCCCTTTCGTGGGGCCGAGCAGCAGCAGTGTGGTTGAGAGTGCATCGGATGCGGTAGCGGATGGCGCGGCAACACTGATCGCATAGCGTGTTTGCAAGGGCTTGCCCGTCCCAGGAACAATGATGTGGCCCGGCGCATCCCCTTGAAGCGAGCTCGGAGCGCTCTGCTCGGAGGTGGAGACGCTGTTATTCCTCAACATCACTTCTGGCCCCAGCTTACGGGAGGGGTCACGCAAACGAACGCGCCATGCATTGCCTCCTGGCGGCGCGCCCAGAGCGTAGATGGTGCTGCCTCCGGCGTCGATGTAGGCCCGGTGAATACCACTGGCGTTTAGTATTTCTGCTGTGCGATCGACAGCGTAGCCCTTTCCGATCGCACCCAAGTCCAGTCGCATGCAATCCGAATGAAATTGAATGCGGTCAGGCGGTGTCAATTCGATTTTCTGATATCCGACACAACGCAGGGCAGAAGCCTGGTCGGCGGCCGTAGGCAAGGGTCCACCGGCGAGAGCCGCTTTCCATAGATCGACCAGTGGCCCCACGCTGATGTCGAACTGGCCATCGGAATGACGCGAGTAATAGAGCGACTCTTCGATGACTTCGTAAATCTCGCGTGGAATACGGACCGGCTGAAAATGCGCAGTTCGGTTCATCCGGCTCAGGTCGCTTTCCGGCTTGTAGTTGCTCATCATACCGTCGAGGCGGACAACTTCATCAAGAGCGGCGCGCGCAGCAGCATCTGCGCGCGGCAAATCCTCATCGTAGATGACGATTTCAAAGACCGTACCCATTGCGTAGCGCTTCTGGTGGACAAACGAGCTGTTCTGGGGCGAACAGAGGATTGCTGGGAGCGGCAGCATGGCCAAGGTCAGGGACGGCAACGCCGCAGATTTAAGCCAGCGCATAAACGTTGCCTTCTATACCGGTCAAATAAACCGCTGCCTCTGTAACTACTGGCGCGGATTGCAGCGAATTTCCGAGGCTAGCCCGCCAGAGGATGTTACCGTCGGCCAGGTTCAGCGCGTAGGTCATTCCCGACTGGATCCAGACTGTACCTCCACTGATTACGGGCGGTGCCGTGATGGCTTGGCCGAGACGCTGCGCCCATATCACTTTTCCGGTCTGCACGTTGAGCGCGCGGAGGACGCCGGCCTTGCATCCGAAAACAACAAGGTCGCCAGAAATGGCGGGCGACGAGGTTATACCCAACTCGGCTTCGTGCTGCCAACGAATGGCCCCGTTCACCGTGTCGATCGCGTAGAAGAAATAGTCGAGCGAGCCCACAAACAAGGTTTCTTTCGCAACGGCTGGCGAGCTGTCGATGCCGTCTCCGGTGGGCGTCTTCCAGAGAATGTCACCGGATTTTGCATCCATGCTGTAGACTCTCCCGTCGCTGCTGCCTACGAAGACCCGTTGTCCCGCAATGCAAGCAGTCGAGTAGATCTGGCCCCCTAGCGCGCGTTTCCATTGCAGCGTCCCGTGAGTAGAACTCACGGCCTGCATGTTGCCATTTGTGTCGCCGAAGAAGATCGTGTCTTTCGAGACGATCGCCGAGGTCCAAACCTGCCCGCCGGTTGGCACATCCCAAGTCTTGGTGCCACTGCTCGAATCAATCGCATACAACGTGCCGCCGTCACAACTGACAAGAACTTGCCCTGAATTCAGTGAGGGCGTTGAGTGGATCGGTGCCGTGGTTTTGAACCGCCATCGCACTTTGCCGGTCCGAGTGTCGATCGCATTTAGAAAGCCGGCCAGAGAAGAGACATAGAGGAGTCCGTCGTATAAGATCGGAGCGCTCCTCACTGAGCCCTCAACGCTAGCCTGCCATAGAGATTTTCGGGGAGCTCGCCACGGCTGCGGGAGTTGGCCGCCGCTGCGCCTATTGTCGCAGAGCAATGTAGGCCAATCGCTCACCACTTTTACTTGAGCCTCACAACGAAGTCCGTCGCGTCCATCAGCCAACACCGAGCACACGATGATCGATTTGCTTGAGGTCGGAAGTGCCCAATCCGAGCTTTCCCGCCGCGGCGATGTGATGGGGCTGGCGGTAGAACAGATTCTTAGTGGCATCCTCGAAAAATTCGTCACCATTGTCGGTCAGACTTTTAGGATCGCGTGACCACACGCTGGGCGCGCCTTCTTTGCGGCGTTTCGCCTCAATCTTTTCAAGTTCAATGGTGTCCATTGCGACAGGGTCCGTGCCGACTATCAGTATGCCCGCGGGAAAAATAAACTTCGGGTTCTGACTCAGCGGCCCCCCGTGCCAAAGCATTCTCATGCCGTCCATAATGTGAAGCACGGCCTTCGAGCGCAGGGGTTCAACCGAACACATGATTCCAATCAACGGGTCCGTAAAGGAAAATGGACGGCGGTGAGAGCGATCCACGTTGTTGAACGTTCCATAGCCAATATTTTTTAGGCAGCCGGTGACCCCCGCCGCGGAGTGATCCTTCATCGTGGGAACGTTGATGATCTTCGTCAAACTGGAAGATACAATACTGGCCATGTAAGAGCGCGTTTCCCATTCACCAAAAAAGTTCGCCTCGCAATATATATTGGAATCGTAACCGGAGGCATCCAGCTTGCGATCTTCTACGCCGATCACGCGCACACCGCTGGGCACAAGCGTTTGGTAACTGCCGATGTCGATTTCGTAGGCATAACGATCGTAGACATGAATGTTTTCTACCGGAACTCCGACGGATTGCACCCCAGCGACAATTTCCCTCACGATTTCGGGGGAAGAGCAGCAGGCCGGAGCTCCTGACGGATTGATCTTGATACCCACAATGTCCTTCGGTTCGATGAATTTGCTCCACGCTTCACGGACGTCTTGCGCTCCCGTCAATTCACGCAACGCACGCTCGAGCATTCGCCGGACGACGGGCTGCGAAACACGATTGGCCACAATAGCTTGGGGATCCGCGATTTCTACAACGTGGCCCTGAAAGAGCCCGGGCATGCGCAATGGAGAAGGCTGCGTTCCCGCCGGTTCGTTTACGTATATGGGTGGCGCGGGAGGGATTAAGTCTTCGCTGTAGGCTGGCGAGGTCGCCCAGTGGTCCAGGCAAAGTACCAATCCGCCGAGGAA
>Ga0307475_10000959_pt1 | contig 17254 bp, 16 predicted proteins | sample atmos_gasesECM1C_FD_203317 | JGI IMG/M metagenome (GOLD analysis project Ga0307475, IMG submission 203317) | Hardwood forest soil microbial communities from Morgan-Monroe State Forest, Indiana, United States - atmos_gasesECM1C_515 | ecosystem: Environmental > Terrestrial > Soil > Temperate... | reverse complement strand
AAGGGTACCGCATGATTTTTCGCATGTTGAAACATGGGCCGATGGAAGTGGAATTGGATATGACCAATTCGTTTAGCGAAAACCCGGTGGAAGTGTACAACACCGTCGCGGAAATTCGTGGAAGCGAGAAACCTGACGAAGTTGTGATGCTGGGCGCGCATCTGGATTCCTGGGATCTCGGCACTGGGTCGACCGACAACGGCACGGGATCGATGGCCGTGCTGGAAGCGGCCCGCGCGCTGGCAAAATTGCCATTAAAACCAAAGCGCACCATACGCTTCGTCTTATTTACCGGCGAAGAAGAAGGATTAGTGGGCTCCCTGAAATATGTGGAAGCCCATAAAAGTGATCTCGACAAAATTTCAGCAATCCTGGTGCACGACACCGGTACGGGGCGAGTGCTCACCTTTGGCCTGCATGACAATTATCAGGATCGAGAAATCGTCGACCAGGAAATCGCGCCTTTGCGTGAATTGAAATTGCTCGAACCCAGCATGCAGCGCTCCTTCGGAACCGATCACGCTTCCTTCGACGATGCGGGCGTGCCCGGATTCTGGGCTATTCAGGACAGTGCCGAATATTCGAAGACTCACCACAGCCAGTCCGACACCTTCGACAAAGTGTGGAAAGACGACTTGAATCAAGGCGCGCAAGCACTCGCGGCGTGGGCTTACAACACCGCGCAGTTGCCGGCGATGCTGCCGCGACGTCCAGTGCCTCCGGCCAAGGCAGAAGGGCCAAAGCCAGACGCCAACAAGAATGAAGAAGCGAACGCCAAGCCAACGGATTCCGATGTACCTAACTCAGCCCCCGCAAAACCGGATCCCATCAGCGAAATGGATACCAAGATTCTGGAACAGGTAAAAGCCGATGAACCCGAGCTGAAAGCAAATTTGGAATATTTGACCGACCACATCGGCCCACGTTTGACTGGTTCCGAACAACTCGACCAAGCCAGTCGATGGATGCTCGCACGCTTCCAACAGCTCGGACTTGCCAACGCCCATCAAGAAGCGTGGAGCATCGCCAATCGCTGGACGCGCGGACCAGCGACAGGCCGAGTGTTTTTAAGCGCGGACGCGAAACCGGGAGAAGCGCCAACTTCACTCAACCTCACTATGGCCACAGGTGGGTGGTCGCCAGCCACCGACGGACCGGTAAAAGGACCGGTAGTTGGCGTAGCCGTAGAAAAAGTGGAAGACCTGCAGCAATACAAAGGCAAGCTGAAAGGAGCCATCGTTGTTTTGAACAGGCCCGTCGAGATGCGAGCGCCACAGAATCCAATGTTGACGCCCTGGAGCGAAGAAACTATTCCCATCGCCTTTCCGAAAAGCGACAAGCCCTTCGACTTCGCTGCGTATGTGAAGTTACGCACCGCGGAGCTGACTTTTTTTGCTCAGGAAAAAGCTGCGGCGGTATTGATCGGCTCAGAAAAATGGTTTGGCCTGCTCAACATGAGCATCAGCGGTCAAAATTATCAGCCAGGCATGATTCCCACGGCATTCATCGCGAGAGAAGATTTTATGTTGCTGTGGCGTCTGATGGATTCCGGCTCCATCCAAGCCGAAGTGAACATCGGAGGAAATTTCAGTGGAAAGCCCGCGGAAGTGTACAACACCGTGGCTGAAATAACGGGCACCGAGAAGCCTGACGAAGTCGTGATCATCGGCGCGCATCTGGATTCCTGGGACTTGGCCACGGGCGCCACGGATAACGGAACTGGCTCAACCGCCGTGCTGGAAGCGGCGCGCGCGCTCAAAAAATCAGGGGTGAAACCCAAGCGCACCATTCGCTTCGTATTATTTACCGGCGAAGAACAGGGCCTGAACGGTTCCAAGGCTTACGTCGCCAAGCATCAGGATGAACTCAAGAAAATTTCGGCCGCGCTGGTCCATGATAGCGGCAGTGGAAAAGTATTGACCATCGGCCTGATGGGAAATTATGAAGCGCGAGAAACGATTGATCGCGTGATGTATCCCTTGGCGCGTGCGAAGGAAATAGGTTTGGCGGAGCCCACGCTACGCAAAGAAGACGGCAGTGATCACGTGCCTTTCGATGAGGCTGGCGTCCCGGGCTTTTGGTGCGTGCAAGACATAGCCGACTACGACAAAACCCACCATTCGCAAGCCGACACCGTGGATCGCGTGCGCTGGGACGATTTGGCGGAGGGCGCACAGGTCTTGGCGGTATTTGCGTACAACGTAGCCGAGTTGCCGGAATTATTGCCGAGAAAACCGGCGAAGCCGTAGGACACGGCCGCGACGCTTAGCATGACATAGGAGAGTCGCACATTTTATGCGAGCGGTATTGCAGCGCGTGAGCCGCGCCCGCGTTACGGTTGAAGAACAGGTCGTAGCTGAGATCGCAGCCGGGCTAATGGTTTTACTTGGCGTGGGCACTGCGGACACGCTGGCGACGGCCGTGTCGATGGCGGAAAAGGTTGCGAATCTGCGCATCTTTGAAGACGATCAAGGCAAGATGAACCGTTCCCTGCTGGATGTAAAAGGCAGCGCTATGGTCGTTTCGCAATTTACCCTTTACGGAGATGCTCGCGGGCAACGGCGCCCGAGTTTCGTAGCTGCTGCGCGGCCGGAACAGGGAAAAATGTTGTATGAAGAATTTTGTTCCGCCTTGACGAATTTGAATGTTCCGGTCCAAACGGGGATTTTTCAAGCCACTATGTCCGTGGAATTGGTCAATGAAGGGCCGGTAACCATCTTGCTCGATTCCGACAAGACCTTTTGACCGGTTAGAATTACAGTCCGATAATAAATTAAGTATCTGGATGTTGCCTGCCGTGGCGACAAAACAAAAACAAACGAATCCCGCAATCAAGCGACCGGGAATCAAAATTCGCCGCGCAAAGAGCAGCGACGCCGCGCGCATCGCAGAACTTTCCGGCCAACTGGGTTATCCCGCGACAGTTGCAGCGACTGCGCAGCGGTTGCGCATGATCAAGCCGGCCTCGCAGCACGCCGTCCTGGTCGCGGAATCCCCGGAGCGCAAAGTCATCGGCTGGCTGCACGTCAGCGTTTCTCCGCTGCTCGAGGTGCCACTGCGCGCCGAAGTAAATGGCTTGGTAGTGGACGACGACGAACGAAGCCGTGGAACGGGCGCCCTTCTGTTGCACGCTGCGGAACAGTGGGCGCGCAGCCGCGGCTGCAAAAACATGTCCGTACGCTCCAATGTGATCCGCGATCGAGCTCATCAGTTTTACCTACGCCACGGCTATGAACACTACAAAACACAAAAAGCTTTTCGCAAATCCATCTGAGCGCCTCGCAGGTAAGTCAGCACTCGCCTCCAATTTGCCGTCATTAGGGCCATTACCTCGCGGCTGTAATAGGTAACCGCCAACATCAAGCCGGTAATAAGTGTGTTGGCTGGATATATCGTACTACGATATACTTTTGATAGTGATGAGAAGCGCTATCTCCGACACCGAATATCGAGCTCTCGCTGAACTCCGCTACCGCATACGCCATTTTATTCAGGAGGGAGATGCCGCCGCTCAACGCTCAAATCTCGAGCCGCAACAATATCTAATGCTTCTGGCCATCCGCGGATTGCCCCAGGCAGCGGTGGCCACAATACGCACGTTGGCCGAGCGCATGGCACTCAAGCATCACAGCGCCGTGGAACTGATCGACCGCCTGGAATCCCATGGGCTGGTGCGCAGAATCCGCAGTGAAGGCGACAAACGCGAAGTACGTGTGTCGCTGCTGCCGCAAGGGTCAAAATTATTGGACCGCGTCGCCCGCGAGCGCCTCAGCGAATTAAAAGCCAGCGGTGTAGCGCTCGCCGATGCCATCACCGCGCTGGTGGAACGGAAATATCCTTCACAAAGTGTTATGGAAATGAACAAGATCATTGTGGCACAACGTCGCCCACGACTGCGGCGCACCACAGCGTTGCGAAAACAAAACAAGACGCCTCGACCACGCGGGCGAAAAAGGCGCGCCTAACAATTCCTCCGCGCAAAATGAATATATTTCTAATATGGCTACTGTGACTATCACAAATCCAACCGACGTAACTCCAGTTGCCCCCGTCCAGGCGCCCTGGTGGAATGCGCCCGGCAGGCAATGGAGAGCCTTCCGTGACCAGCGCGAGGAGCAGGTTTTCCTCGTTCTAACACTCTTGATCGGCGCGTTAGTGGGCTTGATCGTAGTCGCCTTCATCTTGATCACCGAACGATCCGGCGCGCGCTTGTATCCCGTGGGCTCCTCCACTTGGCGAAGACTTCTCGTTCCCGTCGTCGGCTCGCTCGCCATGGGATATCTCCTGTATCGATTTTTCCCCGATGCGCGCGGCAGCGGGGTTCCACAAACAAAGGCAGCGCTGTGGGCTCGCGGAGGACGCATCTCTTTCGCCACCGTTTTTGGTAAGTTCTTCTGCACTTCCGCAACGCTCGCATGTGGAATTCCGCTGGGTCGCGAAGGCCCCGCCGTGCAAGTCGGTGCAGGCATCGCCTCCATGCTCGGCCGTTATTTAGGATTGAAACCGGAAAAAGTGAAAGCACTCATTCCTGTGGGCGCCGCCGCTGCGATCGCCGCAGCCTTCAACACCCCGCTTGCCGCGGTAGTCTTTGCACTGGAAGAAGTAGTAGGCGACTTACACGCGCCAGTATTGGGTTCCGTGGTGCTGGCTTCGGCGACTTCCTGGGGAATGTTGCGGTTGCTGCTCGGCAACGACCCGCTTTTTCAAGTACCGCAGTACCAGCTCGTGCATCCGGGCGAGCTCGGAATTTATGCGCTTCTCGGAGTCCTGGGTGGATTCATATCCGCGGCCTTTACCCGGCTGCTGTTGTCGATGCGCGCATGGTTCTTGCGGCGTCCGAAGAAAACCGTGTGGTTCCAACCGGTAGTAGGCGGTTTGACCGTCGGCGTGATGGGCTGTTTTGTCCCGCAGATACTTGGCGTCGGCTACAAATACGTCGGCGACGTCTTGAACGGCGGCATGGCGCTGAAATTAATGTTGCTCCTGCTGGTGCTTAAGCTATTTGCAGTGACCATCAGTTACGCCTCCGGGAACGCCGGCGGAATTTTCGGTCCAAGTTTATTTCTCGGAGCCATGCTCGGCGGAATTGTAGGAACCGCGGCGCATCACGTCGCTCCCGGTTACGTCGCTACGCCCGGCGCCTACGCGCTGGTGGGCATGGGCACAGCATTCGCGGGAATCGTGCGCGCGCCGATGACCTCGGTGCTAATGATTTTTGAAATCACCCGCGATTATGCCGTGATAGTTCCGTTGATGATTTCGAATCTGGTCAGCTTTTTTATTTCTTCGCGCTTTCAACGAGAACCGATTTACGAAGTATTAGCTCAACAGGATGGCATCCATTTACCCACTGCCGGATCGCGTATACAGGAGAGCCAGCGTCAGGTATACCAGGCGATGCATGCCGCGACAGAAGTTTTGGATGCACATGCCACCATTCAAGAAGCCTTAAATAAAGTTTCAGCCAGCCGGTTCCACGCTTGGCCGGTGATCGATGAAAGCGGCGTGATTGCTATGGTAAGCCTTAGCCACCTACAAAAAGCTCTCACCGAAGGAGCCACCGAGCAACCATTAAGCGAGATTCTAGAAGCCGACGAATTTCCCCACGTGCACATGGACCATTCTCTGGCTATGGCGCTCGATCGCATGGGCGCCAGTCAACTCGACATGCTGCCAGTAGTAAATCGCGCAGACGTGCACAAGCTTGAAGGAATTGTGACCCTGCAGGATGTCTTGAGGCTCTACGGCGTAGGACCAAGAGATACAACGGTGGCTTCTGGTGAATCAGTAGTCTCTGGCAAGCCTGCAACCACCCCGCCGCAGCATTAGTCCGATTGCGTGCAGTAATAAATTGAGGCCGATACTAAAGTGAGATCGATCTAGAACCCGCCCCCGCCACCACCGCCAAAACCGCCGCCCGAGGATCCCCCGCCTCCAAAACCAGAACCGCCAGAGCTGCGAGGCGCGGAGGCCATAACGCTGCTAGCGCGCGACGACATGCTGTTGAGGTTACTGGTGAAATTCACCGGATAAAAAATCGGACCGGTGCCGCCGCGATACCACCCCGGCGGTTGTGTCATGATTCCGTCAAAAGCTTTGCTCCAGTTTTTTTCCACGCCGAAAGCCATCGCGAAAGGCAGAAATTTCTCAAACATCTGTGGAGTCTTAATCGTGCGATTGAAGCGGTCGGCCTCCACATGATTCAGAAAATCCTCGAAGCCCAGCACGCCCTCCAGCGCGCGCGTCCCTTGCTCCGTATGCGCCGGCATAAACCAGCCAAATCCGCAAATCACCAAAGCGGAAATAATTCCACCGACGATAAATGGCAGAGGTGCGATGCCCAGGGCGTGCCCCACGGCAACGCCACCCCATATCATGAGCACACCGACAACGACACCAGCACCTATGTAGGTAGAGCGAACACTGTCTGGACGCCGGCTATAAAAACCTTGCGACACCAGCGAATCGAAGATTCCGCTCCTCATAATTGGCAGAGTTTTATAAAAACGGTTCTGAAGACTATCCATGGAAATCGTTTCGCCCGCCGTTCCCGCAGTAAAGAACCCATCCAGAAGCGCTTGTTCGTGAGTCTTCAGCGCACTCCACTGTGAGCGATCTTTTTGCAATATGAAGTTGTAATCCTTTTCGTGCATGAGGCCGAGCATGCGGTCTTTCTGCACCTCTTCGATGACCATGTACCCGCGCACCGCGAGATCCACGATGGACGCAGTAATGTCGCGCATATTGGCGGAGTTATCGACCAGCGTGCCCGCTTCGCCAGGCGTAAGTTGATTTGGCGGCTCGTATTGCGCAGTGATGGGGCGCAACCGGGGATCGCGCCCGCGCGTCCACCACAGATAAAACATCAGGCAGAAAACAACCACAGGTACGAACAGCGGCCAGTTACTCCGCAAAAATCGGCCGATTACATCTGCGGCGGTAGGCTCCTGAATAGCGCCCTTATCAATTGCCACCGCCACAGTCAAACCGCCGCGGTAAGGAAGTGGCGCAGTGGTTCGCACATCGACGCCGTTCGCGGCGACATCAATTTCCGCGTCCCTGGCACGCGAGCCGTACACACCGGTAAACGCCGTGGCTCGAATATTGCTGGCCCCGGCCGGCAGAATAATTTCCGCATGCGCCGACTGGATCGGCACGTCCCACTCGTCACCGGTCACGTTCCAATACAGTTCGTCATGGTCCTCAAAAAATTTAATCGCGTCGCTGACGATGTACTCGATGGAGATCGTTTGCACCGAATTATCGGCGTCGGGAATATAAATTTTGAGCTTGCGATAATGCCGCACCCGGCTGGGATCGAATTTGAGCCGATGCCCGCTACCATCGGTAACCTGCTTCACGTCGAGGAATAATGTGTAATTCAAGCCTTGCGGCGTCACGTACTCCACGGGAATCGAACGATACAGCCCGTGCCAAGGGCCGCCGATGAAATGTGCCCGGATCGTTTCTGTCACATTGATGGTGCCATTACTGCCGACCAAGATGTGCGCATCGAAATTTTCAATGCGCAGTTCCTTGCCCTGCGCGGTGGCCGCCCCCAACAGCGCAATAATCCCGATCAGAGCAGTAATCGCAAAATGGCGCGCCGCGCGCGCGAGCCAATCACCCACGCAGCGGCAATGCTCTATAAACATGTTTCGGGAACCCCGCGCGCTCATGCTGATGCAGCGGGGGTATTGAAGCTGACTTTGGGAGCTTCGCGCTCGGTGGGAGCCGAGATCTCGAAAAATTCACGCGGCTTGAATCCCAGCATATTGGCAAAAATGTTCGTCGGGAATTGTTGAATCTTGGTGTTGAGATCGCGAACCACGGCATTGTAATAACGCCGCGCGTTTTGCACCGCATCTTCGATCTGCGTCAGCGAAGCCTGCAAGGCGGTAAAGCTTTCGACCGCCCGCAATTGCGGATACGCTTCGGCCAGCGCAAACAAATTTTTCAGAGCGCCCGAGAGCATGTTTTCGGCCTGCGCTTTTTCGGCCGGGCCGCTAGCGCTCATGGCCCGATTACGCGCGTTGATGACCGCTTCGAGCGTCCCTTTTTCGTGAGCCGCGTAGCCCTTGACGGTTTCAACCAGGTTAGGAATCAAGTCATAGCGGCGCTTGAGTTGCACATCGATATCCGCCCAGGCGTTGTCGCACTGCACCTTCAGCCGGACTAATGCGTTGTACATTCCAATCGCAAAAATAAAGATCAGAACGACAATCCCTAAAATAACGAAACCGGTCATGCGCGTGACCTCGCGTGATGGAGTAAGAATGACCCTATCGCGAGCCAATATACGTTGCGACGCAATAGCTGTAAAGGCGGCCCGCAACCCAATCACCGCCAACCTCATCTAGTGTCTCTAGCGTATCTTAACGAACTAGTTTATGCTTCACTTTGCGACCCCGGCGGCTTCTCTCCCTACCGTTCCACGTTTTTAACGAACACCGTTTTAGCGACCGGCCCAAAAAATGCTCTTTAAGACCATTAGCGCCTCCGTGTACGGAATCGACGCCTACCTCGTCGAGGTTGAAGTCGACGTGGGTTCCGCGCGCATGCAGGACTTTAACGTTGTGGGCCTTCCGGACAACGCGGTGAAAGAAAGTCGCGAGCGCATCAAGTCCGCATTGAGGAATTGCGGTTTTGAATTTCCTTATGGCCAGGGCGTAACCATCAACCTCGCGCCCGCCGACGTACGAAAAGAAGGCTCAGGCTTCGACTTGCCCATGGCCCTGGGATTGGCTGGATGCATGGGCCAATTTTTTGGAAAGCCGCTGGACCAATGCATGTTTCTCGGTGAATTGTCCTTGGACGGCGGCGTGCGGCCAGTCCGCGGCGCCCTCTCCGCTGCGCTTGCGGCACGCGATAAAGGACTGAAAGCCATCGCTGTCCCGGAAGCGAATGCTCGAGAAACAGCTGTAGTGGAAGGCGTCAACGTGTTTGCGCTGAAGTCCCTGCCGCAAGCCGTCGACCTGGTCAATTCTCCGGAATCCTTTACTCCAGTAAAAGTAGACGCCGGCCAAATGCTATCGGAGGCCGCGCAGTACAACGTGGATTTACGCGACGTTCGTGGGCAGCAGGCCGCCAAGCGCGCGCTCGAAGTTTCTTGCGCTGGTGGCCACAACATTTTATTTATCGGGCCACCTGGCGCAGGGAAACCCATGCTGGCCAAGCGCATCCCCACAATACTGCCGCCCATGTCCCTCGAAGAAGCCATCGAAACCACGCGCATCCACAGTGTCGCTGGAACCTTGGATGACCACCGCGGGTTGGTCGGGACGCGTCCTTATCGTTCACCGCACCACACCATCAGTGATGCAGGACTAATCGGAGGCGGTGCGGTACCGCGTCCCGGCGAGGTTTCGCTGGGGCACAACGGCGTGCTGTTCCTTGACGAGTTGCCGGAGTTTCAGAGAAATGTGCTGGAGGTCATGCGCCAACCGCTCGAGGATGGCGCCGTAACGATCTCGCGCGCCGCAATCTCAGTAACCTTTCCTTCGCGCTTTATGTTGGCGGCGGCCATGAATCCCTGCCCCTGCGGATACTTTGGCGATCCCACCAGGGAGTGCCACTGCACGCCACCGATGATCCAACGCTACGTATCCAAAATCTCAGGACCACTGCTGGACCGCATCGATATTCACATCGAAGTGCCGGCCGTAAAATATAAAGAACTCCGAACGCCTGCGCTGGCGGAAGACTCAGAAGCAGTGCGATCGCGGGTTGTTGCCGCGCGCAACCTGCAACTGGAACGCTATCGCGGAGAGCAGAAAACCTATTCGAATGCGCAGATGCTGCCGAAGATGCTCCGCAAACACTGCGCGATCACCGCCGATGGCGAGAAGCTACTCGAAAATGCCATCACCCGGCTGGGGCTTTCCGCGCGTGCCCATGACCGCATCTTAAAAGTGGCACGTACCATAGCGGACCTGGAACCGACCGAAAACATCGCCCCCAAGCATTTGAGCGAGGCCATCCAGTACCGTACCTTGGACCGCTCCTATTGGGCTTAGACGACGGTCAGGTCTTTGTCAGCTGCCTTGGCAAGCCGGTATACTCGCGTTAGTCTGTCCTTCGATGGTGAACTGATAGTCGTGAAATCCGATAATATCGGAAACATTACGATATAACGGCACTGCTCGATTGACTCTTTTTCCGGCAATGTGTTACCCATATTGCACTCTAATGCGTGTCCAAACGGCTATGGCGGGTGGCAACTAATAAAAATGGCTGACCAGAAACACCTCGATGTCACGCTCGAAACGCAGGTAGAAAGCGTCAATCTCGCCGAGGAGATGTGTTTGCGGGTCGCCGAAGCCGCGGGTTTCGACGAGGACGATTGCTACCGCATCGGAATGTCGGTGCGCGAAGGGGTCATCAACGCATTTCATTACGGCAATCAGGAACGCCCGGAGAAAAAAATTTATCTGGCTGTCGATTTAACATCTGACAAAATGGTCATCCACGTTTTGGACGAGGGCAAAGGCTTCAAGCTTGGAGACGTTCCCAATCCACTGGCCGAAGAAAATCTTCTGAGCACCTCCGGACGTGGAATATTTTTAATGCGCTCCTTCATGGACGAGTTTGACGTGGTGCCGGGCCGCACGGGCGGCGCCGAAATTATTATGTCCAAGAAGTTGCCAAGCTCGGATGGCCACCCGGCGAATAACAACGACAAGGGCGACCATAACGCGGCGTCGCAAGCGTAGAGATTTCTTTCGTGGAAAGGCACCATGGCTCTATTACAGGCCACTTACAGAGATGCTGGAGCCGTGACTGTGCTGGACTTGAGCGGCCGCATAACCCTCGGTGAAGGCAGCGCTTTGCTGCGCACCACGATTCGCGAACTTCTCGACGCCCAGCGTTTCAGGATTCTGGTGGACCTCGGGGACATCAATTACATCGATAGCTCCGGTATCGGCGAACTGGTAAGCGCTTTCACCACTGTAAAGAACCGCGGCGGCGAATTGAAGTTGCTGCATTTGACCAAAAAAGTGCATGACCTGCTGCAAATCACGAAACTCTATACCGTTTTTGATGTGCACTCCGACGAAGTCACGGCCCTGCGCAGCTTCGACAAAAACTCCGCCTAGCTATCGATATAATAGTTTCACGTATTCTTTCTATTCACGTTTATGTCCGCTGCGGATCAGCCGGCGAAAAACAATTCCATGGTAAACGCCTCCACGACAACCTGGATTTCTGAGCGCGCCGCCGAACTGGGTTTCGCCATGGCTGGGGTAGCTCACGCCGAGAAATTTCCCGAGCTCTTCAGACAACCAGAGTGGCTCGCGCGTGGCTATGCAGGCGAAATGAAATATTTAAGCGATGCTCGGCGCAGCGACCCGCAATCCGCATTGCCGGGCATTCGAAGCGTGATTGTCTGCGCATTGACCTACAACACAGCCCGTGCGCGAACCGCGCAAGCATGCGCAGATCTTGATGCCGCAACGGAAGCGGGTGGCCCCCGCGGCTGGATCTCGCGATATGCATGGGGAGATGACTATCACGCGGTCTTGTACGAAAAGTTGCAGGCGCTACTCGACGGATTGCGTGACCAGCATCCACGGCCGTTTGAAGCTCGCATCTATGCGGATACCGGCCCCACTAACGAGCGCGTGCTAGCCAAGCATGCCGGGCTCGGATGGCTGGGCAAAAATACTCTGCTGCTAAATGAGCGCATAGGCTCATTTTTCTTTCTGGGAGTAATTTTAACCACTCTCGATTTGCCACCAACCTTGGGAATTTCCGATCTTCCGCCCGCGGACCGCTGCGGCACCTGCCGCAAATGTATTGATGCTTGTCCGACAGCGGCGCTCGTCGAACCTTACCTGATGGATGCGCGAAAGTGCATTTCGTATCTGACCATCGAGCTGCGTGGAGCAATTCCGGAACAGTTTCGTGAGCCCATGGGCCAGCACATATTTGGTTGCGACATTTGCCAGGATGTTTGCCCGTGGAACCGCCACGCGCCGGTGACCTCTGCGAAAGAATTTCAGCCGCGCTCTTTTGCTCATGCAACGGCACACGCAGCGGAACAACAACAAGAAGAAAAATTTAGTCTCCACGCCAAAAATGGCGATTCGCGAGAAGCGCTGTTCTTGCCGCGCCTCGAGTGGCTTGCATCGCTCAGTCAAAGCGACTTCACCGAAATGTTTTGCGGCAGCCCGATCAAGAGAACCAAATGGCAGGGCCTTATTCGAAATGTCTGCATTGTGCTGGGAAATTCAAAATTAACGCGTGATTCGGCCGCGTTCAAAAGAATATCAAGCGTATTGACGCGGCTGTCGGCATCACCAGATCCGGTAATCGCGGAATCTGCCCAATGGGCCTTTTCGCGCATCCAAGCAAATGAGGCGAGCACGTCGTAAGATAAATTGTTGGCCCCATGCAGGAACGGTTGCGAATGTGGGAACCAGGGAGACAAGCGGTATAATTCATCGATTATATTTGGCGACTACTTAGCACGCAGCGGCTCGCCGGAAAATAACTTAGCGATTCTCGTTTTCAAGCCCGGGATAGCTTCACACTTTCAAATCTGAGCTGGAGGAAAAATTCGTGGCCTTTACCTTACCGCCGTTGCCGTATCCGTTCGACGCATTGGAACCGCACATCGATGCCAAAACCATGGAAATCCATCACGACAAGCACCATGGAACTTACGTCACCAATTTGAACAAAGCCCTCGAGGGGCACGCCGATCTTCAGAATAAATCCATCGACGATCTACTCAAAAATCTTGACGCCATCCCCGAAAATATCCGCACCGCGGTGCGCAATAATGGCGGCGGCCACTGGAATCACAGCCTGTTCTGGCCGCTGATGAAAAAGGGTAGTGGTGGCGAACCAAAGGGCGATCTCGCTTCAGCAATCAATTTCGCCTTCGGTTCATTTGCTGGTTTCCAGGAAAAAATTTCAGCCGCGGGCGTGGCGCGTTTCGGTTCGGGCTGGGTGTGGTTGTTGGTCCGCGACGGTAAACTGGCCATAGACTCTACGCCCAATCAGGACAGCCCCTACCAATTGTCAAGCGGCGGAAAGGCTGTACTTGGACTCGACGTTTGGGAGCATGCTTATTATTTGAAGTATCAGAATCGCCGGCCGGACTACATCAAAGCGTGGTGGAATACCGTGAACTGGGACAAGTCTGCGGAACTGTACGCCCAAGCCAAGAAGTAAATCAAAAATAAAACGGCAGAAAAAACAAAAAGCCTGCCCAATCCCGCCGGGCAGGCCTTTTGCGTTTCAGGGACAACGATTTAAGCCATGCAGCGCTTCACTAACGGCAGCACGTTAGAACCGGACGAGAAAGCTTTTGGCAACTCGCCATAGTCCCCGCGTGCTTCGCGGGTTGCAGGCGGGGCCGCGGCATTCGAGTGGCGTGAGGCCTCGCGAACCAGCTCCAGACGCCCGCGCACGCGGAACTTCGCCAGAAGCGAAGAAACGTGGAATTTTACCGTGCGCTCCGAAAGATTCAAATCCGCGGCAATCTCTTTGTTGGCCAGGCTACGCATGATTCCACCAAGCACTTCGTCTTCCCGGCGCGTCAACTTCACAGAAGAGCCCGCGGAGCGGCCGGCTTGCAGCAACTTGTCAGCCTTTTCTTTGAGCCCGTCTAGAAAGTCGTTCTCCGCGGGAACCATGACGATGTAATCGTTGGGAGACTGGCCGCGAACCATGCAATGCATGGCCAGCAGCCCGGCAGCCTGCTCGACAGGGAACTGCCCGTCGGGCCCGGCTTCCACATTGAAATGCGCCACACCGGTATTCTTCTCGTAAAAAAAATACATCTCGCGCGGTTGACCTGACCGTGCAGACAGATGTGCCTGTTCGTTCCTGCGCATAAGCTTCACTTAATCCCTCCGAATGCAGTCTCGACTCCCGCCGAGACCCTTTTAGGTTTTTTTACGATTTGCCCCTGAGCGAGGCCAGCTTTACAGACTTTACTGCTAAGGAATGCTGCAAACAGAAGCCAAGGTTGACAGTTGTTATCCCGTCGCCCTTGAAAAAGGGCACCCGACGTCCCGCATGCGACCACTGCACCGAACCGCTCCAACACTGCAAATTTTTATCCAAACTACAATTTATTATATTCCTACACAAAACACAGTACTTACCCCTACTCCGTCACTGAATCTTCTATGATTGATGGTAGTAATTGCACGAACGAAGCAGTTTTTCCTCTTTTTGCCTGCCAAAATATCGTTTTTCCCGCACTATTTCGATCCTTCGCCTCTTTTACACCCGGCACACAGCGGAACGACTGCATAATGTACCTAAACGCGCCACTGTAAGAACAATCAGGGGTGAAATAACTGTGGAAAACTTGCCCCACGCAGCGATTCCGCCCTGGCTCAACCGCCGATGATGCGTGTTTGGTTCGCTGAGATTAATTCATAGCGCACATTTCGCCATCGAATCTTCCTGGTGAGCAACGAATGCGCGAAATTCATCAGATAAAGAAATGGAATCGCGGCGGGTAGAGCAATATTTACCCACGCTTGACTCATGATTTGCGCTCTAGATGCTGGAAGAATCTCCGTCACAGCGACTACACGCAAGCTGGCGCGGATCGCGGACAACAATAAAACGAAAAATGTGAGCGCTGCTAAATGCAGTGCGGGACGTTCATTTATTAATTCCCTGATGGCGAGAGCTAGGCCCAGGACTACCGTAACGCAGTAAAGCAAATGAGTCACTGCCGCTGCGCGCCAAATTTTTTGCGCGTAAACCCGCGTAATCAAAATTTGCCGGTTCGTAAATTCGAACAGCCCGTTCATATCGGTCTCCACAAAAGAAACCGTCAGGCATTCTGGAACAAAGAAAATAGAACGCCCCGCGCGCTCCAGCGATCGCGTCAGAGAGTAATCATCGCTGACCGAAGTACGCCATTCTTCAAGTACGCCGATTCCTTCGAACACCGATCGCCGGATAGCAGTGCCTCCGCCCCAGCAGAAATTTTTGCCCTTCTCGCTCAGCATGGTCACAATCGGCGCATTCCAGGCTGTCAGGAGCGCGGTAGCCAGGTTGCCACGATTGGCAATCAACCAGCGCATGGTGGTCGTCGCGCCGATGCGGTCGTCGTCCAAGGGTGCGGTCAGACGCTGCAACCACGCCTTTCCGGGTCGGCCATCAGAATCGGTGAATACCAATACTTCGAATTCTTCCGGCAACTCCTCCACCGCGACGCGCAGGTTATTCACCTTTTCGCCGCATTCTTGTGGCTGGCCCCCGATAATCAGGTGCGCTTTTACTCGTGAGCTGGAAATAACGCGTTTCACAATCGCGGCCGCCGGATCAGATGCCGAAGCCAGAATAAAAAACACTCCATAGTTTTGATGATTGAATTCCGTGAGCGAAACAAGATTGCGCTCTAATCCCGGCTCGACACCCTTGCACGGACAGAGCACCGCAACACGCGGCGCATGGAATCCAGGATCGGTGCGCATCCGCCGGCGTGCATAGCCGAGCCACTGCCAGCCCTGCCAGATCAGATACGCGCCTACCGCGATCTGCACGACGGCCAGGAAATAGAAGAGGTCTTCCACGCGCCTTGAGCGTAACAAAGTAAAATCGCTAGGGCCGGATTATATGTGCGGTTAGAATCGCAGCGGTAAACGTTGAATGAGGGAGGGGACTATGGCCATGCCATCTGTGAACACCGCAATGGTGACCTCGGCGCTGGAATTGCCCGGATATCGCATCGTCAAAAATTACGGCATCGTGCGGGGAATCATTGTGCGCTCGCGCAGCGTAATTGGAAATCTGGGAGCCGCGTTGCAGACTATCGTGGGAGGAAATATCACTATCCTTACCGACCTGTGCGAGAAAACCCGCGAGGAGGCTTTCGAATTAATGTTGCAGCATGCACTTCAGCATGGAGCGAACGCCGTGGTATGCATGCGTTACGACGCTACGGAAGTCATGCAAGGTGTGACGGAAGTCCTGGCCTACGGAACCGCCGTGCATGTGGAACCTATCGCATAAGTCGCGCAAACACCGGCGAGCGCAAACCGTCAAGACCGATAATCAGGCCATTTTGTAAAGTGACACGATCGTCGTGCGCGTTTGTCGCGGCTCAACGCAATTTGGCGCCGCCCTTTTGTGGCCCGGCCAAAGCCACCACGTGAGCGGCCAGATCCTCCAGGTCGTCGAGAGCACGGCTTGCGGCGATACGCGCTTTTTCCATGAATGACGAATCCAGCAGGAATGCCGAGCGGTCCACAAACGGGTGGTTGGCTACTTCAAAGGATTTCCGCGTCCGCCGTGTCGCGCTGTTTCGCCTGATCAAATGCTCGTAAATTTGTAGATCCGTCTGAAAATCAAGAGCGTCCCCAACGCTCCATTTTTGCTGCCGCGCCAGAGCGTTCAGGAATTTGCGTCGGAAAGTCGCCGCATCTTTCTGCGACATGGGACGAGGCTTGGACTTTCTTGAAGACGGCGGCTCAAAGCACGCGGCGGAAAGCGCATGAACCGTTAAGGCCAGAAGAGCTTCGCGTTGCAGAAGAGCCAGTCGATCGCGATATTGCGAGGCATGCGCTTGCAAAGCATGGCGGCCATTTTCGACCACGTAGGAATCAACGAAACGAGGAATGACCCGCTCTCCGACCAGCGCTTCGGTCAGTCGGTGCGCTAGTTCACTTGCCAAGTCCGTGACATTTTGCGGCCGGCTGCGCATGAGTGGAGAGCCATGTTAACAGGGTTTGTTTTACAGCATATCGTGCGCTAAAAAACGCCATAAAAACAAAAACGGGCGCGAACTTCGCGCCCGTTTTATGGGACAGCCGATTTATAAAACAACCCTTCAGTTTAATGAATAGCGCGTGGGGCATCCGGTCCCACTCGCGCTGGTTTCGGTTTCGGTTCTGGAACAATTGGCGGAGGCACGACAACTTCCTTCGATAGCGCGTGCTCCAGCACCTCGTCCAGCGTTCGAACGTAAGTGATCTTGATATCGCCGAGAATTTCCGGCGTAAGATCCGCTACGGTGTTGGGCTCGTTGTCCGCGGGCAACAAAACTTCCGTAATGCCCGCGCGCTTGGCCCCGAGTACTTTCTCTTTTACGCCGCCGATCGGCAGAACAATTCCCGACAGCGTCATTTCACCGGTCATCGCCAGCCGATCACGCACCGGCCTTCCCGTCAGCAAGCTGACCAGCGCCGTAACCATGGCTGCGCCGGCCGACGGACCATCCTTAGGCACCGCGCCCGAAGGCACGTGGATGTGAATGTCATGCTTGCGGAAAAAGTCCGTG
>Ga0307475_10000957_pt1 | contig 17256 bp, 14 predicted proteins | sample atmos_gasesECM1C_FD_203317 | JGI IMG/M metagenome (GOLD analysis project Ga0307475, IMG submission 203317) | Hardwood forest soil microbial communities from Morgan-Monroe State Forest, Indiana, United States - atmos_gasesECM1C_515 | ecosystem: Environmental > Terrestrial > Soil > Temperate... | reverse complement strand
TTCCACGTAGAAACCGCAAAAGATAGAGCGAGAATCCGCTGCTGCTGTCGGGAGCTTCGTGTTAAAGAAAAGTTTGCCAAACTTGTAAGCGGGCCATTCCGTCGATGGAACAAGCCACCAATCGTTTGTAGGCGCGTCTAAATCAAATCGGTTGAAGGGGCGCACCGTAAGCTCTATTTGAAAGAATCTCAGAAGTCGGAGGTAGGCTGCGCCTGTGATCGATCGAAACAACATTCATCCACTGGATAAGTGTCGAGGCAGTGAAGTACAACATCGGGGATATGTACGCCCACGCAATCCCCGCTTCTCCGCGCTGAACTCTGCGGTGATCTGCGCCTTCAATCAGCTCTTGGATCTAAAGGATCTGAATACCGGAGTTCACAGCACGCGCCTGGCAGAGTGGGCCTTGCATGTGGCCGGAGAGCTTGGTCTCGACGAAGGCGCTCAAAAAGACGTCGAAATCGCCGCGCTTCTGCACGACATCGGAAAAGTCGGCATCCCCGATGCAATTCTCAATAAACCGGCCCGGTTGAGCGTCGAAGAATACGCGCTCATGAAGAAACATCCCGAATACGGCTGGGCGGTTCTGCGCCAGATTCCAGGGATGGAGCGCGCCAGCTTGATCATACTTCACCACCATGAGAGCTTCGACGGTTCGGGATACCCGGGTAATCTTAAAGGCGAGGAAATTCCGATAGGGTCGCGAATCGTTTCAGTGATTGATTCCTTTGATGCGATGGTTTCCTGGCGCCCTTATCGAGAGGGAATGCCGTTTGATGAAGCCGAGCGCAGACTCTTGAAGGCAACCGGGACCCAATTCGATCCCCTGGTTATAAGCAGTTTCCTCCCCCACGCTAGAACGGAAATGTCAGCAGTATTTGCCGCCGCAGGCACGTCAGTCTCAGCCGCTCTCTAATATTTTTCCCGATACGGCTTGGCCTTTTTACAACATTAGTTCATGAAACGGATCAGGGCTGCGGCGGGCTCTTGCTCTGCATGATTTGCTTGAGTAACTCCAGCAACTGATGAAACTCGGGTAAAGCATCGTCATTGCCGGGAAGCAGTTCAACCCCGAGAGAGTCCGGACCCGAGTCGGTGATCTTCAGCTTTCCTTCTAGTTTCTTCCGTAACTCTGCAAGTCGAATGTGCTGTTCGATGGGAATCGGCATGACCTCGCGAGTCTAGCATATTCATCGTTATCGAAATGGTTGCTGCATCCGACTCGGGTGATAGAAAATCTAAAGATTATGGAATACCGACAGCTGGGATATTCGGGGTTGAAGGTGCCAGTTTTGAGCTTTGGCACAGGCACGTTCGGAGGCGGGAATGATTTTTTCCGTGCGTGGGGAAATAGCGACGTAGCCGAAGCCACCAGGCTCGTGGATATTTGCCTCGAAGCCGGCGTGAATCTGTTCGACACGGCAGACGTCTATTCGCGAGGCATTGCGGAAGAAATTCTTGGAAAGGCACTGGAAGGACGCCGCGACAAAGTGCTGATCTCCACCAAAGCCACGTTTCGAATGGGCGACGGACCGAATGACCTGGGTTCCTCGCGCCACCATTTGATTCGCTCCTGCGAAGCAAGCCTGCAGCGTCTCGGCACCGACTACATCGACATTTATCATTTACACGGATTCGATGCGCAGACTCCCATCGAAGAAACTTTGCAAACCCTTGATCAATTGGTGCGAAGCGGGAAGGTGCGCTACATCGCCTGTTCCAATTTTTCCGGCTGGCACCTGATGAAGTCGCTAGCCATCTCGGAAAAATACGGTTGGATTCGATACGTTGCGCAGCAGGCTTACTATTCGCTGATTGGCCGCGACTTCGAATGGGAGTTGATGCCTCTCGCCATTGATCAAAAAGTTGGAACTATCGTGTGGAGTCCGCTGGGATGGGGGCGGCTGACCGGCAAGATTCGGCGCGGCAGCCAGCTTCCCAAAGAGAGCAGGCTTCATAAAACTGCTGAGTTTGGCCCGCAAGTAGAGGATGAGTATTTGTATCGTGTGGTTGACGCGCTGGATGAAGTAGCGAAGGAAACAGGGAAGACCATTCCCGATATTGCTCTCAATTGGCTCTTGCAGCGACCCACGGTGGTGAGCGTCATTATTGGCGCGCGAAACGAGAAGCAGTTGCGGCAGAATCTGGGCGCTGCTGGCTGGAATCTCACGCCCGAGCAGGTGGCAAAACTTGATGCGGCCAGCGACGTGCGGCCGCCCTATCCTTATTGGCATCAGTGGCAATTCGCGGAACGAAATCCGCCGCCGGTGCAGCATCCCTTGCCACCGAGTCGCGAGCCGTAACCGCAGCAGAATTGTTCGAGAAAAGCCGGCTAGAAAAGGAGGAGCGTGATGGCAAAGCCCAAAATCTTAGTCCTGACAGGAGACGCGGCGGAATCGCTCGAGGTGATGTACCCCTACCAGCGATTGCTGGAGGAAGGCTACGAGGTTCACATCGCGGCGCCGACAAAGAAGAAATTGCGCTTTGTGGTTCATGATTTCGAAACCGGATTCGATACGTACACTGAGAAACCCGGCTACACCTGGGACGCCGATCTCGCTTTCAAAGATGTGAACCCAGCGGACTACGTCGCCCTGGTCGTCCCGGGTGGAAGAGCGCCCGAACATATTCGCAACCACGAAGACTTCCGCAAGATCGTCCGACATTTCTTCGACCACAGAAAGCCGGTCGCGCAACTTTGCCACGCGCCGCTCGCGCTTATTGCATCAGGCGTCTTAAAGGGCCGCCGCACTGCCGCGTACCCGGCTCTCGAGCCGGACGTTCAGGCCGCTGGAGCCGAATTTGTGAACTCTGATGCCGTGGTGGATGGCGTGATGGTTTCCGCAAGAGCCTGGCCGGATCATCCGGCATTCATGCGCGAATTCATCAAAATATTGCGTCAGGCAGCTCCGATTTCTCGCGACGCCACAGCCGGCCGCTGATTTGCGTAAAACAGCGCAAGATCGTTGGTTTTATTGCTCGGCAAGCGAACGATGCACCAGGTGAATCGCGATCGAGCCTTCGCCGACCGCGGAAGCTACCCGCTTCACATTCCCCGATCGCACGTCACCAACCGCAAAGACACCAGGTAAGCTAGTCTCAAGCATCATCGGTGCGCGCGTTCGCGTCCATGATACTGACCCATTCGCATTGTCCAGGTCCCGGCCGGTCAGAATGAAACCCTTCTCGTCCAGAGCCAAGCAGCCCTGCAGCCATGCCGTTCGCGGCGAAGCTCCCGCCATGATGAAAACGTGCCGGATGTCATGAACTGTGGTTGCTCCGCTGGTTCTATCTCGCCACGTCACGCCCTCCAGCTGAGTGTCCCCCTCGAGAGCGACGATTTCAGTGTTGTAGTGCAATTCGATCCCGGGGTTTTCTTCGATGCGCTGGATCAGATAGCGCGACATACTCTCCGCGAGACCGCTCGAGCGTACCAACATGTGCACCTTGTCAGCCGTTTGTGCCAGGAACACCGCCGCCTGCCCCGCCGAGTTACCGCCTCCCACCACAATCACCTCGTCGTCTCCGCATAGCTGAGCTTCCATAAAAGTGGCCCCGTAGTAGACGCCCTGGCCGGTAAATTTTTCGAGATTCGCGATGGGCGGGCGTTTGTACTCCGCGCCGGTGGCAATCACCACCGCGCGCGCAGCGAGGCGGTTCCCGTTGTCCAGCACAACTTTGTAGGGGCGCCTCGCGCACTCGAGTTGCACCACTCCGTGCGCCACCATCATCTTGGCGCCGAATTTCTCGGTCTGCGCAATCGCGCGTGCAGCTAACTCCTGCCCCGACAACCCGGTTGGAAATCCGAGATAATTCTCAATCTTCGAGCTCAATCCGGCCTGACCTCCAGGTGCCCCAGCTTCAATAATCAGTACGTCGAGACCCTCCGAGGCCGCATAGACAGCTGCCGCCAGTCCGGCGGGTCCGGCACCGACGATGATCAGATCGCGAATCTGAGATTCATCCACCGATATATTGAGACCCAGGCAATCTGCCAATTTCTGAATCGTAGGATTTTTGAGCACCGTGCCGCCGCTGCACACAACCACCGGAACTTCGGAAGGATCTACGTGAAATCGATCGAGTAGTTCCTGCGAAGACTTGTCCGCATCGAGATCCACGTAACTAAAGGGATGTTCATTGCGCGTCAGAAACTCACGAAGCCGCAGCGTGTTCGAGGAATGGCGCGAGCCCATAAGAACGATGTTTCCTTGCCCCCTGTCCACCAGCTGCAGCCGCCGCAGAATAAAAGCCCGCATGAATATTTCGCTAAGCTCAGCATCTCTAGCCACGAGCGAGCGTAAATCTTCCGTTCCAAGCTCAACAAAGTCGCCAGGCTCAGTCACGCGGCCCCGCACGAGGCTGCGCCGCCCGGAAATCATTGTCATCTCTCCGGTAAATTCGCCGGGGCCGTGCGTGGCGACCGTGCGTTCACCGTTTAGCGACGGCTGCACGATTTCCATCGCGCCGGAAAGCAGAACGAAGAAGGGAAGTGTAGTTTCGCCAGGCTCAAAGAGTATTTCGCCTGCTTCTACGCGGCGTACCTTTCCAAGGGCGCGAATGCGATCGATTTGCGTCGCGTTTAATGTTGGAAACGCTTGCGTGCGCCCGTCGAGTGCACTGGGAATTGGGCGAGATGACATTAAGTCTCCTGAGGGCTGATTCGGGTATGTCACATTAGACTACGAACAAAGCCTTTTAGATTCAATCCCGGCAATGAGTCGGACGCACCGGGCCCACACGCGCTCCTGATATGAGGTGCAGGTTGAGTGTGACCGTGACGGAATCGTTTCGCGTCAAGTTGGCATCGGATACAATCCGACCACTCCGAACACGGGGATTTTCTCGGCTGGTTCGGTTGACGTCATCTTCTTGTTTTTATAGAAATTTATTTCGAATAGAAGCGTGTCACCGTTTTGAGTACTATTTCACGGACGGGTGCCTTAGGAGCCGACGTGTCGGCTTATCCGTGTGATTGGGCGGAGGGGGGTAACCATGAGCAACTCATTGGGACGCAAAATTGTGATCGGAGGCATTTTGCTCGTGGCTGTTGTGGCTGTGGCAGTGCTGGCAATGCGCCCAAAACATGGCGCAGCTGGCGGACCGGGAGGAGTGCCGGACGTTAAGGTCGCGCCGGTGGTGCAAAAGGATGTTGCGCTCTACAGCGAGTGGATCGGCACTCTGGACGGGCTCGTGAACGCGGACGTCAGAGCGCAGGTCACAGGCTACTTACTGCGGCAGAATTATAAAGAGGGAGATTTTGTCAAAGCAGGTCAGCTCCTCTTCGAAATTGATCCGCGCCCCTTTCAGGCGGCTCTCGACCAGGCCGAAGGACAATTAGCGCAAGCCACCGCGCAACTCGCCAACGCCGAAGCCGTTCAAGGCCGAACTCAGCTTGACGTCGCGCGATACACGCCGCTCGCCAAGGAACAAGCCGCGAGCCAGCAGGATCTCGACAATTCCGTTCAGAATAACTTGGCGGCAATAGCTACCGTGGCGACAGCTCGAGCCCAAATCAAAACGGACCAGGCGGCCGTCGAAACGGCAAAGATCAATTTGAATTTCACCCGGCTTATTGCGCCAATCGATGGGATCGCCGGGATAGCCACTTTGCAGGTGGGCGCCCTGGTCAGTCCAGGCAGCGGAGCAGTGACGACCGTTTCGACAGTTGACCCCATTAAGGTCTATTTCACCGTAAGCGAGAGTGAATACCTCGCTTTCAATCGAAGGTTTCCCACCGACTTAGCGCGGCAGGAACAATTCAAGAAGGAGCCGCTCTACTTGATTTTGGCAGACGGCAGCACCTACGAGCACCCGGGAACCATTTACTTCGCGAACCGCCAAGTCGATCTGGGTACCGGCTCCATTCAAATCGCAGGGCTGTTTCCCAACCCAGGAAATATCTTACGGCCCGGCGGTTATGGCAAAGTCCGGGCGGCGAACCGAGTCGTGAAGGACGCACTGCTTGTCCCTCAGCGGGCAGTGACGGAACTCCAAGGAAGTTATCAAATGGCCGTGGTGGACGGCCAAAACAAAGTGAGCATTCAGACAGTCGACGTGGGCGAGCAATTCGGGACCGAGTGGATTATCCAAAAGGGACTTAACCCGGGTGAGCGTGTGGTGGTAGAGGGCTCAGAAAAAGTGCGTGCCGGCATGCAAGTGAATCCGAAGCCATACATCGATCAGGCCGCCGGGGCGAACGGGAGGTAAGTCTCATGTCGAAGTTTTTCATCAATCGTCCGATCGTAGCGATGGTGATCGCGATTCTTATGGTGATCGTGGGCGCGATCACCATTGCCAGCCTGCCCGTAGCCCAGTTTCCTAACATCGCCCCGCCGGAAATTAGATTGACAGCCACGTACACAGGTGCGGACGCGCTGTCGCTCGAGCAAGCGGTGGCCGTACCGATCGAGCAGCAGGTCAATGGCGTGGACAACATGACCTACATGTACTCGTTAAACGCCACGTCCAGCACCTCGACCACCCTCTTCGTTGATTTTGATCTTAAGACGGACCCCAACACGGATCTGATTCTCACCCAGTCGCGCGAGGAGCTGGCCGCCGGTCAGCTTCCGCCCGAAGTGAATGCCCTGGGGGTCAGCCTCAAAAAGTCAACGACCGCGCCGCTCATGCTAATCGCCGTATACTCCCCGCACGGCACCTACGACGCGACGTTCCTGGCCAACTACGCCTACATCAATCTCAATGACCCCGTCGCACGCGCCTACGGTGTCGGCCAGACGCAGATTTTCGGCGCGGGCCAGTATGCCATGAGGCTGTGGGTAAAGCCTGACCAGTTGGCGAAACTCGGTATCACCGTCACGGACATCTACAACGCCATGCAGGCACAAAACACGGTGAACCCCGCTGGTCAGGTGGGTGGCGAGCCGGCTCCAGCGGACCAGCAATTTACCTACGCCGTTCTCGCTCAAGGGCGTCTGACGACCCCGGAAGAATTTGGAAACGTCGTCGTCCGTGAAACTCCGATTGGCGGAATCGTCCGAGTGAAAGACGTTGCCCGGGTCGAACTGGGAGCGCAGGTATACAACCTTGCCGGCCGCTTGAATGGTCAGCCCGCCGCAGTACTCGCCGTTTACCAGTTGCCAGGTTCCAATGCGGTCCAGACGGTCACCGGCATCCGAAGGCTGATGGCCCAAATGAAGCAGCGCTTCCCGCAAGACATGGATTTCGCTGTATCGCTTGACCAGACACAAGCAGTTACAGAAGGCATGAAGGAGATCGTCGAAACTCTTTTGATCGCAATCGTACTGGTCATCCTTGTCGTCTTCCTCTTCCTCCAAGACTGGCGCGCGACGCTGATCCCCATGATGGCCGTCCCCGTCTCGCTAGTAGGCACCTTTTTATTCTTCCCGGTTTTTGGCTTTTCCCTCAACACGCTCTCGCTTTTTGGTCTCGTGCTTGCCATCGGCTTGGTTGTGGACGATGCCATTGTCGTCGTTGAAGGCGTACAACGCCACATCGAGGAGGGCCTAGCTCCCAAGGAAGCGGCGCTTAAAGCGATGGACGAGCTTTCCGGCCCTGTCGTGGGCATCGCTCTGGTTCTCTCGGCTGTATTCGTGCCTACTGCCTTCATCCCCGGCATCACGGGTCGGCTCTACCAGCAATTCGCAGTCACCATCGCGATCTCCGTGCTCCTCTCCGCATTTAACGCGCTTACACTGAGTCCGGCGCTGGCCGGCCTCCTGCTCCGCCCAAAGAAGGAAAGCCATGGGCTGCTCCGAAGATTTTTCGACGGGTTCAATCGCATTTTCGAACGCGCCAATCAGAGCTACGTTCGATTGTGCGGTGGGCTTATTCGAAAAAGCGCGCTGGCGCTCGTGTTGCTCGCGGCCTTCACGGTTGCCGGACTTTTTTTTGGCAGCCGCCTGCCGTCCAGCTTCCTGCCTGATGAGGACCAAGGCTATTTCTATATCAACATGCAGCTTCCGAATGCAGCCTCGCTGGAGCGCACCAGCGCTGCGGGGAAAGAGGTTGAGCAGATCCTCGCCAATACACCAGGTGTCCAATACACCACCAGTGTTATCGGCTTCAGCTTGCTAAGTTTTGTCCAGACCACTTACAACGCCTTCTTTTTCGTTACTTTGAAACCCTGGGGTGACCGCGATACCAGGGCGCAACAGTATCAGGAAATCAAGGCGCGTGTGAACCAGCTGTTCAGCAAGCTTCCGGAAGGGACCGTTTTCAGCTTCTCGCCACCGGCCATCCCTGGAGTCGGCACTTCCGGCGGGTTTCAATTCGTGCTCGAAGATCGGGCCGGTAAAGACGTCCAGTTTCTATCAGACAACCTGCAGAAGTTCTTGACAGCCACTCGCAAGCGCCCCGAAATTGGTTTGGTCGGCACCACGTTCATACCGAGCGCGCCGCAGCAATTTGTTGAGGTGGATCGGGACAAGGTACTGAAGCAAGCCGTGCAGATCAACGATGTTTACCAGACCATTCAGGCTTTTATGGGCGGCCTGTTCATCAACTACTTCAACGAATTCGGCCGTACATGGCAGGTATACGTCGAGGCCGAGGCTTCTTACCGCGCGAATGTGAACAACCTCGGGCAATTCTACGTGCGCAATAGTGGGGGCCTGAGCGTTCCGCTTTCGACGCTCGTCAAGTTTCAGCCACGTACCGGTCCTGAATTCACGATGCGCTACAACGAATATCGCTCGGCGCTAATCTTCGGTGGCGCTGCCCCAGGCTATAGCTCCGACCAGGCGACTGCAGCTCTCGAAGCCGTCTTCAAGGAAACAATGCCTCCCGAAATGGGCTTTGACTACGTGGGCCTTTCCTATCAAGAGCAGCAGGCACGGCAAGGGGTCCCGGCTTCGGTGGTCTTTGGCTTCTCGCTGTTGTTCGTCTTTCTAATATTGGCGGCCCTTTACGAAAGCTGGTCATTGCCTTTCAGCGTTTTGCTCAGCACGCCAGTCGCCGTCTTCGGCGCGTTTCTGATGCTATGGCTCCGGCGCACGGTTGCGGGCTGGTTCTTTCCTGCTTACATGGTGCAGATCGAGAGCGATGTGTACTCGCAAATCGGGCTGGTGATGCTCATCGGTTTGACCGCAAAGAACGCGATTTTGATCATCGAGTTTGCGAAGGATCAGTACGAGAACGGAAAGCCCTTGGCTGACGCCGCGCTCGAAGGTGCGCGGCTCCGGCTTCGCCCGATTCTCATGACTTCGTTTGCGTTCATTTTCGGCTGCGTGCCCTTGTGGCTCGCCAGCGGGGCCGGCTCCGTGGCTCGCCAAATTATGGGCACTGCGGTCATCGGCGGGATGCTGGCCGCGAGCGGGATCGGTATTTTCCTTATCCCAGCGATTTTTTATCTGGTTGAGAAATGGTCAGGCGCCGTGCCCGTTGCCGGAGCATTGCCAGCCAGTCCACCCCCGGCCCCGGGAGACTGAGATGGACCCTACCTCAATTGAAATTGACGAAATGCGGAGTCAGCTATGAAGAAGCCGCAGCGATGGATTTTCCTTATCCTGGCAGCAGGTCTCGTCGGAGGATGCAAGGTGGGCCCGAACTATCATCGGCCCGACATTCAAACTCCGGCCGCGTACCGCGACTTGAATGAAAACCCGCAGGCCCAGGCGCAAGCAGCGTCCTTCGCGGACCTTCCCTGGTGGGAGGTTTTCCAGGATGCGCAATTACATGAACTGATCCGTACAGCCCTGAAGCAAAACTATGACTTGCAGACTGCCACGGAGCGAATTAATGCAGCGCGCGCTCAACTGACGGTAACGCGCTCGAGTCTATTCCCACAAGTCCAAGGCAACGGAAATTTCAGCGGCGGGAAAGAAAACAACTTCCAGACCAAGTTCAATTTCCTGACTCTGACTGGCGACGCAGCGTTCCAGTTGGACTTATTCGGACGGCTGCGCCGCGCTACGGAAGCAGCGCGGGCGCAGCTCCTGGCTACGGAGGATGCGCGACAGACGGTCATCCTGACTTTGGTAAGCGACGTGGCCAGTGACTATTTTGAGCTCTTGCAGCTTGACCTTCAGCTCGGAATCACAAAAGAAACTGTCGATACGCAAATCGACTCGGTGAAGCTTACGAATTTTCGCATGGAGCATGGTGTCGCGACAAAGCTTGACGTGTTGCAGGCTCAGCAAGTTCTCGATTCGGCCAATGCGACTATTCCGGACCTCGAGCGGCAGATCGCCCAGGAAGAAAATGCCATCAGCATTCTCCTTGGCAATTACCCGCAAGCCGTGCCACGCGGGTTGCCGCTCGTTCAGCAGCCACTTCCTCCCGAAGTGCCGGCGGGCCTGCCTTCTTCGCTCCTCGAGCGCCGGCCCGACATTCGCGAGGCTGAGCAGACTTTGGTCGCCACCAACGCCGAAATCGGCGTGGCCAAAGCTCAGTTCTTTCCGCAAATCTCCCTGACCGGTTCGGGCGGCGGCTCCTTCGGGCGAAGCAGCGCATTTACAAGTCTAATGACCACACAGCTGGGGATTTGGTCGTACGGGGCCCAAGTGAGCCAACCAGTTTTTACAGGAGGGGCTCTCAGCGGGAATCTGCGGCTGGCCAAGTCGGAATACCAGCAGGCACTAATTGCCTACAAGCAAGCGATTCAGCAGGCATTCGGAGACGTATCCGACGCGTTGATCGGCTATCAGAAATTGCATCAGGTCCGTCTCCGCCAGCAGGATACCGTGGCGGATTTGGCGGAGTCCGTCCGCCTATCCCTTCTGCGTTACAAGGGCGGCACCACCACCTATCTTGAAGTGCTCGATGGCCAGCGCTCGCTCTTTTCCGCTGAACTGACGCTCGCGCAGGCGCGCGGCTCCGAGTATCAGAGCCTCGTGCAACTCTACAAGTCGCTCGGTGGCGGCTGGCAGCAATAGTCGCGATTTGTTAGACCAATCTACTCTGGACGACTTATCTGCCGGCTGCAAATTGCCTGCAGCGCCACTGCCGTCAGCAGCATGACGGCTGGATCAACCGGAAGACGATAACGCGGGACAACCAGGGTCAGGTAATACGCCCACGGAAAAACGACGGGAAACACCGCGATAGGAAATAGATACGCGCTCTGCTGTTTCCACAAAATCACAATTCCAGCCGCAGTCCCTATCGTCACAAAAAAATTGAAAAGCAGCACGCCGCGAAACCAGAATCCCGGCGTGCGAACGAAGTCTTGTAGCGGCGTTGGCGTCCCGCCCGACCAGGTAGCAATGAACCGGCTCGCGAACTGCCGGACATCGCGTCCCGGATGCGCCAGCATGAATTCAAGTGCCTCGCTCTGTTTCTCCCGCATGTATTCGATTTCGCCCATCCGGACGTACCGCGCTCGCTCCCCGGAGTTGAAAATCGGATGCAGCTCTTCCTTCCATGCCTCCTGCGGATTCTCATTGTTTCCAATCCACATCTGAAGTCCCAGAGTCGATCGCATCGGCACAATCCGATGGAACACCGTGTAATTCCGAATCGTCCATGGCACGCAACAGAGCACAGCAATCCCGAAAGCGAAGGCAGGTTTCGCAAAGGTAGCGCTAACGAGTGCATCTGAGCCGTGACCGCTGAAAAAAGGCTTCCGGCGGCGATAAGCCAGCCAACCCAGCAGCAACGGAAGCAAGGAAATTAGCGTAACGTTGGTGAGAAGTGTCACGCCCCAGAGCAATCCATACACTACCCAGTCTCGCCATCGCTCCGATTTCTCTATCGCAAGGGTCGCCCACAGGATGATCGCCGCCAGCAAAGCAGCCAACGACGCCTCCCACATGCTTTCAAACGTGTTCAGGATCGTGTTCGGAAAAAACGCCCACAACCATGCAGCGGCAGCAGCCACGGCAATTCCGCTCATGCGCTTGCCGGCGAAATAAATCGGGATGCAAGTGAACGCGGAGCACAAGATGTTCAGCCCCACAGCTGCGAGAAACGAGGCATAAGACCTCACGCCAAAGACGCGGAAAATCCCCGCCAAAAGCCACGGATACGCGGGCGGCATCCAAGCCGTTGGTCCGGTCTCAATTCGAAAAGGGGAACTGAACCCGTGTCCGCTCGCGAGCGACGCCGCAATGTTGCCGGATTCCTGCAAAAAGGGAAGCACAGCCAGCGCGTGCCGCGAGTTCTGCCCCACGTAATCCCACGCAAAGCCAACTCGCAGAAGCAGCGCAACAAGGACGATCAGCGGCAGCGAAGTCGCTGCTCTTCGGAATAAGCCTTGGCGCTTAACCACGTTCGCGCCCGCCCTCTTCGCAGGCTTGCCGCCGTCATGACCCGAACCTTTGGCCCCACGCTTCATTCAAATCGAATCAAAACAATCTCGGCATTCGTTCCCACCCGCATCGGTGGTCCCCACGTCCCCGCCCCGTAAGTCGTATAAACCTGCAAGGTGCCCAGGCGGCTTAGGCCGTAAGCAAACTGTCCATAAATTCTCTTCACAAAAAGATCAAACGGAAAGAACTGCCCGCCATGCGTATGCCCCGAAAGCTGCAGAGAAATCCCTTCTGCCCCAGAAACCGCAACGTGATCCGGCGCATGAGTCAGTAAGATGCTCGGACGGCTGCGATCAATCCCGATCGCCTGCAGCACCGACCGGAAATGTTCGGCATGAGTCGCATCGTGATAACGCACTCCGATCAGCTGAAGCCCGTCGATCTCGACCTTATCTCGATTGAGCACGCGAATCCCGGCGCCTGACACGGCGTTCAAATATCGAGTCGAGTCGCTGAATCCCTCATGATTGCCGAGCACGAAATATTGCCCGAGTGGCACGGAGAGCATGGACCACGGCGCCGCAAGACCGTTGTAGTCCGCAGCAGTCCCATCGTACAAATCGCCAGTGATGAAAACGATGTCGCTCTTGAGCTGCCCTACTTTCGCTACGAGCCTGCGGATGGAACCCAGGTTCCGGACGTGCCCCAGGTGAACATCGCTCACCAGCGTCGCGGTCCGGCCACGCCACGCCTCAGGAAGATTCTCGAGCTTCACCGTGATGCGCTTTACGCGAATTGCAGCGGCATTGATAATTCCATAGGCGCTGATCAGCAAAGCGGCCGACAGAAACACAATTGCCCACTCCTGCCGGTTTGGATGCAAGCCCACAATCGATGCCGCGCCGTAAGCCACCCACAACGCACAGCTGGCGAAAAACAAAAAGCTGAAGGTCCCCAGCCATGCCGCCGCCAAAGTGTAATAAAGCCGGACGGCAGCATTGAAATAGCGGAAAGCCAGCAGCGAAGCCGTAACGAAAGTCACCGAAAGTATCGCAAGCGTGACGCGCAGGTAGAGGAGCGCGGAGTCGGACTGCCCTGGCCAAAAGTAAACAATCGTTTCGTAAAGAGACGCGTGTCCCGCGAAGAGAATTAGTTGAATGACGGTAACGAAGAACGCCAAACGGCCGCGCACTCAGCGAATTCCTGTTCCCGATTCATTGTTCATCCTATCCATGGTAGGGGCTTGGTGCGAAATTGCAAGCGCAGCTCGTTTCAGAATTTGCCAGTTGCGCTGTCGCTATTCTAAATGTCTAGTCGCAACTCGAAATAGAGCGTGCCGGATCGCGCATTCGGATAGTAGGCAGGAATTTCACGGAACCCAAGAGACTTGTATAAGCGCACCGCATCGCCCATCCTTTCGGCGACCGTGTCCAGTCGCATAGCCGAATATCCCATCCTGCGCGCATCGCCGATAAGTGTTTTCGCGAGCGTCTGGCCCAGTCCACAGCCTCGAAACTCCGGTCTCACGAAAAGCCGCTTCATCTCGCACACCAAGGGCTCAAGCTGCCGTATCGCTCCGCAGCCTGCGGGAGCGTCTTCAGCGCTGGCCAGCAGCAATCGGCCACGTGGACCGGCATACTTTCCGGGAAGCGAAGCAAGCACCTCGTCGAAATTCTGGTAAGCGAGCGAAAAGCCAAGCCACGTCGCATATTCGACGAAAAGTTCGCGGACTGCAGCAATATCCGCTGGGGACTGAGCTTCGGTGATGGCGAGTTTGCCAGGAGGATGCACAGCAGTTCGATTCAACTTACAATGGGTAAGAAGAAAGTAGAAACTCAGGGCGAACCGGCGAGAGATTCCATTTTGGCCGGAGATGCAGGATCACAGCTCGTGCCATCCAAAAAGAAAAAATCGAAATTCAAGGTGGGCACGGAAGCCCGGCGGCGCGCCCGCCTCGGTATCGGCCTGCCTCTCCCAGAGCGCACCATCACAGAAAAGCGTTTGAAGAAGCCCAAGCACAAGAAAAGCTTGAAGGAATTACTCGTAGAGGAATAGGAAGAGCGATCGCCGGCTGAGGCATTGCTTTTCAGTAGCGGAGGCTTCAGCCTGCGCCAGCGTAACGTGAAGCGCGAATCGAGAATGCTTGGCTGACTCCAGATGGCGTGGCATCTTGCGGACATCGCTCTAACAGCAAAGGTTCCCACGGAACCTAGTTGCGAGACCCTCAACCCGGCTTATGGCTTGGAACCACTTCGCCGGGCCTGAAAAGCGGAGCAACGGGCCGCTTCGTCGAAAGCGCCGCTTCCTTCGCCATATTTTCAAGATCCTGTTTTGCGAATCCCACGGATCGCTCCAGAATCTTGCCGTCCTGCGAAATCAAGAAGACGCTGGGCACATTTGTGATTCCATATTCGTTGGAAGCGGTAAACGTGTTTTCATCGTCAATCAAGAGCGGAAACTTCACTCCAAATTCCTGCGCAAATTCTCGAGTGTCCTCAGGGTTGTTCTGCGATACCCCCAGAAATGTGAAGCCATCATTACCGTAGGCCTCATACATCCGCTCGAGAAATGGAAACGTAAACTGGCACGTCGGGCAGTTTACTTTGAAGAACGCTGCGAGCACCGGCCCTTTTTTCAACGCCTCTTCGAGCAAGAAGCTCTGGCCGTTTGCATCTTTTAGTGAGATCGCTGGCGCCCGTTCGCCTGCAGGTAGCGTGCTCAGCCGCTTCCCGCAGAAGATTCCTCGCACCGTGTTCTTTAGGCTCATTCTAAAATTCTAACCTTTCTCGATTGGATGATTGCCGCCGCGGAAAGATCCTGGAGCGAAAATGTCACTGACATTAATTTGATGCGAACCAAAGTGGAATGGATTCTCGGCAGGTCACAGAACTAGTGGATGTTGCGCGTCTTGCGGCCAACATAGTCCATCAGCAGGTACTGCCCGAGCGTGTAGGGAGTGGTGAAGTAGGCTTTCCCGCGGCAAAGCTCCGTCACCTTTTGCACGAAGTGCACTAGGCTGTAATCGCTCGCGAGCATGAACGTATTAATCAGTATTCCCGCGCGCTTGCACTTCGCAACTTCCTCGAGCGTCTGCGTCACTACAAGCGGATCAAGACCAAAGGCATTCTTGTAAATGCGCCCATCTTCCAAAGTCAGCGCAGAAGGCTTGCCGTCCGTGATCATCACAATCTGCCGCATGTCTTTCTTTTGTCGCGCCAGAATCCGCTGCGCCAGCCGAAGCCCTTCGCGCGTATTGGTGTAATAAGGTCCGACCTGCACGCGCGCCAGTTTTCCGAGCGGGATCTCCTCCGCGCTATCGTGAAACAGTACGCAGTGCAGGGAATCGCCCGGATATTGCGTACGGATCAGGTGCGACAACGCCAGCGCCACCCGCTTTGCGGGTGTAAACCGGTCCTCGCCATACAAAATCATGCTGTGGCTGCAATCTAGCATCAGCACCGTCGCGCAAGAGCTCTGGTACTCGCACTGGTGCACCATCAAATCCGGGTAGTCGAGCTCGATCGGAATTTGCGCGCCATTACGCTGCACGGCATTGAAAAGCGTGCCGCTGATATCCATGTTCAGCGTGTCGCCAAATTCGTAGTTTTTCGACGTGCCACCGGATTCAACGCCCGTCGCAAGGTCGCGCGTGTCATGCCGCCCAAAGCTGCTCTTGCCCAGCGACGCTAGCAAATCCTTCAGCGTCTTGAATCCAAGAAAATCGAGCGCTTTGTCCGTAATCTCGAAACGCGCCTCCACACTCTTCCCATCGCCGCCGCCAACCTGCCCGCCCGGCGTTTCCGAAGGAGGATGCGTTACGTGCGCCGACTGCTGCTGCTGTTCGGAAATGTATCCTTCCTGCTCCATGCGCCGGATGATCTGATTCACCAAATCGCTCAGCTCCTGATTTTGCGAAAGGTCAGGATTCTCCAGCAACTTCTCCATCATTTCGGGGGGAATCAGGTCGCCTTCTTCCAGCGCTCGCAGAATGGCTTCACGCAGAGCTTCCATATGCTGCTCGCGCGATTTCTCCATATCCAGCTCGTAAATGCCGTATTGCGAATCAAAGCCGCTCTGAAGGAAGAAATCCGAAAGGCGGTTCATCAGCTCTTGCAGGTCGATATCGTCGGCCGCTTCTGGTGCGTAGCGTGAATAGCGGATGTATTTCATTTTCCTATGTCAATCGCAGCGTCAGTTGAACTGCCGTCGCGGGGATCTCCCGCCGGAACCTTCGCGCGGATCGCGTGGCTCAGGCGTTTTGCGTGGCTCGGCGAAATAGCCGCGCTCCTCGCTCCGATTGATCCGCTTGTGCGACCATAGCCCTTCGAGTATGAATTCTGCAGCGCTCGTCACAGCAGCAGGCTCGTCCTTCGGGCCAACGCCCAGGATCTCCACATGCTCTATCACGCCAGGAATCTTCTTCAACTGCGCGAGCAGCTCCTGGCTTGACGCCTGCGCCGGCACCTTCAATTCGCCGCCCAACTCGAACCATTGCACCGTCGGCTGAAAGTTCACCTCAGAAAAATATCGCGTAAATGTTTTTCCCACGGCCGCGCGAATCAGTTCGCGCGCAATATTATCCGCCCCACGCAATTCGCCCTCATACTCGAGCTCGAACTTTCCGGTCATGGCGGGAATCGCAGCATACACATCGGACACCCTCGCTACAGCGCTCCCATCACGAGTTCGCACAGCCCGCTGTTCAGCGCTGCTAAGCACATTTTCGAGAGAACTGATGGGCAGCCGCTGGCTCACGCCCGAGCGACGATCCACCCGTTTATCATCGCGCGCCTGAAACGCAATCTCCTCCACCACCTCGCGAATGTATTGCGGAATCTCCACGCGCCGCGTACTATCCCGCTCGGTCCACGATTCCTGCGACGTGATCGACATGCCTTCCGCGATCGTCGCCGGATAATGCGTTCGGATTTCAGATCCGATTCGGTCTTTCAGCGGAGTAATAATCTTCCCGCGAGCCGTGTAATCCTCGGGATTCGCCGTGAAGACCAGCAGCACGTCGAGCGCCATCCGCACAGGATAGCCCTTAATCTGCACATCTCCCTCTTGCATGATGTTAAACAGT
>Ga0307475_10000956_pt1 | contig 17269 bp, 6 predicted proteins | sample atmos_gasesECM1C_FD_203317 | JGI IMG/M metagenome (GOLD analysis project Ga0307475, IMG submission 203317) | Hardwood forest soil microbial communities from Morgan-Monroe State Forest, Indiana, United States - atmos_gasesECM1C_515 | ecosystem: Environmental > Terrestrial > Soil > Temperate... | reverse complement strand
TTGTCGCTCTACTGGCCGGCCTGCGCGCCGGCGAGCTCCGGGGCCTCACGTTTGCCCATCTCGCGCTCGATGCTGCCATCCCGCATCTGCGAGTGCGCCAACAGCTATGCCTGAGTCGGGAGGCCGGCCAAGAGCAGATGACGGGGACCCCCAAGAGCCGCAGCGGCAAGCGCGACGTCCCGCTGCATGCGGCCGTTCACGCGTGGCTCACGTGGTGGAAGAGCGAGGGATGGGAGGCGGCCTACGGCCGAAGTAGGACCGACGACGATCCGGTCTTCCCCGCAATCGATGGCCAGCCCGGGCGGCCTCGCGATCCCGACACCCTCCGGCGCGACCTGGAGGCCGCCGGGCTCCCGCAAGAGTTCACCGCTCCCGACGGGACGAGGGCCCCGTACACCTTCCACGCGACCCGGCGCACGTTCTCCCGCCTGCTGGCCGACAACGGCGTGTCGTCCGAGATAATAGGCATGCTCGACGGCCACGCAGCCAAGAGCGTGACCGAGCGGCACTACATGGGGCGCAGCTTGGAGGCGATGGCGCGTGCGGTGGCTACCCTCGCGCTCGCGTTGCCGCAGCGCCTTGGCCAACCCGGGCCTCGACCCGCGCGCTCGCTTGAATCGTCCCGCGAATCGTCCCAGCCCGAAATGTCTCAGTCGGCGGACATCGCCAAACTAGCGAGACTCAATGGGTTTCCTCAGCTACACCCCATCGAGTTTCCGCAGTTGAGGCACTTGTAACACGCCCCATTTCTCACAGTGATGTGCCCGCACACGTCGCACACAGGCGCGTCGCCCATCATCTTGTCGAGCTGAGCGTCGAGCGGTGAGCCGGCGGCATCGTGTGTTGCGCTGAGCGCCCACGCGGGCGCGGCCTCGGGTGGAGGTCGCGTAATCGTCTTCTTCTCGCTTGGCGCGGCCTCGGGCAGCGGATGAAGGCTCGGCGGCTCGGGCGGGGTTCCGAGGTTTCTTGCCGCGTCGAGCGGCGATCCGTCAATCTCGGGCTTGATGTGCGCCAGATCGTAGCGGTGCAGATATTCCACACCCAATGTGCGGAAGATGAAGTCGACGATGGAAGTCGCAAACTTCACGTTCGGGTGTCCTTCGACCGGCCCCTGGGGCTCGAAGCGCGTGAACGTGAATTGATCGACGTAGGTCTGCAGCGGCACCCCGTATTGCAGACCGATGCTGACGCTCATCGCGAAGCAGTTCATCAGACTGCGAAAGGCGGCGCCCTCCTTGTGCATGTCGATGAAGATCTCGCCGAGCATGCCGTCGTCGTACTCGCCGGTACGCAGGAAAATCTTGTGGCCGCCGACACGGGCCTCTTGCGTGAATCCACGCCGTTTCTTTGGAAGGCGGACGCGATGGCCGTACATGCGTGTGGGGGCGATCGGCAAACTGAGCTGCGGATCGGCGCCGGTGCTCTGCGGCGGAGGAGCAAGCACCAGATCGGGAGCGGGGCTTTCGCTTTCCTTGGCGCGGTCTGACTTGTCGGGCCTGTTGGCCGACGTCGACAGTGGTTGGCTGGCCTTGCACCCGTCACGGTACAGCGCGACTGCCTTCAATCCGAGCCGCCAACCCTCCTCGTAGATCTCTTGCACTTCTTGCACGGTCGCTTCGTTTGGCAAGTTGACCGTCTTCGAAATCGCGCCGCTCAGAAATGGCTGCGCGGCGGCCATCATCCTCACGTGCGACATGGGCGCGAGAAACCGCGTGCCGTGCTTGCCACAACGGTTGGCGCAATCGAACACGGCGTAGTGAGCGTCTTGCAAATGCGGCGCACCTTCGATCGTCATGCGCCCAATGATGCAATCCTGCGCCTCCTCGATTTGTGCAGGCGATAGACCCAAATGCTCGAGAAGAGAAAAGCTCTTGGACGCTCCGCGAAGATCTTTCGTGGCTCCCAGGCGTTCGTAGGCGTCCTCGCCGAGGACCCATGGCGCGAAAGCGCTCTCGAGATCGAAGACTCCGGGAATAGCAGCCTCTACTTTCGCGAGCTCGTCGTCGGTGAGCCCCTTGTCCTTGAGGGTTCGGCGGTTGATGTGCGGCGCTGCCAGCAGTGTATTGGTGCCGGAGATGTAAGCGACGATCTCCTGCACTTCGCGTTCGGCGTAGCCCAATCGACGCAGAGCGTACGGCACCGTCTGGTTGACGATCTTGAAGTACCCGCCGCCCGCAAGCTTCTTGAACTTTACCAGCGCGAAGTCCGGCTCGATGCCCGTCGTGTCGCAGTCCATCAAAAGGCCGATGGTCCCCGTCGGGGCCAGCACCGTGGCTTGCGAATTGCGATAACCGTTCTGCTCACCAAGCCGAACGGCCTCGTCCCAATCGTCGCATGCGGCTTGATAGAGATTGCCCGGGCCCACGGCCGATTCTCCCGGCAAGTGGCACGCATCGCGGTCGATGCCGTACGCCGCGTCGCGGTGCATGCGCATGACGCGCAGCATCGGATCGCGGTTCTTCGCAAACCCAGGGAACGGCCCTTTGGCCGCGGCCATTTCGGCGCTCGTCCTGTAAGCTTGGCCGCACATGATGGCGGTCATCGCTGCGGCGACGGCACGCCCCTGGCGACTGTCGTACGGCACTCCGAGCGACATGAGCAAGCTGCCGAGGTTTGCGTAACCTAGTCCGAGCGGCCGGTAGTCATGGCTATTTCGCGCAATGTTCTCGGTCGGGTAACTCGAGAGGTCGACGAGAATTTCTTGCGCGACAAAGAAGATGCGGCAGGCGTGGCGATAGCCATCGACGTCGAACGAGCCGTCCTCACGCAAGAACTTCGTCAGGTTGACGCTTGCCAGGTTGCAAGCCGTGTCGTCGAGAAACATGTACTCGGAGCACGGGTTGGACGCGTTGATCCGCCCGGAATTGGGGCAGGTGTGCCAGCGGTTGATGGTCGAGTCGTATTGAACGCCAGGATCGGCGCACGCCCAGGCGGCCTCGGCGACCTGCCGCCAGAGATCCTTGGCCTCGAATGTCTCGCAGACCTCGCCGGTCGTTCGAAAGCGCGTCTGCCACTTGCCGTCCGCCATGGTGGCGCGCATGAACTCGTCGGTCACGCGCACGCTGTTGTTCGAGTTCTGTCCACTGATGGTGTGATACGCGTCGCCGTTGAAGTCAGAGCTGAAGCCCGCACGGATGAGCGCGTGTGCCTTCTTCTCCTCGCGCATCTTCCAGCCGATGAAGTCCTGAATCTCGGGGTGGTCCATGTCCAGACAAACCATCTTTGCGGCTCGACGCGTCGTGCCGCCGCTCTTGGTGGCCCCTGCGGCTCGGTCGAACACTTCGAGGAACGACATCAGGCCCGAGGATGTCCCCCCGCCGGAAAGCTTCTCCTGCCTGCCGCGGATGGCGCTGAAGTTGGACCCGGTGCCGGAGCCGTACTTGAAAAGGCGCGCCTCGGATTTGACGAGGTCGTAGATCGACATCAAGTCGTCTTTCGCTGCCTGGATGAAGCAGGCCGAACATTGCGGCCGTTCGTAGGCGCCCTTGGTTTCCGCTACCTGTTCGGCATCGGCGTTCCATGCCCAGTTGCCGCCGGACCCGACGATTCCGTATTCGTGCCAGAGTCCGAGATTGAACCAAACGGGTGAGTTGAACGCGCCGTACTGATTCACCAGCAGATGCGAAAGCTCGGCTTCGAAGGCATCGGCATCCGCTTTGGTAGCGAAGTAGGCGCCAGCGCCGGTCTTGCGGGACTTGCTCGAAGAATCATGCGCGTGCTCGGCGGCGGTTCGAATTGTGTGTGCGAGTCGGTGTACGACCTGCAGGACGCTCGTCTCTCCCTTGTCTTTGTCGCCGTGAAGCCCAGCCTTGCGGAAATACTTGGATATGACGATGTCCGTCGCGAGCTGACTCCAGCTCGCAGGGACCTCGGCTCCCTCCATCTTGAAGACGATGCTTCCGTCGGGGTTGGTGATCGTGCTCGAACGACGCTCGTAAACGACTGCGCTCAGCGGATCGGTCCCAGCCGCTGTGAAGCGGCGAGCGAAGCGCATGCCATGCGCCGGCGCCCTGGGGGATGCCGCGGAACGTCGCCCTTTGGCCGTCGCGCTCCGCTCTTTGTCCGTTACGCGCGTCGGTTTTCCATGCCCGTTGCGCATTGCCAACCCGTGTCCATTGAAGTGCGAGGAGTTTGCCATTGCCGTCCTCCAAATGCTCCTTGTGTGCGCCTCTTGCGCCGCACGAGCTGTGACAAAACAAAACGTCGAGCTCGCACGCCCCTGCGCGAGCCCCCTCGGGCGCTGCCGCTAATCCCTCCGATCGTTCGTCACCCGGAGGCGCCGAACGCGCTTCCGCTGTCGCTTGTATCCAACCCAAAAAGCCCGCCGGCCCATAGAAACCCGACTCGGACCCGCGCCACAGAACTGGGAGCTTACCGTTCAGCACCGAACAAGTATGCAGGCACCCTATTATCTGACACCGTGTTCAGCCTTGACCCAAGCAAGCTACTATTCGTACCCCAGCCAAGACTCACGCCTGAGCCGTAAGCTCGAGCGCGGAAGGTCCTCGACCATAACCCCAACATCTTGGGGCTGTCCAGAAAAAACCCACGAGAGCTTGTAGTCCCAGGTCCGATCCCATGCTTGGTCCGAGGTCGGTCCAGTGGGGGCCGCGGCCCCACGCGTTGTCCCCTTCGCAAGGCCCCGCTTCTACTGAACTAACGGCCGAAGGTGAACACTCGAGCCCCAAGTGGTCCCGAGCTTGTTCCCAGGTTTGTCCCACCTGGACCGTCCCAGGTTTGTCCATTGGGGCTCCCCAGGTTTGTCCATTGGGGCCGTCCCCAGGTTTGTCCATTGGGACCCCGGCCCCAATGGTGAGTTTCTCCAGTTGGGGCCGTCCCCAGGTTTGGCCATTGGGGCCGGGGATCGTGCGAAGCTTGCTCGCGGATGAAAGCTAGCGTCGCGATCGGATGCGGGGCGCTCTATGTGGCTTGCGCTGCGCGATTCGGTCCCAACTCAGGCGACTCGTTCGTCCAAGCACCGACTGAAGAGCCTGTCCTCGCTGCGCCGGACGCCTCTTTCCTCTTCCTCACCGATGCGTCAAGCGATGTGTCCGACGCTGCCGTCTCGACGTCGAATCCCTTCCACGCAGGCGAGCGATGGTCAGGCTTCTACGTTTGCCCCCAGGGCAGCACGAACCTTGTCCTCGTCATCGACGCGGTGCAAGGTAGCTCGATCCAAGCTAAGTTCGAATTCGAATGGGGTCCCGGGACGGTGACCGGCTCGTTCGTGCTCTCTGGCATGTGGCAACCGTCGACCCTTCGCGCGACGTTCACGCCGGGCAGCTGGATCCTCCGCCCGGGTCCGAATTGGTTTCCTGTGGGGATGAAGGGAACCGTGGACCCGCAAAGGCGAGTCTATGAGGGGTTCATCACGTCGGCCGGCTGCGGCGCGTTTTCCGTCGTGAACTAAACATCTCCAGTTGGCTTCGGCAACTGCCGGCATGCTCCGTTTCGGCCTGCGGTGCGCGCTCACCTAGGTACTACACTCCGCGCGCTCCTCGGCCGAAGCCTCGTCTGGCGACAGTTTCCTTGCCACCTGGAGATGAGATGTTTATTAGTCTACTTTGGATTCGACTTGCAATTTGCTTTAGGGCATTGGACGGAAGCTCCATTGTCGCGAACGGCAACGGGCGCGTGCGCTTCACGGCCTCGGCGGGGGATCCGTAAGGACAGCTGCGCGTCTTCCGCCCGAATTGACAGCGCGACTTGTGATCTCTCTACCGTCAAAATAGCCGCGCGCTGGTATCGTCGGTCCACAGCCACGCGCCGGGAGGAATCCGCACTCTCGACCCTTCGCGCACGATGCGCCCGCGCTGCTCGAGCCATGCGGCGGCGCGCAGCCGCTCCTCGGTCCACCCGATCGTCTCGAGCTCTCGGGCTGCTGCGGCGACGTCGATTCCGTCGGCGACCCGCAGGCCGAGCATGATCCGCTCGCGAAGAAGCATTTGCACGTCGAGAGCTTCACGCGACTCTTCGATGCCGCCGCGCTCGACCGCCCCGTCGCACACGGCTGGGCGCGTCGCTTGCGCGTAGCGCTCGGGATTGATGGCATTTCGCCAGCGGACCCCATGCGCCGCTGCCCCCGTACCGCTTTCGTGCATATCACGTACGAACCCGTACGCGCCGCAGCCCAGGCCGAGGTACTCGTCTCCACGCCAGTAGCCGAGGTTGTGCCGTGCTTCTTCGCCGGGCCGAGCGTAGTTCGACACTTCGTAATGGCGCAGGCCGCGATCGGCCATGGCTTCATCGATGGCCGCGAACGAGTCGGCCACGGCGGCGTCCTCGGCCATCGGCAACCGGCCGCGCCGCGCAAGCTCGCCGAAACGTGTGCCGGCTTCGATGGTCAGCTGATAGGCGGATACGTGCGCGAGCCCCAGATCAACGAGCGCCTTGGCCTCGTCTCGTGCGTCGGCAGGGGTCTGCCCCGAGAGTCCGAAAATAAGGTCCGCGGAGACGCGCCGCATCCCCGCACGAAGAGCCCCCGAGACTGCGGCGATCGCGCCTCGCGCGTCGTGCAGGCGGCCAAGAAAGCGAAGGCGCCGGTCATCGAGAGATTGCACGCCAATCGAAAGCCGATTGACTCCCACGTCGGCGAGCGCGCGGGTCTTACCTTCGTCGAGCGAGGTGGGGTTGCATTCGACCGTCACCTCGAGCTCGGCGCACGTATCGAGCGTGGCGCGCACGCCAGAAAGCACTCGGCCGAGCTCATTCGAATTCCAGAGGCTCGGCGTACCTCCGCCGAAGAAGATGCTCTGGATGCGCCGCCCCACGAATGCCGGCGCTCGTGCATCGAGTTCGCGAAGGACCGCGTTCGCGTACCCCTCATGATCGATCGCCGGCTCGACGTAGCTCACGAAGTCGCAGTACGGGCACTTGGCCAAGCACCAGGGAAAGTGCACGTAAACGCCGGCAGGGGGGCCGCTGTCTCGTGCGTCAGAGCGTTTCTGGATTGCGCTAACCATGTTCTATGCTGGGGAGGTGTGGGGGTGGAGGGGCGCGCTCCCCCCCACCACACCGGGTCGCGCGACTGAAAAGCGAACCAAGTTCCTCGGCGCCCCCAATTGCCGGGCGAGGGTCGAGGTGTTACCTTTTTTTGGGTCTGCGTGCTCTGCGCACGCCCGCCGATGCTCCAAGTCGAACAGCTTATTGAACGCGTCAAAGCGTACCAACCCGCGGTCGATTCCGACCTGATTCAAAAGGCTTACGACTACAGCTTCCGGATGCATGCGGGGCAAACCCGCAAGTCGGGCCAGCCCTACATCGTGCATCCCGTGAGCGTGGCGGGAATCCTCGCCGATCTGCGCCTGGATGCCGCGAGTGTTTGCGCGGGGCTCTTGCACGACGTCGTCGAGGACACTCTTGCGACTGCGGACGAGCTTACCAAAGCGTTCGGAACCGAGGTGGCAGAGCTCGTCGAGGGGGTGACCAAACTCTCGAAGATCAACTTCACTTCGCAAGAGGATCGGCAAGCGGAGAATTTCCGCAAAATGGTCGTGGCGATGGCGCGGGACATTCGAGTCCTGCTCATCAAGCTTTGCGATCGCCTCGACAACATGCGAACCCTCGAGCACATGGTCCGCGATTCGCAAGAGCGGATCGCCCGCGAGACTCTCGAGATCTACGCGCCGCTCGCCAACCGCCTCGGCATCCAATCGTTCAAGAGCGAACTCGAGGATCTGAGCTTCCGCTATCTCGAACCGGAGGCGTACGGCGAACTCGTCGCGCAGATGACGAAAACCAAGCGCGACCGCGACAAGTACATCACCGAGGTCTGCAAGACGCTGTCGAACCGTTTGGCCGATCAGGGTTTCGCTGCCGAGGTGACTGGCCGATCGAAGCACCTCTACAGTGTGTACCGCAAGATGAAGGCCCAAGAGTCGAGCCTCGAGGGTGTGCACGATCTCATCGCATTTCGGGTTCTCGTGGAGAGCGTCAGCGATTGCTATGCGGCGCTCGGCGTCATTCATTCTCAGTGGACGCCTGTGCCGGGGAGGTTCAAGGATTACATCGCCCTTCCGAAGCCGAACATGTACCAGTCGCTTCACACGACGGTCATCGGCCCGGGACGCGAGCGCATCGAGACGCAGATCCGCACGCACGAGATGCACCGCGTTGCGGAACGCGGGATTGCGGCCCACTGGAAGTACAAGGAGCGCGGCGGTTGGATTGCCGAGCAAGATGCGCAGCGCTTTTCGTGGCTCCGGCAGCTCCTCGAGTGGCAAAAGGAGCTCAAAGATCCCGCGGAGTTTCTCGAGGGCGTCAAAGTCGATCTCTTTCAGGACGAGGTCTACGTCTTCACGCCGAAGGGCGACGTGCGCGTCTTTCCGCGCGGCGCCACCCCCGTTGACTTCGCGTACCAGATCCATACTCAGCTGGGCGATCGCGTCTCGGGCGCGCGCATCAACGGCAAGATGGAGTCACTCCGGTACAAGCTCCGCAACGGCGACATCGTCGAGATCCTGACTACGGCGCACCAGCATCCGAGCAAAGATTGGCTGGAGTTTGTCGGCACGACCCGCGCCCGGGCCAAGATCCGCAACTATCTCCGAGAAGAACAACGCGACAAGAGCAAGCGGCTTGGCGAAGAGTTGCTCGAGAGAGAGCTTCACGGCGCGGGGATCAGCGCCAGCAAGCTTTTGAAGAATGAGGGCGAGCTGCGCCGCCTTTTTGAAGAGCTCAAGGTACAGAACTGGGACGAGCTGCTCGTCGGCATCGGCTACGGCAAGATCCATCCCGAAGAAGTCTTGAAGATAGTCGCGCCGCCGGACGACGAAGGGCGGGAGAGCAAGCCGCCCCCCTCGCTGCGCGAGGGGCGCATCGCCGGCATGATGCGCAAGGTCATCAAGCGCGACGAAGGCGGGATCCGCATCAACGGAATCGACGACGTTCTTGTCCGCTATGCGAAGTGCTGCAACCCGCTTCCCGGCGACGACATTCTTGGCTTCATTACGCGGGGACGGGGCGTGACGATCCACCGCCGTGGCTGCCCGAAGGCGTTCGATACCGATCCGGAGCGGCGCGTTGAAATCACCTGGGACAGCAAGGCGCGCATCAATCGAAGCGTGCAGCTTCGCGTCGTTACCGCCAACCTTCCAGGAATTCTGGCCAACGTCGGCCAGACGTTCATGGCGCAGGGAATTAATATCAGCGAGGCCAACTGTCGCGCGAGCGACGACGGGCGAGCCATCAATTTATTTTCGTTCGTGTGTGAGGACTTGCAGCAGCTCAAGACGATGATGAGAGCGCTGCAGAAAGTAAAGGGCGTGGTCGCGGTGGAGCGCACGTAGCGCTACTGTTGGAGGTCAACGCGATAGAGGAGAGATCGCCATGACGCCAAGAGACTGGTCAGGCGACAGGGCCGAGCACGACGCGCTTGACGCCGGAGGCAAGCCGGGCGACGTCGAGTTGATGAGCAGGCCGAGCTGGCGCTCGGTGGCTTTGAGATAGATACGCGAGGACTTGCGCGGTGTGCACGGGCGCGAGTGCAGCCACTACCTTCAACTCGACTACTACCCGATTGGCCACGAGCAGGTCCAGCCGCCCTTCGCCCAGTCCGGCTCTCTTCTTGGCGTCTTGGCGATCTCTTAACTCAAGACAATAGTCGGCCGTAGCGCTCCAGAAGTTGCTCCGAGTGACCGGGATCGCCCAGCGACACGAGGAACCTCCAACAGTCGTGCTGGTGCTAGCAACAGTCGACAGGGCCGCGAGTTACGCGGACGCGTCGGCCAGCGGTCGCGTCTTCGCACGCAACTCGATGGCCCGTCTGCCGAGCGCGAAACGGGCGAGGTCGCCTGCCAACGGGTGCGAGAGAAGGGATCGGATCGCCGAACCGCCTGGCGCATCCAAAGCGGCTGCGAATTCGCGATCGGCCGCGCGCACGAGGGCGACCGGAGAGAAGAGGTCGCCGCTGAACACGTAAGCGGCGCGCAGTTCGGCTCTTGCCAGCGCGCGCTGCAGTTCCCGCACGTCGGCGAGAGTCGGCGGCACCGTCGACCCCAGAACCTGAGCGAGCGCAGCGAGCGCCTTCTTCTGGGGTCTGCCGATCGCGCGAGCGATGCGTCGCGCCGTCTCGTCGAGCAGTTCACGCTCCTGTGCGTTATCTCTGGGGTCATTCGCATACCCCGGAACCACCTGCCGTGCGGCGCCGCAAAACACAGCTCGAATGTTGGCGGGCGAGAGCCCCTCCAACCATGCCACCGATAGACCCAAACGCATCAAAGGTCGAACGAGCGATGCGATTTGCAACGATTGCGTTTCGGTGAGAAGCGCCTTGGGAACCGCGAGCCACGGCACGTCGTGATTGACGATCGCTTGGGGAGTCGTGACCGAACCGGTAACGGCGATCTCGACGCGCCCGATGCCGAGCGCCGCGCTGAGCCGCTGCCCGAGCGATGCCAGCGGGTGGCTGCTCGCGGGCGGCAGTCGCTCCCTCGGGTCGATCCCGAGCTCCTCGAGCCTGCTGCGCACGATCTTGCCCTGCACGCCCGCGATCGCGTCGGACAGGTCAAAGAGCAAACTCGGGCAGTCAGCGGGGACGAAGATCGAACGCAGCGCCGCCGCGTCGAACACCAAGGGGACCGGGGGGCTCGGGCCTCTTGTTCGGGGCGCGAGCCGTCGTGCGGGCGGCTCGACGTAGGTGCCCTTACCGAGGCCACCGCCCAACGCGCGTAGCTCGCTCAAGACGACGGCCTCGTCGGTCCGTCCCTGCGCGGCCAGCACCTGCTCTAGCGCGCTGATGGCTGCGAGGGGATCGGCGAGCGCCATTAACGGAGCGGACTCAGGAGAGATCATCGAGAGGAGCAAGGCGGAGGCCTCGCTTCGCTGTCCAGTCGCCTCCAACGCCTCGGCAAGCGCCACCCTCGCCTCGTGCGCCGTTGGATCCAGAGCGAGCGCCTGGCGCAGGTGGGTGACGGCGTCGTCCCAGCGCCCGAGGGCTTTGCCCTCTAGGCGTCCGAGCTCCGCGTAGGATCCCGAGTAGGGTCGTCCAAGCTGCTCCTCGCGCGCTTGGAGTGCCAGCAGGGTCTCGACTTGCGTCTGGTGCGAGCCGTCGCAGAGTAGAATCAGCCGCTTGAGGCGCTCGGGTGTGGGTGCCAGCGCCGTCGCCTCGACGAGTGCCTGTTTCGCCTCGGCGAGGCTGCCTGCGCGGCTGTGCACTTGGCCCAGCCGATCGAGCGTGTCGGCTTTGGCGGCCGGCTCCGCCTGGGCCTCGGCGAGGCGAGACAGAAGGCGAGCGATCTCGGTTTTGGGCGCCCCCGTGGAGCTCCGATGCTCCAGCAGCCTTTGCAACGCAATCACGCTCGTGGGGTCCACATCGAGGGCGGATACGAGGACGCGATCCGCGTCTTTTGTTTGACCGAGAACGTCATGGAGAAGATCGGCCAGCTCGAAGAGCGTCGCAATCTTTGCATGGGGCTCGCGCAGTTCGTTGGCAAGCGCCTGCAGCGTGTCGATCGCTTCGCCCCACGCTCGCTGCGCGAGGTACTGGTCGGCCAAAGCGCGCAGCGCGGGCGCGTGTGCGGGCTGTTCGACGAGAACGCGTCGCAATGCTTCGATGGCAAGCATGCGGTCCGGTGGCTCAAGGCAAGCGACACGCGCTACTTCCGTCCCCAGCGCAATCACCACTGCGCGCGAATGAGCCCGGTCGAAAGCCGATCGCAGCGTGGCGCGGAGCCGATCGCGTGCGGCCGGCCCTTCCTCGCTGCGGACTGCCGAGAGCAAACCCATCGCGGCCAGCGACTCGGGATCGGCCTCGAGCGCTCTCTCAAGAAGGGCTCCCGCGCTGGCAAGTTGGCCTTCGCGCGACTCGGCCTCCCCATCCAGCGTCTTGGTTGCCGACAAGACGTGCCCCGAGGCTCGTACTAGCAGAGCGGCGCGTAGCTTTGCGTCGGTCTCGAGGTCTGCGCGCGCCGTCGTCGCCGCGATGCACGCGGAGGAATCGCCGAGCGCATTGCCAAGCCGTTCGGTTCCGAGCGCGGCGACGACCGAACGCGGGTCGATGCGCAGCGCCTCGAAATAGTGCGCGAGGGCAGTTGGCGCGTCGAGCCCCTCGGCCGAACGGGAATCGGGATCGCACAGGAGAGCGATTGAGAGGTTCGCCCAGAGCCTTTCGGTATCGTCCGAGGCTTGAGCGAGACGTGCGGCCAGGGCGGCCACGACACGCGTTCGCGCCGCCTTGTCGCCTGCGCGGGCTTTCGGCCACGCGAGCCTCAATGTGGCATCCAACGCCGCGCGATCGTCGGGGGCGTTCTCCAAAATGCGATCGATCGTTGCCTCCGCACCGGCCTCTGGTATGCCCCACTGGGCAAGATCGGCGTGCGCCCACAGCGCAGCCAGCTTCGCGGGCCTCCCCTGGAAGCTCCGAGCTTGGCGCGCAAGGGCGCTCGCCAAATTGCTTTCGGAATGGGAAGCGCGGGCGACGCGTTCGAGGGTCCGCAGTGCGTGAGGCGCGGAGGGATCCTCGCGGAGAGCCACTTCAAGCAGCTCGCCAATCCGCCCCAAATCGGCGTGCTCATCGAGCAGCACGAGCGCCAGCTCGAAGGCGCGCGCACCGCTGTTGGGTTGTCTGTCGAGCCGTTCGGTCAGTCTGGATCGCAATTCTTGCAAGGGGCCGGTCCGCGAAAGACGCCGCATCACACGAAGGCGTCGATCTTCAATCCACGGATCGCCCGGCGGGTCGGCGCACGCACGCGCGTAGAGCTCCGCCGCCCGAGCATCATCGAGAAGAACGTGTTCGGCAATGTCGGCCGCTCGAACGAGCGCTTGCAATCGATCCGGCAATGCGGTCGCCGTCGCGGCGAGCTCCTCGAGTCCCGAAAGCTGCGCCGCCGGATCATCGGTTGCGTCGAGCAGTTGTCGCATCGTCTCACGCGCCGCCGGATGGCCGCTGTCCAGAACCATCGCGGCTCTGACCGAGGCAATTGCGTCGGGTACGGATCGCAGTCGCGTGCGCTGCAAGTCGGCTCGCGCGAGCAAGAGTTCGACCCGTTCCCGAGTTTGCGTCGCATGATCGATGCGCGCCGCCAGGCGCACGTCCGCCTGGGCCCAACGCCCGGCCCCCTCGTGCAACCGCTGGGCGAGGGCGAGCGCGTCTGCGTGATCGGGATGCAATTGGAGCACTTCCTCCGCCAATGCCAACGCTCGCTCCGGATCGACGCTGCCGATCGCCATCGCGGCCTCGACGCGTAGGGCGTTTGCCGCGCGCAGGTCCGTCGTCAGCGCGGCCTCGTCCAGGAGCGCTCGGGCAAGTTTGGTCCAGTCGGCGGCGCGTGCGGCCGCGCGGGCGAGCCCGAGGAGAGCTCCTCGCCGGCCGGGTTCGTATCGCAGGATAGTTTCGTACGTCGTCGCCGCTAGGGCGGGGTCCCCCAGCATCTCTTCTTGCAGAAGGGCCAACGCCTCGAGGTGGGCGATCCGGCGGCCCGGATCCCGCGAGTGCTCGGCCGCATGCGCGTGCACTGCAATGCGAGCGCGCGCCTCGGCACGCTCCGGTTCCGTCGGCTGGAAGGCGAGCAGGCGCAGGAGCTGCTCTGCGAGGAAAGAGTCGGTGGGACAGGCCACGAGCGCAGCGCGCAGGTACTCGGCCGATCGCACACCGTCCCCCGAAGCCTCGGCGAGTTGGGCCGCGCGCACGAGGCGTCGCGCCCGGTCGGGACCGCGCTCCGCGCTGGCAGAATGCCGCGCCCACAGTTCGATCCGTCGATCCGTAAGCGACGCGCGTTCCAGCAATCGGTCCAGCGCCTCGACGAGAGTCGTGTCGGAAGGAGAATCTTTTAGGGCGCTTTCGAATGACGCAATCGCCGCCTCGCGATCGCCCAGCGATTCTTCAAGATAGGCGATGGCGCGCAGTTCATGAGCGCGGCCGCGCGGCTCTTCGAAGTAGGCCAACCGCGAGCGGCGCACACCGAGCGCCTGCGAAGTACGTCCTGCGGCCTCGTACTGCGAAACCAATTCATCGAGTGTGCGTCGTCGGACCAATGAGCTCACGCCCGACGCTCTCGCGGCGGCGCGTTCGAGCAGCGCTAGGGCGCGGTCGCCATCACCGAGTCGCAGCCGGGCAAGGCATGCGGCGTCGAGCTCCAGTCGGGCCGCTCGCGAAGGGTCCTCCTCGAGGTTGGCCTGCTCCGCCAGGAGCGTCACCAGCCAATCCGCGTCACGATGCTCGACGGCATGTGCGACACACGCGGATCGAACGGGTCCGATGCCAGAGTCGAGCTCCAGAGCTCGGGTCAAGCCAACCTTGGCAGCCGATGGCTCTGCAAACTGCTCCGCGAGATGCGCCCGCTCGACGTGAAGCCATGCGCACAGCCTCGGATCCTCGTCGTAGATGCCGGCTGTTCGTCCGAGGTGCGTCGCGAGCGCTTCGGCTACGGCCGCTCGGGTTGCGTGGTCGCAACTCTGCTCCAAGTCTCGCCACAAGGCCCGCTCGAGTCCCCCCAGCGCGGCCGGCAAGCCCGGTCCCGCCTGCAGTGCGCGTACCCAAGCGGCGCGGACAGCCGCGGGAGACTCGCCCATGGCCTGCAGCAAACGCGCCCGTTCGGCCAGAAGGTCGGCGCGTGCTGAATCGGCTCCGCACGAAGCGATTTCGAAGTCGAGGTGTTCAAGCAAAGAGGGGGAGATTTGCGCGCCCTGCAATTGGCGCCGAAGAGCGCCGTGGGCGACGGAGGTGCCCCACTCATTGAGCGACGCGCGGGCATGGCTTGCCGTCTGTGCTGCCTCGCCAAGTGCTTCGTCGACGATCGCCCGCTCCAGGTGGGCGCGCGACCGCGCTACGCGGTCGCCACATCGCTCGAGCGACGCGAGTCTCGCAACAAGGGCGCCATCGAGCCGTTCGCGCCAAGGCAGGAGAGCGCCCGCATCGTCTCGCGGCTCATCGAGGCTTTCCTGCGGGATGAGGGTCTGGACCGAAGCCTGCATCCAAGTGAACTTCTGCCTTTCATCGTCCCAAGCCTGGATGCGCTCGATTCGCCCCCCGGGCGGAGGGGCGGCATTCGCCACGAGTTTCTCCCAGAGCGCGGGCGGAGCCTCGCCGAAGAGCTCGCGAAGAATTTTCGCGACCGTACGTTTATCGACCGGGCATTCGCCGCTACGGGCGAATGCGTCGAGGCCGTCGCGCAGCTCGCCGGCCGTTGCGAAACGGTCCCGAGGGTCGCGGGCCAACGCCCGGGTGATCACGTTCGCAAGCGCCGGCGGGTAGGCCGCATCGATCGCAGTCGGATTGCGCACCTGCGCTTCGCGGACGCGGCGCACCGTGTCCACGTCTGCATCTTCCTTGAAGAGGCGCCGATCAAGCGAGACCTCCCAAAGAGTGATGCCGAGGGCGAAGACGTCGGCGCGCCGGTCGAACGGGTGCTGATGGGCCTGCTCGGGCGCCAAGTACGCGAGTTTGCCTTTGATGATCCCGGTTGCGGTCGACGAAGTTCGATCGAGGGCTCTGGCCAGGCCAAAGTCGATAAGTTTTGGCACCCCGTCGAGCGTGAGAAAGATGTTCGAGGGATTCACATCGCGATGAACCACTTGCAAGAGCGCCCCCTTTTCGTCGCAGAGCTCGTGGGCGTGGTGCAGCGCGTCGGCCACCCGTGCACCTATCCAAGCCACGGCCTCGTAGGGCAGGCGACGGCCGCGCAGGCGCGCCGCTTCCCAGACCTCGAGAAGCGTGCGCCCGCGCAGCGGCTCCATCGCGATGAAGTGGCGTCGGCCATCGTGCCCGAAGCCAACCACGGCGATGATGTTCGGATGCGAGAGGCGCGACGCTATCCGCGCCTCGTCCTGGAACATCGCAACAAAGTCGCTGCTATTGCCGTGTTCGGCACGTATGACCTTCAATGCGACGAGCTGATCGGGCGCACTCGCCTGCCGTCCCAGCCAGACGCTCGCCATGCCACCCTCGGAAATGGGCGCAAGCACTTCGTAATCGCCCAGTCGGTCGAAGGGAAGCGAGGACTCGAGAGCGTTCTTCAATGCTAACCTGGGTTTGGCTTGGGTCTTTAGTGCGTCAAGAAGCGGGGTTGGCTTGAGTCTTCAATGTGTCAACAAGCGGGGTTGGCTTGGGTCCTCAATGCGTCAACTCTAGTTTCGGCCAACGACGCGCCTGGCATGCGGATTGATCGTACGGTGGGACCGGCCCGCCCGGAAGGGAGCTGAAAAAAGAAGCAGCCCGCCCAGCGAGTGGCGAAGTTTCTCTTGCAACCGCTGCGCTCGTGTTGCATCTGATGGGGCCTCATGAACCTACGTCTTGCCCTCTCTGCCCTCTGCCTCGTTGCCCTTCCCCCGTTCATTGCCTGCGGAGGCGGCCAGCCAGAGGCCGTCGCCCCCAGCAATCCGCCCGCCGCCTCCAGCGAGGCAGCGGCGCCCTCCGCCGCTCCGTCGGCGTCCGCCAATGCGCCGGCGGAGAGCGCGGCCCCGGCTGCGAGTGCGGCTCCGAGCGCCTCGGCCGCGCCTTCCGCGCCGCCGGGACCGCCGGGACCCGGCGACTGGGACGGGTGGACGCACGATCAAAAACTCGCCTACATGAAGGCGACCGTCATGCCCGAAATGGGCCAGGTGTTCCACGAATACAACGCGAAAAAGTACGCGGAGCCCAAATGCGTTCTCTGTCACGGCGCCGGCGTGAAGGACGGGACCTTCAAGATGCCGAACCCGGGGCTGCCCAAGCTCGACGTTACGCCCGAGGGGATCAAGAAGACTCATACGAAGTTTCCCGGAATGGTCGCCTTCATGGCCAAGAAGGTGGTGCCGACGATGGCGAAGCTTTTGGGAGAGGAGCCGTTCGACCCCAAGACGGGAAAGGGCTTCGGCTGTCTCCAGTGCCACACGAAGAAGTAGAGTCCATGCCCGGCTCTTGACGTCTCCCCCGGCTCCGATTCCCGATTTGCTTTGCGCCGACGCGCGCGTGCGCGTTGACGTCTCGGCGCTGCGGCAGGCGTTGGTCTTCGCCTTCGCTGCGGGCGGACTGGACGAAGCGATTGAGCAGGCGATCGAAAACGCCGAGCTCCCCGAATCGTCGTGGCAAAAAACCGCTTTTGAGCGGGACGTGTACTTGGCAGAGCTCGTCGACGCTTGTTTCGGCGTTCGCATTGCCGGCAAGCCTCTTCGGACCTGTGCTCGCTATGTGACTCGCGTGCTCGCCTCCCCCCCAAGCGATGCGGCCGACGTCGAGATGCGACGCGCCGTGCTGGCAGAGCTCGCGGGATCGGCCGAGCCGCGGCAGGAGCTCGAAGGCGCGTGCCTCGCGGTAGGTCGATTGCGCGCGCTTCTGTGCGCCGCACGTCAACCG
>Ga0307475_10000955_pt1 | contig 17269 bp, 15 predicted proteins | sample atmos_gasesECM1C_FD_203317 | JGI IMG/M metagenome (GOLD analysis project Ga0307475, IMG submission 203317) | Hardwood forest soil microbial communities from Morgan-Monroe State Forest, Indiana, United States - atmos_gasesECM1C_515 | ecosystem: Environmental > Terrestrial > Soil > Temperate... | reverse complement strand
TATGGCGGACCTGGCAGGGCGAGAAGAAGCTGATTGTTGTCGCCACGCCGGATTGGGATTCGGTACAGGGCACGCTTACTCGTTACGAGCGCCGGGATCAGGCGTGGTTGAAAATCGGCGAGCCTATTCCCGTTGTGGTCGGACATGCAGGACTGGCGTGGGATCCGGCGCTCACGCGCGAGAATCCTGATCGCTATCCTGGACTGGCAAAGCACGAGGGTGACGGACGCTCACCGGCAGGGGTCTTCCAGCTCAAACAAGGCACGTTTGGGTTCGCGCCTAGCTTGCCGGGATCCCGCTACCTCCACCTCACGCCGGCGATTGAGTGCGTCGATGATCCCGAGTCGCGCTATTACGGCAAGATCGTCGATCGAGAGCGTGTGCAACAGGTTGACTGGAAGAGCTCCGAGAAGATGAGCTCGATCCCGCAATATCGTTGGGGAGTGGTAGTGAACTACAACATGGATCAACCGGTTCGCGGAGATGGTTCATGTGTCTTCCTGCATCAATGGAGCGGACCTCGAAGCGGCACCGCTGGATGCACAGCCATGTCCCCGGAGGACATCGAGGAACTCGTGCATTGGGTGAACGGTGATGTCCGTGCTGTTCTGGTGCAGCTCCCACAACGGGAATATCAGCGCCTGCGAATCCACTGGCAGCTTCCGTGATGGTCGCACCTGTTGGCGGGTCCAATCGAGTGAATGGACGGTTTAGAATGTGCCGTTCCATGATCTTTAGGGAGGTCTTCTATGCCAAGACTCGGCGACGATATCGACGATTACTGTTCGAGCTGTCAGCGCACTACTGACCATTCCGTCGTGGTAATGATGGCAGAGGAAGTGGGCAAGACGCGCTGTCGGACCTGCGGCTCCGAACACAAGTACCGAAAGAACAAGGGTGGGCGCAAGGAGATGACCGCACAGGAGGCTTTCCAAAAAGTTCTCTCCAGCGTGAGCGGGCAGGTGCAGGAAGGGACGAAGAAGCCGAAGAAGAGGGGGTAGATTATTTCGTGATCCTGCTTGCTTCGTCGCCCGGCATCCTCAGTTCGTCGTGGAAGAGCCACGCTGAGGGCAAATTAGTCCGAAATATTCCGGGAGATTCTTCGCCGAAATGCGCGGCTCAGAATGACAGTCTTACAAAGTTCCTCAGCCATGAGGCCCAACTCTAGTTTGTCGAAGAATGCGCTTGAACAATGCTGCTGTTTCATATCTGCTAGTCGAGCCGACAAGGGCGATTAAAAAAGCGCGTCCTCGGAGGACGCGCATGGATGGGTGAATACAGGAGGGGTACAGTTGCCTTTCCAGGCAATTGGTCAGAACCCAGCCTTTGATGAGAGGTCGCGCTAAGTCCGTGGCGGAATGAAATAATTGCCATGGCTCTATAAACCCTTCATGCGCTTACCGTTCCGTCTGATCTATCACAACGAATACTTCCTGCCGATTGGAGCGCATGTCTTTCCCGCGCAGAAGTACCGACTCATTCACGACCGGCTCATCGCGACTCAGCAAGCGGATCAAGACGACTTTCTCTCGCCACAGCCTGCGTCGGACGACGATGTCCGGTTAGTGCACGAAGCAGCCTATGTGGATCGGTTGCTGCATGGCAAGGTGAGCGCGGAGGAAGAACTGCAAATGGAGCTGCCATACTCGCCGGAACTGGTGAAGGCTTTTTGGCTGTCTGCGGGCGGATCGATTCTGGCCGCCGAGCGGGCTCTCGAAGACAAGATTTGCGTGAATGTGGGAGGCGGCTTTCACCACGCGCATCCCGATCATGGAGAAGGTTTCTGCATGATTCACGATGTCGCCATCGCCATTCGCAAGATGCAGAAGCTGGGCCGGATTCGTCGCGCCATGACCGTTGACGTGGACGTTCATCATGGCAACGGCACCGCCGCTATCTTCCCGCCCAAGCGTCAGGGTGGAAAACCCTTGCCCAGCATTTCCGCGGCCCAAGTTCGGTCACAAATCATGACTGAGGCATCGGGCGCCGACAACGATGTGTTCACGATTTCGCTGCATCAGGCCAACAATTATCCGGGCTACAAACCGCCGTCGTCGATCGATGTGAATCTGCCGGATCGAATCGGCGATGACGATTACCTCGCCTGGCTGGATCAGTCACTCAGCTCCGGGTTGCGGCAGTTTTCTCCCGATCTGCTTTGTTACATCGCGGGAGCCGACCCATATCGGGAAGATCAACTCGGAGGGCTAGCGCTCAGCATCGATGGCCTGAGGAAGCGAGACCGGTTAGTCTTTGAAGTCGCGAAGACGCACGGCATCCCGGTGATGGTCACCTATGCGGGCGGGTATGCTCGTGATGTCCAGGACACGGTGACAATTCACGTGAATACGATCCTCGCTGCCAAGGAGGTCTGGGGTCAGCCGCAATGATTGAAATCAAGCGCTGCCTGTTCTGATTCGACCTGCGACGCGCGGCCGTGAGCCTGCGCAAAGCCGCTGCCCAGAAAGGGGTCGAGGTGAAGGTCCGCGCCGGACCTGCCGGCCAGCTACAGTTCTTTCGAGACGGTACTAAGGTGTTCGATTACAAGGAAGCAGGCGGATTGCCTGCCACAGCAGAGCTGCTGAAACTGATTGGTGCGTGAGATTTTCCCGTTCGACAAATGCCCGAAGGTTTTAGTCGAGGATCGAGTGAAAAAGTTGGATTTTACGGGCTGCGAAAACGATCAATAGCGTTTACCTCAACGGCTAAAGCCGAATTGATTTTGCGGCATATAACGGCACGGCTGAAGCCGGTGCCCTTCCCTGAATCGGCGCCTAGGTCATTCTTCCCCAGACTGTAAAGCCGTACTGATTTGGAACGAGTTAATGGCACGGCTGAAGCCCATGCTCTTCCAATAAATCGGGCCAGTTTTTTCCCGATCACAAAGAGGTTTTTCCGCAACTCAACGCGCCTACCTGTGTTTGAGAAGGGCAGAGACGGATTAACTTTCCGGCTCTGTACTGCCAAAGGAACCCGGACTTTCCACGGCCTAGCTGTTCCCAACCGTGGTGGATCCGGGCACGATGCGGTACGGTACGCGCGCATCGTGCCACCGCGGGTGCCGTGCCGCATCGGGCATAATTTCTAACGTAAAAATCGAAGGCCCAGAGCTGTAGCTCTGGGCCTTTTAGTTTTTTCTACACCGCTCAGTGACGATCGTCGCGGTCATGGTCGTTATCTGGATGGCTGTGCCGCCAATTCCAGTAGTTGTTCTGGTCCTTGCGATGCAGCCTGTTGTAATCGCGGTACTCCCGGTTGTTATAGTTCTGGGTGTACCAGTTACGATACGATTGATTCTCGCGATCGTCCCAATTGTGGTAGTCATGGTGCGCGCGATCGTAAACCCGATTTTTATTGTGGTCGTCGCGATCGTGGTCGTCAGCACGCAGTCCGATCGGTGCAACCAAGGCGCCCGCCAAAAGCAGTGAACTCATAAAGCGAATCGCTTTTCTCATTTTCGTCTCTTCTCCTAATTTATGCCCTCCCGAATCGATTGTCCTATCGGGGCTTCCTACTTAAGTTGGATGCGCGAATAGATTTGCGTGCCCGGCTAAAAAACCCATACGCGGGGCAACCTGCGTTTTCAATTGGAAACCGGCTACTCGGGAGCATCTGAAGGACCGGCTTAGAGCGGTTCCGATGTTGGTGTATCCATAAACTAATTGCAGTGTCATCCTGAGCCGTGCTTTTCGGCGAAGGACCTTGCGGTTGGGGTTGCTTTTGCTTTTTCTCCTTCCCACGAGCAAAGCAACACCAAAAGCAAGAGCAACCGCAAGGTCCTTCGGCCAACACAAGGCCTCAGGATGACACGGCATTTAAGGCGAACTCCATTACCAGCCTCTTGCCTCTCGGCAGGACACAGCAACACTAGAACTACGCGAGAGGAGTTTGACAGCGGAGACGCAGCATGCTGCGTCTCTACAAGGCTCCCGTCAAAGAAAAACCTCAGACGCCACAATCTACTTTTTCTCTTTGCCGCGGGTCTTGATCCAGATGGGAGTTCCTTCGAATCCGAAGGCGCGGCGAATCTGATTTTCCAGGAAACGTTGATATGAGAAGTGCAGCTTTCCCGGGCGATTGGTGAAGACGACGAAGGTCGGAGGAGCAACAGCGGCCTGAGTGAGGTACTGAATCCGAGTTCCATATCCAGGTGACGATGCGCGCTCGAAATCGACTGACTTCAGGAAGCGGTTCATTTCGCCGGTGGAAACGCGCTTGAGTCGTTCCTGCGCAACTCGCTCGGTGGCAGCGAACACGCGATCGACGTTTCTGCCGCTGCTGGCGGAGATGAAGACAATCGGCGCGTAACTCAGGTATTTCAAAACGGAACGAAGCTGTTTCTCGAAGAGCGCCTGATCGGCGGGAGGCTTGCCGTCAGTGCGCGCCGGTCCCACGAGATCCCACTTATTGACAACGATCACTACCGAGCGCCCGCTCTCGTGCGCATAGCCGCCAATGGTGGCGTCGAGCGCGGTGACTCCTTCAACTGCGTCGATTATCAGCAGGGCGACATCGGCGGCTTCGAGATGCTTGCGCGCCATGACGACCGAGAGCTTCTCGGCCATGAGGTGCGTCTTACCTTTGCGGCGAATGCCGGCGGTATCGACGAAGCGATAGCGTTTGCCGTCGCGCTCGACCACTTCATCGACGGCATCGCGTGTGGTTCCGGCAATGGGAGAGACGATCGCCCTAGACGTTCCCGTTAGCTGGTTCAGCAGAGTGGATTTGCCCACATTGGGGCGCCCGATGATCGCGACTTTGGTTTCGGCGCTCGGCGCAGCCTCTTCGGCGACATCCTCCTGATCTACTGCGGCTTTCGTGGCTTCGCGCGGCGGAGTCAACTCCAGCACAGCGTTCAAAAGCTCGCCAAGCCCGTTCCCGTTCTCCGCGGAAACCGGGAAGACGCGCCGGATGCCCAGGCGGCGAAAATCCTCTATCATCGGTTCCAATTTGGGAGTGTCGATCTTATTCACCGCCAGCAACACCGGCTTGCCGCTGCGAATCAGAAGCCGCGCGAGTTCTATATCGGGAGCGGCCAGTTCCGTACGACCATCGACGATCATCACGATAGCGTCAGCTTCTTTGAGAGCTACCTGCGCCTGGCGATAGATCTCGGCCGGGATAAACTCTTTCTCGTCGGGAATAATGCCGCCGGTATCGACGACGCGAAGCCAGCGTCCATTCCATTCGGCATCGCCGTAGAGGCGGTCGCGAGTAATGCCGGGTTCGTCACCCACGATGGAACGCCGTCTGCCGATCAGGCGATTGAAGAGCGTGCTCTTACCGACATTCGGACGTCCAACAATGGCCAGTACAGGAATGTGGTCGGGAGCGAGACTCGGGTGTCGTTTGGCAGTGTGTGGGCTTGTAGTCGGCAAAGGGTCTCCCCATTCAAGTGTAAATGGGTAAGACCAACCCGAGGAGGGGCGAACACGAAGGGCACGAAGGCAAAAAGACAAGGTCACGGAGAACCTTTAGAAATCACAATGACGGCAGAGACATCCATGCACTGTCATCCTGAGGCACGCGTTTGGCCGAAGGATCTCCCGGAATATCGAGGACGTGATTGCAGGTTGTGCGGCTCCTTGGCCCATACACCTGAGTTTCTGGTGGAAGAGCCAAGCCAGCGCAATTAAGACGGACGCATCGCGGGAGATCCTTCGCGCAAAAGCGGCGCTCAGGATGACAGATGTGGCGGGGTTCAGACGAAACGGTGTTACAAAACTTTCTTTGTGACCTCTTCTTTTTGCCTTCGTGCCCTTCGTGTTCGCTGTTCCCCGGGACTTCATTTCGCCATGGCGCGTTTTCGCGCGCGAAGTGTCTCCAGCGCAGCCTGAGTTTCGCGTGGTAGATGATACGACTCGGCGTCGGCAGGAAAGGTCTTGGTCTCTACGTCAGATTTGAAGCTTTCGACTGCGCCGCTGATCAGCGCGGCTGCGTCCGCATACTGGCGAACGAACTTTGGAGGTTGATGGCCGGTCAGATTGAGGATGTCGTGGAAGACCAGCACTTGACCGTCACAGTCGGGCCCGGCGCCGATTCCGATGGTCGGGCACTCGACTTCCTCGGTAATGATTCGCGCCACCTCACGGGGAATGCCTTCGAGAACGATGGAAAACACACCGGCGCGGTCGAGAGCGACGGCGTCCTTGACCAGGCGCTCGATTGCAGTGAGCGTCTTGCCCTGGACGCGGTAGCCGCCCATCATGTGCACCGACTGGGGAGTGAGTCCGACGTGTCCCATTATGGGAACCTCGGCGTCGAGCAGGCGGTGGACCAGGCTCACGCGCTTCTGCCCGCCTTCGATCTTTACCGCTTCCGCTCCGCCATCTTTCAGGAAGCGCGCGGCGTTCTTTACCGCCTGTTTTTCATCGACGTAGGAGGCGTACGGCATGTCTGCGATTACCAGTGCCCGCTTCACTGCGCGGTGCACGGCGCGCGTGTGATGCAGCATCTCCTCGACCGTGATCGGCAGCGTGTTCTCATAGCCAAGCACCACCATGGCCAGCGAGTCGCCGACCAGGATCATGTCGATGCCGGCCTGGTCCACAAGACGCGCGGTCGCGTAGTCATACGCGGTGAGACAGGTAATCGGTACGCCCTGCTGTTTCTTTTCTTGAATGGAATTGATGGTGACTTTGGCTTCGTCACCGAAACGCGGCGAGGTAAGGCTCATTGTTCCTCCAGTGCACTTCCGAGGGTGGATAGCGCCTGTGCTGCATTTGAGATGCAGACAAGGGAATTCTAGTCGCAAAAAGGCCGGAAAGCCAAGATTACCAAGGACGTTACTGGTCGATTTCTTAGTGCTGCTCCAAAAGCGCCATTTCTCGTCTCGAACGCGTCCCCCATTCCGAGGCGTTTTTGTCGTTGCGCTTGGCCGAGAAGGGTTCTTTGGGTTCATCGTTTTCGGGGATCTTAAACTGCTTGCTCGGGGTTAGCTCCTGCTTTTGATAGGAGGAGCCGATGTCCTGTCCATAAACCACCTGAGGAGTCCCGGCCATGCGGTAATAGAGCAGCTTGCCGACGAGTTGGCCATCTTCGAGCAGGATCGGCATGTCATGGGCGCGGACCTCCAGGACAGCCTTGGTCCCGAGCACCTCACCCTGGGCTCCATATCCGAAGCCTGGATCGAAGAATCCCGCGTAGTGGACATGGAATTCGCCCATGGTGGGATCGTAGGCGACCATCTCGGCAGCGTGATCCGGTGGCACTCGCACTTTTTCCTTGGACGCCAGAAGGTAAAACTCATTCGGCTCCAGGATCAGGCGGCGACTTTTTGGTTTGCGAATGAACTCCCAGAAATCCGCCATCTCGTAATGCCGAATTTTGCTGAGATCGATAGGCTCAGCGTACTTCTTGGCCTTGTACGCGACTACATCCGAGCGCTCGTTGCCTTGAAGATCGACGGTGATGGACAAGCCGCGATTCACCGCCCTGGCGAACCGGTTGATTTCCTTTACCAGACTATCTTCGTCTTCCGAGCGTGTCGGGAGATCGTCGAATTTGACCAGAAGGTCGTCTTTGGCGAGTTCTCGCAGCACGCTGTCGCCCCGGGCTTCGGCGCGTCCACGCACAAAGCGAAGTTGATTGAGCTTCAGCCCTTCCCGCACGTACACCGGAAAGCTGCGAGTGACTACTTCAACGTACAAGTCTCCAGAGTATCCACGGGGAACCCGCTCAAACTCGTCTCCAGATTCGGTAATGAGGCGAGTAAAAATGTCGAGCCGACCGGTAGTGCTTTTCGGATTAGCAATGCCGCTGACATCCGCCGGCAGGCGCAGGCTCTCGATCAGCTTGACGATATAAACGGAGTTCGGAGTCAGCAGCGTCGGCTGGCGCAGGTCAATCGTGTCGATCAGCAGGCCGTCGTGAATCTTTGTCAACAGCGTGGACGACTTCCCCGGGAGAAAGCTGGCTCTAACATGAAACGCCTGCGGCCCTAGACGCAGATCAACACTCGCCGGCTGAACCTGGCTGTCGGCGATGGGCAGCGATTCCGGAGCCGAAATGACCCCGCTACTTATCAGCCTGCGAATGGATTGTGCTGGCAAAATGCCATTGCTGCGTTCGTTCTCAAGATTCGTGTTTTCTGTAGGAGTGCTCATTGTGCCTAAAGAGTCTAATTATCTGGAGAGTACTGGTATAGGCAAATGGCGGCAATAGGAATGTGCGTAAAGTCTGTGAACAGCGGTGGAATTCTCGTACAGAATTTTCCTGCACTCAGAGAGCGCAGCATCCATCATGCAGACTCGTCTTTTGCCACCTGGCCATTATCTTTCAGTGTTGAAACTTCCTCTGGTTATGCCATCATTCAGAAGGCACCTCATTAAGAACCATTTGGAGGAACGAAATATGGCCACAGTCCCGGCAGATCGTTCAAAAGAAGACCTTTCAATGGCAAAAACTCTAATCAGCTATGAAGATGCCCTTGAGGCCCTCTCTTCCGATCAGCGGTTTCGCGCTACTGTGTATGCGATGAATACTCTGTTAGTGCAGAAAGGAATCTATTCGCCGGCGGAGTTCGAGTTTCAGTTCAGGCAGTGGGCGCAGAAGCACGGCGCGTCAAGATGAGCCCTCCCGCTTGCTGTCTTTCTTCCCCGGCTTTCTAACGTCACTCCATTTTGGCATCTTGCATTTCGGGCTCGAGCACCGCTCGTGCGCCCCAATTTCGCAGTTTACGCAATCGCATTGACACCAATACTGCCCCTGAGGCTGCTTCGGTTCTGTCATCTGGAACGTTACAACCGTTCATTTCGCACGACACGCCATAGTACAAGCACAGCTACCTAAGCGCTGGCTGCTTCCGATCCCAGCGGCAGGAAGTACTGTGTCCCGCGAATCGGCTCGGAGAGACGGCGTAACAGCTCCTGAAGGTCCTGGTGACGCTCGACAAAATCGATGTCGTTGGTATTGACTACCAGCAGGTCCGAAGCAGTGTAGTGAAAGAAGAAGTGCTCGTAGGCCTTCACGATCTCTTCAATGTAATCGTCGCTTACCCCCAGCTCTCCCGGAGCGTTCTTGCGGCGCAGGCGTTTCTTGAGCACTTCCGGACTGGCCTGGAGATAGATCACCAGGTCGGGCGTCGGTAGTTGCTCGCGGAAATAGTTGTAATAACGGTTGTACACCGATAGCTCGGCATCGTTCAGATTGATGCAGGCAAAGAGCTTGTCCTTCTCGAAGATGTAGTCGCAGACAATGGCCTTATGCGGGTTGCGCTCAAGCGATCGCAGTTGCTCGAAGCGCGCCATCAGAAATGCAAACTGCGCCTGGAACGCGGCTCCCGGCTCGCCTTCATAAAAGGCCGCTAGAAAAGGATTATTTTCGGGCTCGGTGAGGCGTTGTGCGTGCAAACGGTCGGCCACGATTCCCGACAGCGTGCTCTTGCCAACGCGGATTGGACCTTCCAGGGCGATGTACCGAGGCGGATCGAAGAGCTTGGCCATAAACCGGGTCTGCTCGGAGAATATCTCGGAGCACTACGAGAGACAATGCCAAAATTTCCACCGACAGCCCCGGGGAAGAGCGAACACGAAGGGCACGAGGGTTCGACATCAGAGGTCACAAGAAAGTGAAAGTGTGAAGGCCTAAGAGCGACGCATTTCCGCAAGCAGCACAATTTCTCGACCGCAGCTAAGAATAAAAATGCAAACGATTGGGAGCGCTCGATTCAACGAACTGAAGCGTTCTTTTATTTAGTGACCTCTTCTTTTGCCTTCGTACCCTTCGTGTTCGCCTCTTCCCGGCCTAGAATTGCCAAGTGATTCTGAAAATCGGAACTGCCGCAGCGCTTACCGGACTCGGCGGGGCCGCATATCTCGCTTACCACTCCTATTGGCCGACTTCGCAGCTCTTCGGACCGACCCTGCACCGCTTTTCCGATCCCAGAAAACTGGCGCTGACTTACGACGATGGTCCGAACGACCCATACACCGGACGTCTGCTGGAACTTCTCGCCCGGCATGAGATCAAGGCGACGTTCTTCTTGATCGGACGATTCGTAACGGAGCGTCCCGAGATTGCCCGCAACATTGCCGAGGCTGGACATCTGCTGGCAAACCATACTTTCAGCCATCCCAACCTTCTGTTGCTGTCACGCGTGCAAATTCGCAATCAGCTTTCCGACTGTTCCAAAGCCATTGCGGACGTCACGGGAATCGAAGCGCGCTTCTTTCGTCCGCCTTTTGGAGCCCGTAAGCCAGCGGTGTTGCAGGCAGCTCGCGAGCTTGGCCTCGAGCCTGTGATGTGGGACGTCACCTGCTTTGACTGGAAGCGGACCACGGCCGACGCCGTCGAGCGGCATGCCCGCAAACGAATTGAAAGAGACCGCGCGCACGGACACATCGTCCTGCTTCACGACGGAGGTCATCCTAAAATGGGAATGGATAGAGGCCATACTGTTCAGGCGACCGAGTCGCTCATAATGCGGTATAAGCAGCAGTACTATTTCCGCCGCATCGATGAAACTTGAATCGTTCCCCTTAGTGCCGCGCGCGTCGAGCTTCCGGAGAACTTCTGCGCCGATCTGGTGGTTTAGCGAAATCTCCCAAGACGAACTAACTGCCTGCCCACCTGCAGAACTACCTCCGGTGTTCCGCCTAACGGGATGCGCCCGGGCCCGTACTGCGCTATCATCCGCATGTATGGCGAAGACCAAGATCGAACCATTCGAAGTAGGGTGTCCGTGCTGTGGCGCCCTGTTGAAAGTCGATCCCGATACTCGGGCGGTAATTGCCCACACTCCGCCCGCGCGTCCCAAGACCTTTAACGATTTCGAGGAGGCCGCGCGCTCTATGCGCGAACAGGAAGGGCGCAAGGAGTCGCTCTTTCGCCAGGCTGTCGATGCCGAGAAGAACAAAGCAAGTCTGCTCGAGCGCAAGTTCCAGGAAGCTGTGAAGCGCGCCAAAGATACTCCCGATACAGGGAAACCCATACGGGATTTCGATCTGGATTGAGGGGGCATTCGGCGGTCGGCACTCGGCATTCGGCCCAGAACCGTTCACTCCCTGGGGCCCGATCGGCATTGGTTATTAGAGGTTCGATTGAATTTCTTTGGAAGCGTACCAACTAAGAAACAACACCAGGCGGCTCTTGGCCGAGTGCTGAGTGCCGGGTGCCGAATGCCACCTCCCGCATGATCGCTCACCTGCGCGGTCGCATCCTCGAGAAAAATCCCAACCGCGTGGTCCTCGAAGCCGCCGGAGTAGGTTATGACGTTAGCATCAGCGTGGCCAGTTTCTCCGGACTTCCGGCCGAAGGCGCCGAAGTTTCGCTCTACATCCACACCCACGTGCGCGAAGATACTCTGGCACTTTACGGATTTCTGCGGCGCGATGAGAAGCGGCTTTTCGAGCGGCTGATCGGCGTCAGCGGAATCGGTCCGAAGCTCGCGATTACTGTGCTCAGCGGCATGGCTGCCGATGCGGTGGTCGCGGCGGTGCGCGGCAACGATCTCGCAGCGCTCACGCGCATTCCCGGAGTGGGAAAGAAGACGGCAGAGCGCATGGTGCTCGAATTGCGCGACAAGCTTGAAGGACTTGAAGCAGCTCCATCAGCCCCGCCTGCCAGCCGCATGGAGGAAGACGTGGTATCGGCGCTGGTGAATCTGGGCTATCAACGCTCTCCGGCGGAACAGGCGGTAAGACGAGCAATTGAGAGGCTAGGCGCAGCAGCTTCGTTTGAACAGCTTTTCCGCCAGACTATGAGCCTGTTGCAGAAGTGATTCGGCGCTTCGCAAACCGGCATCTTAGCGGTTAATAGATCTCCTTCGCCTGGAGACTATATTCAAGTTATGCGCAGAGCCCTGGGCCTTCTCGTCGTGTCAATTTCTTTGCCTGCGCTCGCGCTTTCCGCAACTCTTCCTGTGCAGCTCAACGCTGGTTTGTTTGGATTATTTGGGGGCAAACAGCAAACTCCGCCCGGCTGGATGCTGCGGAAGCAGAGCGTCTCGCTCAGCAAAGCCGATCTAAAACCGGCAGAAAGACCGTGCGAGAACTGGTCATGGGTGGCCGGCATTACGGACATGGCGGAGGCGAGCGGAGCGAGCATCGCCCAGCAATACCTCGTGGATCGCCTGTATGGAGGATCCGTCTGCCTGCAATCCGCGGGCGATTTCGGGGATCTCGCACAACGCATCAGCCACGATTACGTGCTTCCGGACGGCCAGAAGTTCCGGCTATCGGCGCAGTTCAGCGCAGGAGCGCCTTCCCAAGCCGATCCTCTCATCATGGCAATGCGTCAAAATCGGCCATTGATGCTGATTTGGCGGAACCATTCATACCTGCTCACCGGCATGACCTATGACGAGTACATCGCGCCCACCGGCAATAAGATGTTTATGGTCACGACGTTAACGCTATTTGATCCAGAAGCGGATGAGGGTAAGCGAGAGCAGAGCTTCGTGCGCGACCGCGATAACCCCGACGACTTGAACGGCCTCCTCGAACTTTTTATCTATCCAAAGTAGCCTCTCAAGGCATCTCACATAGCGGAAAGGCAACGCAGTTTGTCGGTTGTGTAATTGGTGTGTGCCCAGGCGGTGTAGTTGCGGTGGGAGCCCCGTGAAAGTAAGGCCTCAAGTCTTGCGGCAACGATTGGCATTAGGTGATTGCGCCTTAGCCCCGGCCCGCCAAAATGCCCGAGGCTAAAGCCAGTATCAAAGAAGAAAGTCCAGCTTCTTCCGGCTGGGAGTCGAGGTGCTTCCACCCTCAGACAGGACACACCAATTCCGAAACCGACCTGGCCGAAACTGCGATCGCTCATCTTCATTATCTTGATTTGAGGTCCTCCAATGCCGGCGCTTCGAATGCTGTTTGTGGACGATGAGGCCAGTATTCGGCTCACGTTGCCGCAAATCCTGCGCATGAAGGGTTACGACGTGGAGGTTGCTTCCACCGTCGCCGAGGCTCTGGCGGCCATCCAGTCTCGCAAGTTTGACGTGCTTCTCTCAGATTTGAACATTGGCAGTCCCGGCGACGGCTTTACGGTAGTAAGCGCCATGCGCCGCATTCAACCTGAATGCATCACGCTGATTCTCACAGGATATCCCGGCTTTGAGACGGCGCTGAAAGCTATTCGCAGCCAGGTGGACGACTACCTGGTAAAGCCGACACAAATCGAACGGCTGATTGAAACCATCGAGCGCAAGGTAAAGCAGCGCACGCCACACCAGCCGATTCCAGCTAAGCGCGTCGGCGAGATCATGAACGATTGCCGCGAAGAAATAATTGCACGTGCCGTCTCCTCACTGGTCGGCCGGCATAAGCTGCGAAAGCCCGATGTTCGCGAAGGACTGCCCCAGTTGCTGTCAGCAATGATCGCGGCCTTGAACTTGGGCGCCGAACGCGAAAGTCTGGCGCAGGGGGCGGCGCACGGAACGTTACGACGGCAACAGAAAGGTTCCATCGACGATCTTTTCGAAGAATTTCGCGCGCTGGAGCGAGCGGTGTACGAGGTAGTGCAGGAAAATCTCCTCGGAGCGGACGTCAGCAATCTCGTACCTGACTTGCGCGCGCTCAACGACCATGTGCAGGATGTGCTGCGACACGCCATAAATGCGTACCTTGCGTCCACGGCCGTGGCCTGAAAGCCAAAATGATTTTGGAGCACTTAACGGCACAGCTGAACGGTGTGCTGAAAAGTCTCTTTTGACAGCAACCAGTTACCTCAGCGGCTGAAGCCGAAATGATCCTTCTGCATTTGACGGCACGGCTGAAGCCGGTTCCCCTCCCTAAACCGTTTCTCTGCAGCCTGTGATGCAGCAAGTCAGGCGTAAGGAAGAAACACCGCGAAGGTAGTGCCGTGATCGGCCCTGGTTGAGCTCTTCACTCGAATGCTTCCACCGTGCTTTTGCAGCACCCCCTCCGAGACCCAGAGCCCCACGCCAGTGCCTTTTTCCCCTTTTGTGGTGAAGAAGGGTTCGAAGATGCGCGACCGCAAGTCGCCAGGAATGCCGGGTCCATCATCCGAGACCAGAACGCGAATGCCTAAAGCCCTCGATTTCCAGTCGCGTCCGTGCTTCACCCGAATCTTTACCGTGCCTCCGCGGGGCACCGCGTCCACGGCGTTTACGATGAGGTTAGAAAATACCTGGCGCATCTCGCCGGGGAATGCCGGAACGGTGGCCGTGGTTTCCGATTGCGTCTCCAGGCGCACGTTCTTGTTCTGAGCCCCGGCGTGATAGAGCTCGACCACATTCTCGATGAGTTGAGCGATATTGACTTCTATCGGGGTCGAAGCTTCACGATAAAAGCCGAGCGCCTGTTTTGCGATGTGTCCGATGCGGTTTACTTCATCCATGGCAATCCGGGCGTATTCGCGGGCTTCGTCGTCGAGCGATGAATGCCTCTCGATCAGGTAAAGCAGGTGGGTTACAGCGTCGAGTGGATTATTGATCTCGTGCGCCATGGTTCCGGCCAGCCGTCCAGTGGCAGCCAGCTTTTCGCTCTTGCGCAAGGCCTCGGCCGCCCGGTTGCGCTGGGTGATATCGCGAGCGATGGTTGATGCTCCGGTAATGCCGCCGCTAGCGTTGCGAATGGGTGAGACGGCCAGCGAAACTTCCACCTGGGTGCCGTCCTTGCGCAGCCGGACGGTTTCCATGTGCTCAATCGATTGTCCGCGGCGAATCAAGGCTAGTATTTCTTCGATCTCCGCACGGCGATCCGGGGGAGAAAGCACGGAAATGTGGCGCCCAATGATTTCATTGGCCGAGTAGCCGTACATCTTCTCTGCGCCGTGGTTCCAGCTCCCGATATAGCCCTCCAGATCCTTGCTGACGATGGCGTCTTCCGAAGTTTCCACGATCGCGGCCAGACGACTCATCGCTTCTTCCGCGCGTTTCTGCTCGTCGATGTCGGTGAAAGTGCCCAACCAGCGGACAATCCCTCCGCTCTCGCTGCGCAGGGGAAGAGCGCGTCCCAGGTGCCAGCGGTAGGAACCTGCCGCATCGCGCAGCCGTAACTCACAGACAAACGCTTTGCCGCTTGCCAAGGAAGCACGCCAAGCCGCCTGCGCTGCTCGTTCATCATCCGGATGAATACTCTCCAACCAAGATTGAGAAGAAAGCGAAAGCGCTCCAACGTAGTCGAACCAGCGTTGATTGAAGTACTCGGATTTGCCGTCGGGCGCGGTCGCCCACACCATTTGTGGGATGGCCTCTGCGAGTACGCGAAAATGAGCTTCACGCTCTCTAAGTTCGAGAGCGACCGCATCCGAGCGCGCCAAAGCCTGTCGATACGTTTTCGAGATAGCGAGTAGCTCGTATCCCAAGAACAGACCGCTCGCCGCCGCTACGCCGATCAGCAGTAACAGGCTAAATCGTGACGTCAGGCGGTCGGTATCGACTGCCCATAAGAGCGTCGCGGCTGTAATAGTCGTCAGGAGGAAAGGTAAGGCGAGCGATAAAAGCGCGATGCGATGGAAGCGGTTCCATTCCGAGCGCGGTGCTCGCTTCGCCCATTCATTTTCCAATTTACTGTTGCGCTGGGGCACAGATGAAGTTCCCAATGGCCGGGAACGCTCCGCGGAACTGGTGAAGACCTTGCGGGCTTCGGACGATTGAACCATGGGAACCTGCGCAGGAATGGTTAGGCAGAGTATCTTAACGCAATCCGCAGTCCGATCCTTCTCGCAGATAGGGTCAACCGAAGGTTGCCGCCCTGCGCGCTCATTCCCGCCGCTATTTCCCAATACAGAACGTGCTGAAGATCAGGTTGAGAATGTCATCGGTCGTGGTTTCGCCGGTGATCGAATCGAGAGGACGAAGAGAGTTGTAAAGGTCCATCAGCAGCATCTCATGGGGAATGCGATGGTTGACTGCCTGCTCCGCGGCTGCCATCGCCGCCAACGATTCCTCGATCAGCTTGCGTTGGCGAAGATTGGTGAGGAATCCTCTCTCCTGCTCCCTCTCGGAGGCGCCTCCCACTTCAGCAACGATCTTCTTGCGGAGCTCTTCGATGCCGGCTCCGGAAATAGCCGAAGTGCTGATCTGCGGAAGATGATCGCAAACCACCGGGCTTGTTTCCGCCGGATTGTGGAGGTCGCTCTTGTTCCGCACCAGAATGCGCTTGCGTCCGGCTGCTGTGTCGAACAGGCGCTGGTCTTCCGATCGATGCTGCGCCGAAGTGTGGTCGGTAACGATAAGCACGAGGTCGGCGTCAGCTAGGGCCTCGTAAGACTTGCGGATGCCAATCTCTTCGGCTTCATCGATTGCCTTACGGATTCCAGCCGTGTCGATAAGGCGAATGGGAATGCCGGCGAGAGAAACGGTTTCTGTTACCAGATCGCGGGTCGTCCCCGGAACTGCCGTTACGATTGCACGCTCCCGTTCCACAAGACGATTGAACAAGCTCGACTTTCCCACATTGGGACGGCCGACAATCGCCAGAGTTAATCCGTCATGCACCACGCGTCCATAGGCGAACGAGTCTGCCAATCTCGCGAGAGGTTGGCGAACCTCGTCGATGGCGGCCAGAATTCGTTCATCAGGCAGTACAGCTACGTCGTCTTCGGCGAAATCGATGCCAGCTTCAAGCAGCGCGATCAATTCGACCAGACGTTTCTTGACCGGTTTTATTCTGTTCGACAGCGCTCCGTCGAGTTGCTGGGCGGCGATCTTGGCCTGAAAAAGCGTTTGCGACTCGATCAGATCGCGCACAGCCTCGGCCTGCGTGAGATCGATGCGTCCATGCAGAAAGCCACGCATGGTGAACTCGCCTGGCTCAGCCAGGCGGGCCCCGCGTGCCAAAGCCTGCTCGACCAGGTACTCGAGAATGACAGGTGCTGCGTGCGCGGAGATCTCGACCACGTCTTCGGTTGTGTAGGAATGAGGTTTCTCGAAGAAAGTGGCAACCACTTCATCGATACGCTCGCCGCTGCGGATGTCAATTAGCTCTCCGAAGATTGCGCGCCCGGATTCCAGCGGGCGCTTCAGCCGCAGCAATGGCTCCACAATCCTTCGCGAATCGGGCCCGCTGAGGCGAACCACACCGATTCCGCCTCGCCCGGGAGGGGTAGAAACGGCGACGATAGTGTCGTCGATCTGCACGACAGAATTCTATCGGTGTTGGGAGGGGGCAAAGTCAAAACCGCCACGGATTGATGGATGCGACGGATTACACGGATGATTTCGATTTCTGATCCCACGGAGTTATCCGTCTGACCTGTCATATCCGTGTAATCCGTGTAATCCGTGTAATCCGTGTAATCCGTGTAATCCGTGTAATCCGTGTAATCCGTGTCGGTCTTTAGAGTGGCGCGAATTGCCGCATCTACT
>Ga0307475_10000954_pt1 | contig 17275 bp, 16 predicted proteins | sample atmos_gasesECM1C_FD_203317 | JGI IMG/M metagenome (GOLD analysis project Ga0307475, IMG submission 203317) | Hardwood forest soil microbial communities from Morgan-Monroe State Forest, Indiana, United States - atmos_gasesECM1C_515 | ecosystem: Environmental > Terrestrial > Soil > Temperate... | reverse complement strand
TGGCAGGTTCTCATGAACGAGTCCGGTGAGGCTGCACGCATAATCGGCGTCAATATAGATATCACTGCCCGCAGAATGGCAGAGCAGGCGCTCCAACAGATCAATCGGGCTTTAGAAGAGCGCACGTCGTTGCTGCAAGCTCGGGAAGAACTGCTGAAAATCTTCGTTAAACATGTACCAGCAGCGGTGGCGATGCTCGACCGTGATATGCGCTATCTCCAAGTGAGCGACCGCTGGTTCGCGGATTTTTCGCTCGACAGTTCGCAGATTCTGGGACGTTCGCACTACGAAGTTTTCCCTGACCTTCCCGAACGGTGGAAAGAGATTCACCGCCGTGGTCTTGCGGGAGAAACGTTGCGAGCCGAGGAAGACCGTTGGGATCGTGAGGGCGACACCATTTGGAGCCGATGGGAGATTCGTCCTTGGCTGAATGTCAACGGGACGCCGGGAGGGATTCTTATCTTCTCAGAGGACATTACCCACCGCAGGCAGATGGAAGAGGCGCTGCGAGAGAGCGAGGACAAACTTCGAGTGCTTCTCGATTCGACCGCCGAAGCCATTTATGGGATTGATCTTGAACACCGATGCACGTTCTGCAACGCCGCCTGTCTCCGCGCTTTGGGATTCGAGCGCCTTGATGAAGTGCTCGGCAAGAATATGCACAATCTGATCCATCACACTCGTGCGGACGGGACATCGTTCCCCGCAGAAAAGTGCGGAGTCCACCGGGTAACACAAACTGGGGAAGGAGTCCACGCAGAGAACGAGATGTTTTGGAGGGCGAATGGAACAAGTTTCCCTGTGGAATATTGGTCGTATCCCCAGCGTAGAGGTGGGGAGGTTGTCGGAGCCGTGGTCGCGTTCGTCGACATCACCGAGCGCAAGCTGGCCGAAGCCGCGCTCGCTAACGTCAGCCGCAAGCTGGTTGAGGCACAGGAGCACGAACGCGCGCGCATCGGGAGAGAGCTTCACGACGACATCGGTCAGCGTCTCGCCTTGTTGGCTGTCGAGTTGCAGCTACTCCACGACGACACTCTCATTTTGCCCGAAGTCCGCAGCCGTATGAGAGAATTCCAGAAGCAGATTTCGGAGATAGCCGACGACATTCAATCCTTGTCACACGAGTTGCATTCGGCAAAACTGCAATATTTGGGTATTGCTTCGGCGATGAGAGGCTTCTGCCAAGAATTCGCCAAGCAGCAAAAGGTGGAGATTGACTTCAAAGCCCACGATTTGCCCAGCCCCTTGTCGCCGGACATTTCTCTGTGCCTCTTCAGAGTTTTGCAAGAAGCCCTCCACAACTCGGCGAAACACAGTGGGGTACGGCAGTTCGAAGTGCGCTTGTGGGTAATGTCGGATGAGATTCATCTCACGGTTAAGGATTCCGGCGCGGGCTTTGACCCCGAAGCGGTAAAGGAGAGCCGTGGTCTTGGTCTCATCAGCATGGGGGAGCGGCTGAAGCTGGTGAAGGGATCGCTTTCAATCAACTCGCGACCGAAGCATGGTACCACCATCGACGCTCGTGTTCCTTTCGATTCAAGCCACAATTCTGCCCGGGCGGCAGGATCGGAATAGTGGGTTGCCTGCCAAGATAGTCAAGGACTTCACCGCGATAGACGGCTGAATGGTCCTGCCAAGGATGTTAGTGCGTTCTCCAAAATCCGGGAGGTGGTGCGGGACGGAAAGTTAATTTATCGCGCGCCGTAGTAATGGCTGAATTGCATGCCATGTCTCTATAGCCCGCCCATTATTAAAATTACGTTCAGGTTGCAGTACGCGCACAACGTTCATAGCGCCGAGACCATGCGCGCGATGGCGTCGTCAAAGGTGGAATTGCCGTCGAGGTATGGTTGCCAGAATTGCGTAAGCAGCTTGAAGTAACTGTCCCAGCCCCGTTGATAGATGCCTTCGCGAATAGCGTAAGGAGTGTAGCTCGTTGTGGATACTCTGCCAGAGGTGCTGTCGGTGGTCGTGGTGGAGATGACCGGGCGGATGACTTCTCCAGTGGTGTAAAAAATCAAGGCGTGCCAGAGGTCGCGTGGTATGCCCTTTTCGCGCTGGCGGCATTCGCGGATGATGGCTTGCTGCACCGGTTCGGCGATGCCGTGCGAGGCTTCGTGGAAAAGCACTTCCAAAGCTTCGGCGCCTTGGTTGCGCGGGTCGCCGCTGGAAATTGTGACGCGCAGCGGATCAAGCGTGGTGTACGCGCCGGCGCGATTGGCGTAGGCGCACACGTCGACGCGGATTTTTTCCTTCGGCCACTTCGTTTGATAAATATCCGCGAGCCTCTGCGAGAGGCCCAACCCCTGTTCGCGAACAAGCGGCGCAACCCGCATCACCCACCGGCGATTGGCCAGATCGTGGCTGGGCCATTGATGCGCGCGATAGACCGGCGCGGCTTCCTCCAATACGTGGGTCAGATTTGCCGGCAGGCCTGCGTTGCAGGTTTCTTTTTTTCTTCCGGATAATTCATCGCAACCGTCGAAATCGCCGAGCTGATTTTTTATGAGGATCAGCTCGGTGGTGAACAACAAATCTTTGTCGATGTAGTTGGCCGCGTAATAACTCACGGCTTCGTTCCAGGCGCGCTGCTCCGCCGCCGTTACGGCCGATTTTGCGGCCGGCGAAGTTTTAAGCGTGGGCCGGTTTTTGCCAACCGCCCTATCGCTGTCGGCAACCGTTGATCCGTCCTGCGAAGCGCCGAATTTCGCTTCCTGGTAAAGCGTGTGATGCAGGTTCACCCAAAAGCCGCTATGGAATTCAAAAACGGGAAGTGGACCGTAGACCGAGCCGTCATTAGTTTGAGCTGCGGCGCGCGGTGCCCACAGCGCCGCGCTCGTGAACAACAAAAATGATGTAGCGATAAATGACCGTGCCATGCGCTTCGGAAATAGTAGCGTTAAGTTTGCATGCGCACAAATGCGGCCCCAAAATTACGGCGAAGACGGGCTGCAAAATACAGCGTCTAGTTTTTATCTCCAAACCCGTGGTTTTGTCGGCACAGACGGCAATACGTGGGTGGCTCCGAGTTATCCACATAATGTTTTACGGGCTTTACAGTTTGTAGAAATGCAAAAATGGATTTTAAATCTTCGTCAGTCATGTTCCTGAAATAGCTGAACGGCATTAAGTGATTTAACTCGCGCACACCCCCTGAGGAATTACCCGTGCGAATGGTTTTGATGAACATTGCTTCATCGTAATGAGAAATTCCTGAGGAGTGAGTGGAGATGTTAGCGCTGACCACATCGCCCCACGCTCCCACCAAACGCTGTCCTCCACCGAACATCAGCTCTGTTTGCGCATTCCCCTTTTCGTCCGCAGACGTGTGGCAGTCGTTGCACTGCGCGATACGCACCAAATACCATCCACGCCGGACCTGTTCGGTAGCATGAGGCGGCAGCGCCGCTTCCATTTCCGGATGAAGATTTAATTTGACCTCAAACGGCATCTTCGTTTTTGGCAAGGGGTTTCGAATCGCAGGCAGCGAACGGATGTAAACAATCACGGACGCAACATCTTCATCGGTCATGCTGCGGAAGAACGCGTAAGGCATGTAATCCATCAGTTGTCTGCCGTCATGACCGATTCCATGTCGAATGGCGCGCTCAAACTGCGCATCCGTCCACGTGCCCGCTCCCGTTTCCTTGTCAGGCGTGATATTCGGGCAGACCAGGCCGTCTGGAAACGGTTCGCCATTGTAAGCCTCATTTTTAATTATTTGGCCCGCGCCCTTCGTTCCCGGGCGCGGCTGCCCTAGCCCGTTCTTAAAATCCGGCTCACTGTGACACTCGAAACAGTGCGCCGGACCCTCGACCATGTAGCGGCCTCGCGCCAGACGCTCGGGTGAAGGTTCGGCGCGAAATTCGCCCGCGCCGGCGTGTGCGCCAATGGATTTTGGCTGGTCTTTGGGGGCGGAAGTCAAAACAAGGCCCATCCAAACGATGGGCAACAGCAGCACGTAGCGCATCAGGTTAGCCTTTTGAGATGCGTTTTAAATTTTGTATGGGCACCAGGAGTTGGCGTGGAGCATAGCGGGTAAGAATTATCTTTTCAACACATAGTTACAGACTGTGCGCTTGGCGATACTCGCGAACCACCGCCGCCACGTCGCGCTGCTCCCCATCGACAAGGTAGTTGAGGTGGCGCATGTCTTGTTCGGTTACTTTGCCATCTAACTCCGCCAATGCGCCGCGAAGTTGCGGAAATTTCTCGAGCGTGGCTCGGCGGACTATGGGTACCGCATCATACGGAGGAAAGTAATGGCGGTCGTCTTCCAGGATCACCAGATGCAACGAGTCGATAACGCCGTCGGTAGAGTTGCCGGCCACGGTGTCGACTTTGTGATCCCGCAACGCGCGGTAAATCAGGCCGAGGTCCATCACGCTGGGGGGTTGGGCAAAATGTAAGCCGTAGCGTTCACTCCATCCACGAAAGCCATCGGAGCGCTCCAGAAATTCAAAACCAACGCCAACACGCCACTTGGGGGCCACCGGAACGAGGTCAGACATGCGCTGAAGATGAAGCCGCTGCGCGTCCTCTCCACGTATAACCATGGCGAAGGTGTTTTCGAAGCCCAGTGGCTCGGTGACTTCAAAATTGAATCGCTGCACATAGAGCTGCTTGACGCGCTGGTACACTGTCGCGGAATCGCCAGTCGGGTTTTCGTTGAGGACCGCGTTGAGTGCGGTGCCCGTGTACTCGACGTACAGGTCGACTTGGCCGGCTTGCATCGCTTTGTGGACAAGCAGAGTGCCGCCAAGATTTGTTTTGCGCTCCACGTGAATGCCGGTGCGGGCTTCGATGTGCTGCGCGAGCAGCTCGGCGAGCACAACTTGTTCCGTGAAAAACTTGGAGCCGATTACGATTTGAGGTTTTGATGAACGACAAGAAACGAGGAACCCTAGCGATACAACAACAATCGAGGCAAAGAGGCGGCGCATCAGCGCATTAATTTCTCATGCGCAGTAGTAAAGAGGAAGAACGAAGTATCTGGTTAACTCACGGCCGTAAATATTATAGGACGCGCAGACGGCGCTCGATCAACGCAAGGAACACATCGGCGAGAATCGCCAGCAGAGCCGCAGGGATCGCGCCTGCGAGAATCACGGCATCGCTGACCATGGCCACTCCTCGGAAAATGAACGTGCCTAAACCACCCGCGCCTATGGCTGCGGCGATGGTTGCCACCCCAATGGTAATTACCGTCGCGGTGCGGATGCCCGCCAGAATAATTCCCAAAGCCAGCGGCAAGCGCACTCGAGTGAGAATTTGCGTGTTGGTCATGCCCATAGCTTCGGCAGCTTCCAGCACCGCCGGATCAATGCTGGTGAGTCCCACATAGGTGTTGCGCAGAATAGGCAGCAAGGCGTACAGCACCAGCGCGACAATCGCCGTGCGCGGCCCAATGCCCCCAATAAATGGAATGGGAATCAAGAATCCAAACAGCGCCAGGCTGGGAATAGTCTGAAAAACACTCGCCAAGCCGAGAGAAAAAGTGCGCAGTGCCGGATGCTGCACTATGATCATGCCCAGCGGCACGGCAATCACGATGGCAATCGACATCGCGATTAAAACCAGCGCGATGTGATCAAGCGTGGCGCTCCAAATTTCCGAGCGATGCGTGACCATGAACGTCCAGCGCGTCACGCCAGCGCTCCCGAAACCGTGTGAAGCGTGGCGCCGAACGCTTTCACCTCCGGATGATCGACGCGCAGAAATTCCTGAGGCCTGGCGCTGGCCACAATTCGGCCGTTTTGAAGCAGCACGATCCGCGACGCCAGCAGCAGAGCCTCACGCAAATCATGAGTGACAAAGACAATGGTTTTGCCCAGACGGCGCGCTAGCTCAGAAAATTCGTGCTGCAACTCCGACCGCGTCACCGGATCGAGCGCGCCGAATGGCTCGTCCATAAGCAGGATCGATGGGTCCGCACCGAGCGCGCGAGCAACGCCAACACGTTGACGCTGCCCGCCCGAAAGCTGCGCCGGACGCCGTTGTGCAAACTCTTTAGCATCAAGGCCCACGACTCTCAGCAGTTCATCGGTGCGTTCGGCAATGCGCGCTGAATCCCATTTTTCCAATTTGGGCACCAGCCCAACGTTTTCCGCTACCGTGAAATGCGGGAACAAGCCAGCCTCTTGAATTACATAGCCGATATGTCGCCGCAGCCGAATAGCATCCCAATCCACCGTGGATTTTCCTTCCACCACAACCTGGCCGTTTGAAGGCGCCAGCATTCGATTAATTAATCGTAATAGGGTTGTTTTTCCGCTGCCGCTGCGGCCCAGTAAGACCAATGTTTCTCCGGAGTTAACGGACATCGAGAGCTCTGAGATCAACGGCGCGGACCTACCCTTAACGCTGTATGTCACCTGCTGAAACTCGATGATAGGGTCAGCCGTTGCCGAAGAAATGGGAGCCTCGTTCCCGGGGTCCTATTGACCAGCCGCACCGGGGGCCTATCATAGTGCATCTAATTCCCCGCACCGCAAGTGAATCAGTCTAATATTCAGACTCGTCCGATGACCATCTCGATCAACAACAGGGACCACCAATCATGGGCACGATAACCAGCGCGGCACGGCTTCGTCATGATTTGTCAAACCGATTGAATAACGCTCGAGCACGTACAGATGCATTGTTCGCGATTGTGCGAAATGAGTCCATGTACGATCGTCCGATCTCGGAGCGGCACCGCATTATTTTTTATGTGGGACATCTGGAAGCCTTCGACTGGAACCTGCTGGCCGAAAGAGCGTTCGGCTTAAGACCGTTCCAGCGCACCTTCGATCAATTATTTTCTTTTGGCATCGATCCCGTGGGCGGCGGATTGCCCACCGATACTCCGTCGGACTGGCCGCAGCGCGAGGAAATCTCCTCCTACGTGGCAGCCGTACGGGAGAAGTTGGATGAGGCAATCAACGAGGCCCTGAGCAAGCCCGATAAAGGCCACCCACAACTGAAAACCATGCTCGAAGTAGCCATTGAGCACCGCTTAATGCACGCCGAAACTTTGGCCTACATGCTGCACCGCTTACCCAGTGAGAAAAAAATTGGCGATGAGATTATCAGAACTCCGGTAAGAGCGCGCGTTAAACCCGACTTGACTGAAATTCCCGCAGGCCAGGCCACCTTGGGCTTGGTGAACGAAACTGGCGAGCAATTCGGATGGGATAACGAAATAGAAGCGCTCGAGACGGACGTTCCGGCGTTCTCCATCGAGAAGTTCAATGTAACCAACGGCGATTATCTGCGATTTATCCAGGCTGGCGGCTACAAAAACCGCTCTTTGTGGGACGACGAATCCTGGAATTGGAAAACCACCTACAACGTGGAGCATCCCGCCTTTTGGCGGCGTGACGGTAATTTGTGGCTCTATCGCGGAATGTTTGGCGAAGTGCGTTTGCCGCGCGACTGGCCGGTTTACCTGAGCCACGCCGAAGCTACTGCGTACGCCAATTGGTTGGGCAGAAAATTGCCGACCGAGGCACAGTTTCATCGCGCGGCATACGGAAGCCCGAAAAGTCGCGGCACGACAAAATTTTATCCTTGGGGAAATGAAGCGCCGACCGAGCGCCATGGCAATTTTGATTTTCATTCCTGGGAGCCATCACCGGTGGGTTCACACCCCGCGGGCGCCAGCGCTTTTGGGGTGCAGGACCTCGTCGGCAACGGCTGGGAATGGACGCGCACGGAATTCGCGCCCTTTCCCGGATTTAAAGCCATGTCTTTCTACCCCGGATATTCGCAGAATTTTTTCGACGGCAAGCATTACGTGATGAAGGGCGGCTCCCCGCGCACCGCCGCATGCATGTTGCGTCCGTCATTTCGCAACTGGTTTCAGCGGCACTATCCCTACGTATACGCGACATTCCGTTGCGTGGAAGACTAAGACAAAAGGAACGCGTCCTTCATGTCGACTCAAACCGTTTCAACTCGACACGTATCGGAATTCGCTGCGGAAGTTCGCGCGGGATTAACCAAGAGCGGACAGCGAGAGCTACCCTCGAAGTATTTGTACGACGAAGTGGGCTCGGCGCTGTTTGAGACCATTTGCGTGCTACCCGAATACGGCCTGACGCGCGCGGATGCACGGCTGCTGCAAAATCATGCGCGGGAGATCGTGAATCGCGTGCCGTCACCGCTGCAAGTGGCGGAGCTGGGCAGCGGCACGGGAAAGAAAACGCGATGGATTTTGGAGGCGCTGTCGCAGCGCCAGAAAACCTATTATTACCCCATCGAGCTTTCACCGTCGGCTCTGGCCGCGTGTGAAAAAGAGATGGGACAGATCGATCTGGTGAGCGTCGTGGGCTACGAACGGCCCTACCTCGAAGGGCTTCGCGCGGTGGCGGACCGTCGCAAGGAAGGCGATCACCTGCTGGTTCTCTTTTTGGGTAGCACCATCGGGAATTTTGACCGGGATGCCGGGCGCAATTTTTTGCGCGAAATCCGTGAAACCTTGCTTCCGGGCGACGCCTTGCTGCTGGGTACCGATCTGGAAAAAGACATCAAAACGCAGATTCTGGCGTATGACGACCCGGCAGGAGTGACGGCGGCGTTCAATCTGAACATTCTGAGTCGCATCAATCGAGAACTAGGCGCGAATTTTGATCTTAAATCTTTCCGTCATGAAGCGCGGTGGAACACCGACGAACGCCGCATCGAGATGCATCTCTGTTCGTTGCGCAAGCAAGCTGTGGAGATACCGGCAGCCGGTTTGCGCGTGATCCTGAATCAAGGGGAAACCATTTGGACGGAGAGTTCGCACAAATACAAAGCGGAAGAAGTGCCGGGAATGGCGGCGGATACTGGCTTCCGCTGTGAAGGCCAGTGGATCGACGCAGAGTGGCCATTCGCGCAGAATTTGCTGGTTGCGGTTCAGCAGAACGGCGAGAAATAAGAAGGGGCACGCAGTAAGCCCCGAAGTTTTCAGATTGTATTTGCCTAATTACTTGGCAGCGAAAAAATCGGCGTTAACGGGAGTGTAGCTCTGCCACTTCTCCGGCAGGTCCTCAAGAGCAAAAATGGCGGTCACCGGGCAAACCGGTACACATGCGCCGCAATCGATGCATTCTACCGGATTGATATAAAGTTGCGGTACGCCTTCGAAGCCGGGTTCATCCTTGCGTGGGTGAATGCAATCCACCGGGCAAACATCCACGCACGCGGTATCCTTCGTGCCGGCGCACGGTTCGGCGATTACGTAAGCCATTCAAAATCTCCTTCGAATCGAAACACGGGCGAGCAGCGCGGGCGTCTAATAATAGGGATACGTAAATGTGACGACGCTTCGGCGAAGACGCATACTCATTGTACGTTAACGCGATTCACATTCTCAACCTCGCTGAGGAGTCCAACGAACGGATGAAAACATCATGATCAGAAGAATTGCAGGAGTGGCTTTACTATTTTGCTTAAGCGGCGTGGCTCTCACGATTTCTATGGCCGCCCCCCAGACATCGAAGCGTCAAGCGACGCCAGATCCAAAAATCATCGACGCGCAAGGCTATCAGGAACTGGTGGAGCAGTATCGCGGCAAGCCTTTGCTGGTGACTTTCTGGGCCACCTGGTGCGAGCCCTGCCGGGACGAGTATCCCATGTTGAATCAGTTAGCCAAGGAATATGCGCCCAAAGGCTTGCACGTGGTCGGTGTGAATCTCGATGACGATGGCGACTTGATCCTGATGCGCCGATTCATTGCCCGCTATAATCCGGTGTTTCCTAATTTTCGAAAGAAAAAGGGCGGGGAGGCGGATTTTACGCGCGCGGTATTGCCGGGTTGGAATGGCGCGATCCCCGCTTCTGTCTTTTATGCCAAGGATGGACGCCAGATCGGACATTTGGTGGGCGAAAATAATCGCGATACCTACGAGGCGGCCATACACATGGTGCTCAGTTCTGGCGACGGCAGCACCGCCACCTCAAAGTGAAATCAGTCGACCACGACAGTTACCCGCTATTTTCAGGTTTGATTTAACCTCATCAGAGTAAATTCCCGTTTGGAGACAAGTCATGTTGGATCTGAAAGGTAACAAGATCACTTTTTTTGGCCATAGTACATTTTCTCTAACTACGCCGAGCGGTGAAGTGGCGCTGCTGGATTCCTGGGTGACCACCAACCCGAAGTGTCCCCCGGATTTAAAGAAGATGAAGAGGCTCGACGCCATATTTTTGACCCATGGCCACAGCGATCACTTTGGAGATTTACTGACGCTGGCCAAAGAACATAAGCCCAAAATCGTGGCCATCGCCGAGACCGCCATGTGGCTCGGCACCAAGGGATTCGGTGACCAAGTGGAACCCATGGGCAAAGGCGGCACCTTACGCCTTGGGGATTTTGAAGTCACGCTGACTCATGCATTCCATTCCAATTCGATTGATGACAACGGCAAGATCCTTTACGGTGGCGAGCCGGCGTCTTTCATCGTGAGGATGCCCGGCGGGTTGATTTTATTCCACGCTGGAGACACGACAGTATTTGGTGATATGAAATTGATTGCGGAATTGTATAAGCCGCAGATCGCTTGCCTCCCAATCGGAGATAACTACACCATGGGGCCACGCGAGGCCGCTTACGCGATACGTCTGTTGAGCGTTAAACATGTAATCCCCATGCACTACGGAACTTTCCCGGCTCTTACCGGGACGCCCGAGCAGTTGCGCGCGGAGAGCAAAAACATTGCCGGGTTGCAGATTCATGCCTTGAAACCAGGAGAGAGTTTGTGAAGCTGCCAAAAAATTTGCGAAGCGGATTCATGGACGAGAAGGTCGAGGATTATCTATACGCATTGCTCCCCAAGCGCGACGAGGTTCTCAGCGACATGGAGGAATACGCCGCGAAGCACAAAATTCCAATTATCGGGCCAGCGGTCGCTCGCATGCTGGCTTTGCTGGTACAGATCTCCGGAGCAAAACGAATCTTCGAACTCGGGTCGGCCATCGGTTATTCGACGATATGGCTGGCGCGCGCCGCCGGGCCGCAGGCGGAAATTACTTACACCGACGGCGACCCGGAAAATGCTAAACGCGCCAAAGCTTATTTCGAGCGCGCCGGCGTCGCGCCACAAATTAAAGTGGAAACTGGCGACGCGTTAACCCTGCTAAAAAAGACTTCCGGTGAGTTTGATTTAATTTTCAATGATATTAATAAACGCGAGTATCCCGATGCCGCCAAACAGGCGTTGCCGAGACTGCGACGCGGCGGTCTATTCATTACCGACAACACTTTGTGGTCGGGAAAGGCTGCGCGAAAGGCTAAAACCGGAGATGCCGACACCCGCGGGGTGCAAGAACTAAACCGCTTGGTGTTTGAATCGAGAGATTTGTTCAGTGTTTTGATTCCCTTACGCGATGGCGTGACGGTTTCTCGTAAATTATAGAAAACGCAGCAACTTAGATAGACTCAAACGGCGCCCGCGCAAATTTTTCTGCCAACACTCACCTAGTACTTCGTAGTACCGCAGACCCATCCCCCCGAAGGCCTGGTCTCATGACCCAAGTACCGCCAAGAATGTGCCCGTCAGGCCAGTGACCATCAGTGCCCAAAACGGGACACTCCACTCAGTTGCGGGGATGAAAGTTCTACACTCCGCGGCACCTGAGGTCGCGAATCATGATGCTCGCAGCCCTTCTCTTGTTGAGTCCCTTTCCGTCGCTCGGCAATGTTGATTTTCCGGTTTCAAATCCTCCGGCGATGGTTGATGACGTTCCAAACACAACTTCGCCTAAGGCGACGTCGAAGGAATCGGTTACACCGAATACCTCAACTTCGGCTCCGGTTTCGGAAGTATCCGCTCCTTCCATGCCCCAGCCAAAAGCGAGCAGCGATGCAGATCCATCCTTCGCTGATCCCGCAGTCCCGGAACCGCGCCCTTTCGCGTTTCAGCCGGTAAAGTCGGCGGTCCGTCACAACTACGGCAATCGCAACGAAAAAATAACTTGGTACTGCCTCATGATCGCAGAGCACGCTGGAGCGGCCCTTGACGCCTGGTCGACCCGCCGCGCCTTGTCGCGCAATTTCGGACGAGAGGGCGATCCATTGATGCGCCCGTTTGCTCATTCCCCGACAATTTACGTGGCAACACAAGTCACCCCGCTGCTGATGGATATTATCGGTAGGCGTGCGATGATGAGCGAGCGCCCGTGGTTGCGCAAGTTGTGGTGGGTGCCGCAAAGTGCCATGGCCAGCGTCTCGTTCGAGGCCGGTATCCACAACATTCGCATAGTCCAATAAATTTGTGGCTCGCTAGTAAAATTTCAGCATGCGCCGCTTTTGCGACGCACAGCAATCTCCCCTCAGAGGCGTAGTAACCGGCTCCTCGCAGGCCTCTTCTGCGGGGAGTTGTTTTTTTTGGTGCGTCCGTTTCCTTGGCACTTTGTTTTTCCCGCCGCGCTGTGTTCACGTTGAACACCAGAGCAGTAGAAATCCGCGCGTAGCGCCCTCATGAGCTGCGGTATAATGCGCTCGCGACTTCGGCACCGACAGGTCTCACGACTTCTAACTCATCCGAGAGATATGCCTTTCAACGATTCGAACACCGTCCCTTTGCATTCCACTACCCCGGTCGCATGGGCCGCTGACGCCTCGAACACCTCCCATGAAGGGTCTTCCAAGGGCGACTTAAACCCTGTTCCAAAGTCGCCGCGCTTTATCGTCGTGGAAGGCCCGTTGCGCGTCGGCAAAACCACGCTGGCAAAGATTCTGGCGGAAAAACTGCATGCCCGGCGCGTTTACGATTGCGACGACAACCCCTTCCTCTCCGATTTTTATAAAGAAAAACCCGGCTCCGCTTTTCGCACCCAGATGTATTTCCTGATGGAACGCCAGAAACGTATTCGCGAAGCGCTGGCCGCGGGGGCCCCGGCCCCGGTGCTTTCTGATTTTTTGCTCGAGAAGGATCGCATCTTCGCCAATTTGAATCTCGATGACGAGGAGCTGAAACTGTACGACCGCTACTACGAAATGCTGACCGCCGGCATTCCCGCTCCCGATCTGGTTATCTATCTGCAAGCCAAACCGGAAGTGTTGCGCGCGCGCATCGAGAAAAAGGCTTCTCGCGACGAAAGCGAGATTTCGCCCGAATACATCGAAGAGGTCGCGCGCGCCTACGAACATTTTTTCTTTCACTACGCCGCGTCCGATCTGCTGGTAATCAATACTTCGGAGATTGATTTCGTGGAACGTTCTGAAGATTTGCAGCAATTGCTGCGCCGGCTCCAGGACCCTGTTAAAGGCACACAATACTTTCTGCCGCTGGGCGCTTCCGAATAGTTCGCCCATTTTCAAAACCTAAAATTTTAATTCCCGTAGCTGCGCCGCTGCCACATACTATGCCCGCGGGATCTTGCTTCACACAAAACTGAAAAGCGAACCAACGGAGGCTCCATGGAGATATGGTCGAGGCGGAAATTCTTCCTTACCTCGCTGGCGGGTAGCGCAATAGCGAGCGCCAATAAACTTTTTGACCGCGATATAAACCCCGGAAACGCGGCCCCTCCGTTGCAGCCTAGCCCCGAAAATGCCGCTCAAGGAAAACGCCCGTTGATTATTTCCAGCGCCAACGGCCTCCACGCCCTCGATCGCGGAATGGACATTCTCAAAAAAGGCGGCGACACCCTCGATGCCGTCGTCGCTGCTGTAACCGTCGTGGAAGACGATCCGAACGATGATTCCGTGGGCTTCGGCGGCCTTCCCAACGAAGAAGGGGAAGTAGAGTTGGACGCCAGCTGTATGCACGGCCCGACGGGACGCGCGGGGTCCGTGGCCAGCGTGCGCCGCATCAAAAATGTTTCGCGCCTGGCGAAAACGGTGATGGAGCGCACCAATCACGTAATGATCGTCGGCGAAGGCGCGCACCGTTTCGCGATCGACGAGGGTTTCGAAGATTTGAATCTGCTCACCGAGCGTTCCCGGCTGGCGTGGCTGGCCTGGAAAGCTTCGACGTCGTTCAACTGGCGCCCGGGCATCGACAGCCCTGAATACGCGCAGAAATCCTCGATAGAGGGTTATAACCAGCAAATCGCCGCCATTTTTGACACGCCCGAAAAACGCGCGTGGCTGCCCCATATTCAAAACGTGATTGCGCATCCACCCACGGGTACGATTCCGTGCATGGCGGTGGATACCAAGGGAGACATTTCCGCGACCACCACGACCTCGGGACTGGCCTGGAAAATTCCCGGCCGCGTGGGAGATTCACCGATCATCGGCGCAGGATGTTTCGTGGACAACGAAGTCGGCGCGGCGGGTTCCACCGGAAAGGGTGAAGAAAACATCAAGATTTCTGGCGGCCACACCATTGTGGAAATGATGCGCCGCGGCAAGTCGCCCTCGGACGCGTGCCTGGAAGCCATGAGCCGCGTGGCGCACAATTACAAAAAAGACAAGAAAAAGCTCGCCACCTTTCATATATTTTTTTATGCCATAAACAAAGACGGCCAGCATGGAGCCGCTTCGCTATGGCGCTCCGGTTACGAAAAAGATAAACACGCGACCTACGCGGTGCATGACGGGACGCAAGCCCGGTTGGTGGAAACAGTACCGTTTCTCGACGAAGTTCCTCCAGGCGTGCAATCCTAAGCATAGAATTATTCTTACGACGACCAACTAGCGAAATTCACCTTCATGGACGAAGTAAATATTTTAATTATCGGCGGCGGAATCGTCGGCTGCGCCATAGCCGCCGAACTTTCCAAACAATGGCAGGATGTCTTCGTCGTGGAGCGCTTTCCACGCGTGGGAATGGCCACCAGCACGCGCAACAGCGGTGTAATCCACTCGGGAATTTATTATTCGCCTGGCTCGCTCAAGGCGCGCCACTGCCTGCAAGGCAATGCGCTCACATTTGCTTTCTGCGAAGAGCATAACGTTCCGCACCGCCGCACCGGCAAGCTGGTAGTAGCCACCGAAACACACGAACAAGCTGCATTGGAAGCGTTACTCAAGCGCGGCAAGGAGAACGGCGTCGAGGGTTTGCGATTGATCGGCCCGGCGGAAATTCGCGAGCGCGAACCACACATCGCCGGACTTGCGGCTTTGGATGTTCCCAGTACCGGGATCGTTTCGGCGGAAGAATCGGTGCGCGCCTACGCGCGTGTCGCGATGGAGCAAAGCGCCCACATCGTCACTCGCGCGCAAGTCGTGTCGCTCGAACCGACCGCGAAGGCCATCCGCGTTGGGATTCACGTCGGCGAAGATTTAAGCGTGCAAACAAAACCTTCACGGCAACGTACTGCGCACGAGGACGCCGGCACGCCCGCCGCGCAAAATGAAAATGCGTCGCAGGAAACCATCGAAGCGCGCTGCGTTATCAACGCCGCCGGATTATATGCCGACGAGGTCGCGGCATTGATCGGCAACCATTCATGGAAAATCTATCCCGTGCGAGGGGAGTACTGCGAGGTGCGCGGCCCGCGGCGTTCCCTGATCAATGGGCTGGTCTATCCCCTGCCTCATGCTGATGGACTCAGCCTCGGAATGCATTTCACAAAAACAATTTGGGACACCGTATTGATCGGGCCGACGGCGCGATACGTGAAAGACAAAGATGATTACGAGCGAGATCGCCTGACCGTAGCGGATTTTGCGGAAGGAGCCAGGATATTAATGCCCGAAATTACCGACGGCGACTTGCAACTCGCGTATTCCGGCTTACGGCCAAAGCTCGTGCCCCCTGATCAACATGGCATGGCCGACTTTGTGATCGAACGCGACGCCACGGTGCCACAGATGATTCACCTTGTCGGCATGGAGTCACCAGGCCTCACCGCCGCGCCTTCCGTAGCGCGCCAGGTGGCTGGAATGGTCGGCGAAATTCTGGCTTAGCGGCAAATCGCCGGAGTCGGCCTCAGGCCGCGTATCACTCCACGCGTTACCTCACGCAACACTCCACGCATCACCTGACAAAGACGCGCACAAATTTTTTCTTACCGGCGCGCAACAGAAAATCCCTGGATTTACTCAGGTCCACCTCCTTGCGCGGATCATCGATTCGCTCGCCGTCGATCTCCACCGCGCCTTGTTTCACCAGGCGCTCCGCTTCGCTAACCGAACTTGCCAAGCCCAGCGTCGTCAATAAAGCCTTGATCATTTGCGGTGCGCCCGCCGCTAAATTTTGAACCGGCGCCTCCTCAGGCACCTGCCGATCGCGGAAAACGCGCTGAAACATTTCTGCCGCCTTGCGCGCCGCGGCCTCCCCGTGAAAGCCACTCACCACTTCCTGCGCCAGCAGCATCTTCACATCCATGGGGTGCATACTTCCGCTGGAGACGTCGCTCTTCAGCTTGGCGATTTCTTCGGGCGTGCGATCCGTCACCAATTCGTAATAAGACCACATCAACTCATCCGGAATGGACATCATCTTCCCGAAGATTTGCTCTGGCGTTTCGGTAATGCCCACATAATTGCCCAGACTTTTGGACATTTTGCGCGTGCCATCGAGCCCCACCAGAATCGGCATGGTGAATGCCACTTGGGATTCCTGCCCGTACTCGCGCTGAATTTCGCGGCCCATCAGCAGATTAAATTTTTGCTCCGTAGCGCCCAGCTCCACGTCAGATTCGAGCACCACCGAGTCGTAGGCCACCAGCAGCGGGTAAAGCAACTCGTGCATGGAGATCGGCTGCTGATTGGTAAGCCGCGTATGAAAATCCTCGCGCTCCAGCATGCGCGCGACCCGGTATTTCGCGCACAGCCGCACGATATCGTAGCTGGACAATTTGTCGAGCCACTCGCTGTTATAGCGAATTTCAGTTTTGTCGCGATCGAGAATCTTGAACACCTGCTCCAGATACGTTTCCGCGTTGGCATTCACCTGCTCGCGAGTGAGCGGAGGCCGCGTTTCGGATTGCCCGGTCGGATCACCGACCATGGCAGTGAAATCACCGATCAGGAAAACCGCGGTGTGCCCCATTTCCTGAAAATGTTTCAATTTCCGGATCACCACGGTGTGACCCAGATGAATGTCCGGAGCGGTGGGATCGACGCCCAGTTTCACGCGCAGCGCCTTACCGGTCTTAGCGGATTTTTCAAGCTTGGTCTGCAACTCAGCTTCGCGAATGATTTCCGCGCTGCCCTTTTTTAGATACGCAAGTTGTTCCGCGACGGGCTTGAATGTTGTGGTAGTCATCGATTCTTGTGGGCAGCTTACCGGTGAGCAGCCTGGTTAGCTAATTGAATTACGCGCCGCCCTTCGATTTTGAATCGGCCATCGAGGATAATTTTCACCGCTTCGGAATAGATGCGATGTTCTTCGCGCAAAATCTTTTCCGATAG
>Ga0307475_10000953_pt1 | contig 17277 bp, 17 predicted proteins | sample atmos_gasesECM1C_FD_203317 | JGI IMG/M metagenome (GOLD analysis project Ga0307475, IMG submission 203317) | Hardwood forest soil microbial communities from Morgan-Monroe State Forest, Indiana, United States - atmos_gasesECM1C_515 | ecosystem: Environmental > Terrestrial > Soil > Temperate... | reverse complement strand
CGTGGGGTGGATGTTGTGGGTGGTCTGATCGTCGTTCTTGACCGAAATGGTTTGCCCGGTCATCAGCGCGATGACGTGAGGCTCGTACATGCAGCCCTTCTGGTCGAGAGTAACCGCGTTCTTGGGAGTGTCGAAGGTGTAGTCGGCGCTGAGACCATCCTTCACGAAGACGACGACGTTGGCGAGCGCGCCTTTATCGCCGGTCACGACTTCCGGCGGAACGATGGGCGTCGAGTGGGCCTTCGCGCAATAGGGTTCGGCGCTCATGTTGATGGGGCGTGCGGAGGGGGCCGCGCCGTCAAGATTGACCGTGCCGGTAACCGAGCCGACGGTTGCCGCGTCCACTGTTTTCGCCGAAGCCGGCGCCGTGTTTGCAGGCTGCGAGGTCGACTCATTTTTCGAACCACCACAACCGACGATGGCGAATGCCAACAGCGCTGCGAACGTGAGATGCAAGAACTTGATGTTCATATGGTGCTCTTTCCTCCTTATCAAAACAGAATATTTTAGCAATTTTTGCGTGGCCTACGGCGCAGTATTTTCACGGAACGCGATGCCGCCGGATTTCTTTATTTCGCCCCGGGAGTGCCTGGCGACTTGCCGCTAATACCAGCGCCCGAGGGCGTGCGTCCCAAGAGCGAACTCTGCTCTTGCGGCGTGAGCGAAAACATATAGCGGACGAGCAGGTCTGCCTGATCTCCGTGGTACTCGTGGAGAGCGGGGAGCTCGGGCCCCGAGAAAATCCAGCGATCGCCTTCCTTGCGGAACAAGCCTGACGGCATCGCCGTACCGGGAATGATCTTTGCGGGATCGGTGATCCATCGCGTGGTCCATGCCGGCTGCAGGCGATCGTGGGCAAGCAGGAAATTCGGCGCCGAAGCGTTCTTGTCGTGCGCCGCGTTGCCCGTCATATGGCACTTCAAGCAAGGCGCAGCTGGACTGGTGAAGAGATTGCGAGCGATCGACCGCTCGGCTTCCGTGAGAGGCTCGATCTTCGGCGGAATGAACGGGTCGGGCTGCGATGACAGGGCCGCAAAGAAAAGCACGAGCTTACGAATCTCGTCGTCCGATAGATAGAACGTCGGCATACGGACCTGCAAATATTGCCGCACGCCGTTGCGGTTCGTGTCTGTGGTGCTCTCGGCAGGGTTTGCCAGGAACTGCCTCAACCATTCCGGATTGACGCGCGCGCCTTCCGTGGTGAGCACCGGAGGCAGGTTCGCATGATTCTCGCCCTGGTAGGCAGGCAGATCCATCAGGACAGAGCGCTGGCCAATGCCAATCTGGTGGCAACCGATGCAGTTGTATTTCGTGACGATCCACCAGCCATCCTGGACGTAACGGCGGCGGTCGGCGGGCTTGTACATGTATTCCGGCGGAAGCGTAGGGTCGGTGCTGCCGAGAAGCATGGTGACAAGAGCCTCGCGCTCGTCGTTTGATTGCAGATTTGGTTTGGGCATCCGCAGGGCGTCCATTGGATTCACGTGATATTTGCCCTGGTCGTAAAGAGCCGGATTGCTGAGTTTTTCCTCGAAGAAACCCTTGGGGTCGTACCACGGGGTCTGCTTGCCTTCGCGCAGGGCGGGCTTACCGTCCGGCTGAATGCCGCGCTTAGCGTCTTCGGTCCAGAGAGCGAAATCGAGACGCTCGATCGGTTTTGAGCCTTCGTTGGTCAGCTCGGTGCCGATGCGACCTTCGTCCTCGAAGCCCGATATTTCGTGACAACCTGCGCAACCGTAGTGGCGCACGAGATCCTTGCCCGCCTCTTTCAGCTTCGGATCCTCCATGAAGCTTGCGTCGGCGTAGCTTGCATCCGGATGCTTTTGCGCCACCAGGAAGCTGGCGACGTCGCGCGCGTCGTCCATCGAGAGGCGCAGGCTGGGCATTACCGTAGGCTGCTGAACGACAAGCTCGTGGCCATCGTTCGGGCAGCGCGAATGATCGAGATCGAAAACGTACGGAAGGTTGTGTTTGGCGTAGTCTTCCGGACCGAGGTCACGCTTCTCATAGGGGCAATACGGACGCGTGCGTTGCCGGGGATTATGAACCCAGCGGACAATGTAATCGTAATTGTCCTTTTCGCCGACGCGGCTGAGATTGGCAGCGAAAGTGCCGCCCACTTTGTTCGCGCCCTCGCCGATGGAGTGGCACGCCAGGCAACCACGCTCCTCAAACAATTCCTTGCCATGCGCTGAATTGCCAGCGGCCTGATGCTCTGGCGCGGGGCCGGTCAATGCGTTTTGCCACACGAAAGCCGCGATCGCCTTGATCTCGTCATCGGAAAGCTTGAACTGCGGCATTTTCGTTGTCGGGCGGAAATCATGAGTGTGGCCGATCCAATAAGCAATCCATTCCTTGCGCAATTTCAAGCGCGCGTCTTTGAGGTCCGGGCCAACTTTTTTGATCTCCTGAAGGAGATTGTGGCTGCGTTGCTCGAGCGACTCGCGCTGCGCATCGATGCGGCTGACCGCAACGGTGAGATTCGTCGCCTGCGCGTAGTAGGCGTTGGCCGTGGCATTGTCGGGCGCCTGATCGCCCAGTTTTTGAATGCGCGGGATGTCCAGCTCGTCATCGGATTTCGTTTTTGCGAGCTGTAGAATCTGCTGTCGGGCGTTGACGAGCTCCTCATCCTGATTGTCGAAGCCCTGGAAACGGTGACAACCGATGCAGCCGTAGTGACGATAGAGCTGCTTGCCTTCGTTAAGCACCGGCGCGTGTTCGGTGAGCATATCGCCGGCATGACATTGCTGGCAACCGGCGTTGTAATTCTCTTGATAGTAAAGCGGCCAGAGCCAGTGTTCGTAGCGGCCGTGACCTCGCTTCACGGAATCAACGGCGCGGCCGTTGCCGCCATGGCACGGCGAACATCCAAATCTTTCGAGCGGATGATATTTGATCAACTCCAGGTCGGGATGACTCGTGAACGGCGCGTCGTTACTCTTCGCAACGCCCAAGTCGGCTTTCGTCAGAGTCACTTGGGTAGGAACGTAGACCGGATCGGTGCCCACGTGGCAGGATTCGCAGCGGTCCACGAGTCCCGCTCCACCAAGATTGTTGATCGATGCGCCCGAGGGGTTTACGTTGATCTGAATGATGCGCTGGTCGAAGCCGCGCATGCTGCGCAGCAATCCTTCCAGCGAAGCGGAACCAAGCCCGGGCAGATGGTCGGAAACGTACTTCGAGAGCTCGGTCTGCGCATCTTTTGCGGGCTTGTCGATATCGCCACGCTTGGCGACCAATGCCGCGCGCTCCGCCATGATACGAGTGAACGCGTCGTTCAACTCGTCGGCGGTGAATAGCTTGTTCCTCTGGACTTGCCCTCCGGCCGCGGGCCAGTCTACTTCCCATGTGCTCTTTCGCCCTTGCTCGAGGGCCTTGAGCGCCTTGGCCTTGCCGCTCTTGTCGGACGCAGGCGTGACTTCGTATTCATAGGTAAGGTGGCCCACCTTGCCGCGAGCGTCCTTGAAGGCATCGCCAATCGCGATGCGTTGTTCGTCGAGCAGGGCGATGCGTTTGGCAATCTCATCATCCTGAGTTTTTGCTGCCTGCGTGAGATCGCTAACCTTGGCTAAGAGTGTTTTATATTCAGGCGAAGAATAAACCGCATTTTCGTCGCTTTGCTGTTTTGCAACAGCCTTTTGCAGATAGCTCGAATAGGCGCTGGCAAAACGGTTTTGGTAGGAGCGCCAGGGACGCAAGCCAAAGACCTCGTCGTAGAACGACCAAGCGACGGTGATCGTCAGTAGCACGGAGGAAATCAGAAGCGGATAAACAAACGACCTCGTTGTAATGGGGTCGTCGGGCGGCGGAGTCTGCGAAACAGGAGGCGGAGTTTCAGGCACTCGGGGCCTCCCGACGTTCATACGCGGCCGAAAACTTGCCAGCGGTTAGATCTAGATGCTGAACCAAGGCGTCACCCAGATGTATTTGATGTTGAAAAGCAGGCGCAGCAAGATCTTGATGGGAAGCGACAGCATCAGGATCAAAAAAATGTACATGGTAACCAGCTGCACCAGGCTCATGCGCTTGTAGATCTTGCGGCTGAACTCGGTTCGCATGCAGATCCAGTGCACGACAAACGCGGCGGCCACGAAAAAGATGGCGATGGGGAAGAACCCAAAGATCACACGCGACCAGATCACCGCATGGTCCTGAGGCGTGTGGAAGATGGCCCCCAGCCAGGAGCCGTTGATATGCAGCAGAGTGAAGGGAAACACCTGATCGAGGTTCTTGTTCACCGTGTACTCGACACGTTCAGCGTCCCAGGTCATGCCGGGCCAGAACCACATCCAGCCTGGACCGCGAATAAACGTGCCAATGGAAATCATGCCCACCCAGAGAACGATGAAGCCAAACAGGAAGGTCCAGATCGAGAAACGGCGCTGTTTGAAGGTATAGTAGCCGTTGCCCAGCGGATTCGAATCGATATACGGCACAACCATCAGGCCTACGATGATCAGAGTGGGCATTACCACGCCGGCGATCCAGGGATCGAAGTAAACGAGCATTTCCTGAAGGCCTAGGAAATACCACGGAGCTTTCGCCGGATTCATTGTGACGTTCGGGTTCGATGGCTCTTCGAGCGGCGCGTTCAGCGTGAGCGACCACACCATCAGCAGGACGGTGACGAGAATCGCCACGAGGAATTCCATGCGCATTAAATACGGCCAAGTGTGAACTTCACGCTCCCACTTGGGATCCCACGGCTGGGTCTTGCGATATTTCGTCTTGGCGAGTGCGGGATCGCCTTCGAGAACGGCGATCAGGCGATCGTTGGCGACGGCTTGCTTGAGGGCGTACCACAGATAAAATGGAACGAGAAACAGGAGCGCGACAATCGGCACATTGTCCGGCGCCGAAGCCACTTCCCAAATCTGATGCCAATCACCGCCCATTGAACCGTTCCCTCAGGGGCGAGCGCCCCACGAAAGCTGCCACAACCCTTCTTCGCTAACCTTGGCCCAGGCCACTCGGCTTCAAGACCACAGGACGCGGACTTCTCTCTTCCTTAATTTCCGATTCGAGCATGACCGGCGCCGGGCCGGAAATGCCTCCATCTTTTCGGACGCGCCAGAAATGCACGCCCATGAAAATCGCGACGATCAGCGGAATGGCGATGCAATGCCAGATGTAAGCGCGCAAGAGCGCGTTCGCATCGACGATCGAGCCACCAAGAAGCGCAAATCGGACGTCGTTATATGGCGTCATACCTAACTGCGGACCACCCGGGCCCTCATTGCCTAACAGCGGCGTGGCGCGCGCCATGTTCGTGCCCACGGTAACAGCCCAAAAGCCGAGTTGGTCGTCCGGCAGCAAGTAACCGGTGAAGGACAGCAAAAGCGTGAGCACCATCAGCAGAACGCCGACGCACCAGTTGAATTCGCGCGGCCGTTTGTAGGAGCCGGTCATAAATACGCGGAACATGTGCAACCAGACGGCAATGATCATCAAGTGCGCCGCCCAGCGGTGCATGTTGCGGAGCAACTTGCCAAAAGGAACGTCGTTTTCGAGATACAAAATGTCGCGGAACGCTTGCACCTTCGACGGGTGGTAATAGAACATCAGCAGGACGCCGGTGAACGTGAGAACGATGAATAGATAAAAGGTGATACCGCCCATGCCCCAGGTAAAGTTGTATTTCGTGGCGTCGCGATTTACCTTGGCCGGGTGCAGGTGGAAGAAAACGTTCGAGAGAACGCTCAGCGCGCGGTTGCGTGGTTCTTCGTCGTGCTTGACGCGGAAGATCGAACGATAGAGCTGAGTCTTCTCCGGCTCCTTTAGCTCGACCATCTGCTGCTTGGATTTTTCTTCGAGCGTCTTGCGAAGCGCGGCAGCGGATTCCTTCGCTTTCTCGAGAACGCCAGTCTTGCTGTTGCCGCCGTTTTCTTCGGGCATTCGTCGGGCTCCCTAGGGCCAACTACTCGTCTACCGCCTAAACGTTTAAGAATGCTCCCGGATCGTTGAAATGGTTCGTGCCCGCGCGCGGGTCGTTCACGAATAGCCTGCTCGTGTCGACGATGATCTTCTCGGTCGGATCGAGCTGAATGAATGCGCGATCCATCGGCCGGGGTGCCGGGCCTTCGAAATTCACGCCTTCGCTGTCGTAACCGCTGCCATGGCAGGGGCATTTGAACTTGTTCTCCGCCGATTTCCACTCCGGCGTGCAGCCCAGATGGGTGCAGCGTGCGAAAATTACGAACACACGGTCTGGTTCGCGGACCACCCACACGCGATTGGTCATCAGAAAGCGCTGATCAATACCCAACGCGAAATCGGATGGATAGCCAATATTAAAAACGGTGTTGGGCTCGTATAACACGCGAGGAAAGAAAAAGCGCAGAAACATCAGGAAATTGACGCCCAGATAGCCCCAGATGCAGGCCCATACGATCCGGCGGCGAGTGGTGTTAACTTCCTTTTCGACTACTTTTGCGTCCGGCGCACCGGACGCATCTGCGACCTTCCCTGCAGAGGATTCTGGCATAAGCCGGCTGAAGTGCTGCGATCAACTCCTAAATATGGAATCTATAAATTCCGAAATACGAACAGAGTTTTATATGACGCGGGAAACGCGGTGTCAAGAACGAAGTGGCCTTTGGGAAATTGCGGCGCGGCAACGGGCAAGTGACGGAACGAGTTGGCGACGCAAAGCATCAAGCGAACGAGGCCACGCCCGCGCGCATTCCCACCGAGCGCAGAACCAGGTCGGCGAGCGCGCGAATCAACAGCGGTGAGTCGTTGAGCGCCGGCATCATGTGAAAGTCAGAAATGCCGAGCGAGTCGGCGTGCTCGCGCGCTTCGATGTTGATTTCGTGCAGCGTTTCGATGTGCTCGGTGAGGAACGAAACCGGGATGACCAGCACGCGCTTGACGCCCCCGCCGGCCAAGCGTGCCAACATGTCGGGAAGCGACGGTTCGAGCCACTTCTGCGGGCCGACGCGGCTCTGATAGCAAAGCGTGTGCGGATTCGGCCAAGCACCGAGTTCGAGGACCAGTTTCACGGTCTCGTCGATCTGCTTCGGGTACGGGTCGCCCTTTTCGACGATGGACATCGGGAGGCCGTGGGCGCTGAAAACCAGATGCACCTCGTGCGGACGAGGCAGAACGGCGAGAAGGTTGTTCATGCGGTCGACGATGGCGGCGATGTAGTCCGGGTGGTCGTAAAAATGATCGATCAGATGCACGGCCGCTTTCGGTTTGAACTGGCGATTCCATTCCTTGAGGCTGCTACCGGTGGTGGCAAAGGAATAATGCGGGTAGAGCGGCAGCAGGACGAGGTCGTCATAGGGCGCGCTTTCGAGAGCGGCGATCGCTTCAGCCGTATCCGGGTGCCAATAGCGCATGGCGACGACCGCGCGCACCGAGACGTGGGGCCGCAAGGCCAGTTCCAGCGATCGTCCCTGAACCTCGGTCAGACGCCGGATGGGAGAGCCGCCGCCGATTTCAGCATAGTGCTGCGCGACCACTTTCGAGCGGCGCGTGGAAATCAGCTTCGCAAGCGCCTTGCGCGCCAGAAATGCTCCGGGGAAATTGATAATGTCAGGATCGCAGAACAAATTGTAGAGGAAAGGCTCCACGGCAGACTGCTTCTCAGGCCCGCCAAGCTGAAACAGGACCACTGCGATCCTTCGCGATTCCTGCATGGCCACCACCACCCGAGTAAAGTCTAGCGTGTTGAGGACCAACGGACAAATCAAAAGCACGGCTCTCGCGGAGGCCGCCAAGCGCTCCGCTCGGCTAACCTTCGCGCAGTTGCTGCTTGAGACGGTCAATCTCCTCGTGCAAGCGGTTCACGCGGCGAGCCACGGAGACTTCGTAGATGAAAAACACGGCCCAGACCATCGTCCACGCCGCAAACAGGAATTCGAAATTTTTCATGACCGGCCTTTCTCACGCATAAATAGTGCATCGGAAGCTCGAGACTCCACTTCGTGCCGCAACTCGGCGAATTCATAGCGCAACCGTTCGAGGCGATAACGATCGACGAGAATGAGGACCATCACGCCGAACCCCGCAATGACGCACAGCAGCAAAACCAATTTCATCGTAGGAGCGAGGCCCGAGTTTTCGCCTCCGAAAATTACGGGCTGGGGATGTTGCGTCCGCCAGAGGCGGTTGGACATGTAAACCAGCGGGACATCGAGAAACGCGAAGATTCCAAAAATTGCCGAGAGCGTAGCTTTTCGCTCCGGCTCTTCGAGCAGGCCCCTCAGCAGGAGATAGGCAATGTAGAGCAGCCAGAGAATGAAGGTGGTGGTAAGTCGCGCGTCCCAAGTCCACCAGATACCCCACACCGGACGCGCCCAGAGAGGACCGGTGATTAATCCGATCGTGCAGCAGGCTACACCGACTTCCGCTCCGGCAACGCCGAGCCAGTCCCATTTCGGTCTACGCGTGGTGAGATACGCGATGTTGGCGAGAAAAGTTAAAAAAAAGGCCGTGAAGCAGGTCATCCAGCTTGGCAGATGAAAATAAAAAATACGCTGGATCTCGTGCATGGTTTTCTCGTCGGGCGCGATGAACAGTGCGGCGTATCCCGCAAAAACAATCAGCGCCGCCACGATGACGGTACCTAGAATTCGGCCGGTCAGGGAACGCACGCTGTTATTCCTCCACCAGATAATCGCACAGCAGCCACGATGCGGTCAGAAACACAATATCAAATCCCGCAAGGAAGGCGACCCAGGTTCGGTCCAGTGCGGGTGGCTCGGTGAGGAGCGATGCCGTCGCCTCGACCGCGGCGATCAAGAGCGGCGCAAGGAGGGGAAGCAGCAGGAGCGGCAGCAACAGCTCGCGCATGCGCGCGTGAGCGGAAATTGCCGAGAAGACCGTCCCGGTAATCACCAAACCGCCCGTACCAAGCGCAAGAACCAGGATCAGGCGTGCCAATACGCCGGCTAGCGAAAGGTTATAGAGCACCGCGAACACCGGAACCAGCACCAACTCCGCCAGGGACATAAAAATGAAATTCGCCAACATTTTGCCGGAGAGTATCGCGAAGCTCGAAACCGGCGCCATGCGCAGGGCGTCCAGCGTGTCGTTCGCTTGCTCGCGCGCAAACGACGGATTCAGCATCAGCGAACCAGCAAAGAGAAACGCGATCCACAGAAGCCCGGGGCCGTAACGCCGCGATTCCGCACTCGTGGGATCGAAGGCGAAGCTGAACAAAACCACCACAACCAGCGCGAAAATCACTGTGGCGCTCAACAGCTCACGCGTGCGGAATTCAAGACGAAGTTCCTTCGTGAGTAGAATGGCGGCGGCGCGTGCGGTGCCCATCAAAGCTCCGCGCGCAAAGCCGCCAGCAGGGGCCGGGGATCGCCCTCCCGACCGCTGTCGTGTTCGAGACGTCCGCTGAGAAGCGAGACGGCGCGCGTGGCGAGTTCGAGCGATTCGTTGCGGGCATGGGTACTCATCAGAACCGTACAACCGTCTCGGCGCAAACTCCTGAGCGTTTCGCCGAACCACGTGAGGCCCTGGCGGTCGAGGCCGGCTGCCGGCTCGTCGAGGAGTAAGAGCTGCGGCCCAGGCAACAGCGCGCGTGCAATCGCCAGCCGTTGTCGCATGCCGCGGGAAAACGTGCGGACCAGACTACCAGCCCGGGATTTTAGTCCGCAGGCTTCGAGGGCGTTTAGGACGCGCATGGCAACATGGTCGAGGTCGTACAGCCGGGCGAATAGCGCGAGATTTTCTGCGGCGGTCAATTCATCGTAAAGAAGTGTAGAGTGGCCCACCATCCCGATGGTGCGCTTCACCTCAACATTGCCGTCCGAATTCTCACGAAACCGCACTTTGCCCGAAGTGGGATTCATCAGCAGCGCCGCAATTCGCAACAGCGTAGTCTTCCCTGCTCCGTTTGGCCCCAGCAGCGCGACAAACTCGCCGGCGTGAATATCGAGAGAAATCCCGCGAAGCGCCACGAGCGACCCGAAGCGCTTTTCGATGCGATCAAACCGGATGCAGGGATTTGACGTGGCGCCTGGCGCTGGCAAGGGGATTCGCTCAGCCTCGAACCAAATCGTGAAGAACCTTTTCCATCCGCGAGCGCTCGCGAGAATAATCCTCCTGGCTGATGGTCCCGGCCTGCCAACGCAATTCGAGGCGGAAGAGATTGTCCTTCAACTCATCGAGGCCCACGCGAACGTCGCGATCCACCTGCGCCACGGAAACAGGAACGGCTGGATCGGGTGCCGGAGTTACCGATTGGGCCGACCAGCGAGACACACTTGGCAACCGAGAAGCAACCGCCCGAACTCCCACGGCACTGCCTGGTGTAACAACTTGAGGCCGCCGCCATAGAAAGACGAACCCCAAGGCGAACAACACCGCGAAGCCGCCCACGAGAATCCACTTCAGGCTATCGAGCCGCGCGGGCATGGTGGTGGCTGTCGCGGTAGGAGCTTCGGCCCCGGACTGTTCGAGCCGCGAGTTCACGGAAGGATTTTGCGATTGGTCGGATCCGGGAGGACCACCGACTGCGCCACCGCCTTGAGCTCCGCGCATTGGCGCCGTGCCCGAAACCGACACGCTGAGAGGCGTGTTTGCCGCCACCGACTCTCGCAAGTAAACAAGGAAGCCTTGATCTTGTCCCGCCGGCGAAAAGCCCTCCCCCGAAATCTGGACCGAAGGCGGTGCGAAAACAGCGAGCTTCTCTGTCGCGTACGTCGAAACGAAGCGGAGCTTCGTCTGATTGCCCGGGTACGGCAACTTGTACGAGATTCGAACGCCGCTTTCGCCGGGTCGAAACGCAAATGCGATGGCCTCCTGATTTTTCCCTTTATCGATCGTGCCCTGCACCACAGGCATCCCGGAAGATCCTGCTGCGGAGACCTCGCTGAGCTGTGCGCCGTCCGGGAGTGAAAAAAGAAACGAGCCATCCGCGCGATAGAACGCCATCGGTGGCTTGGTCTTATTCTCGATGTTGTATTCCTCGCCGACCAGCAATTCCTGCCCGTTCGGCTGCAAAATAATGGCGTGTGCTGGAACCGTGAACGATCCAGGCTTATCGGTGGGATCGTAAACCTCGATATTCACCGTGGTCTTTCCCGGTGTTGCGGGCTCGTGGTAGTTCACGCCGCGATAGACGGCACGGAGCAACATGGGACCAGCACCCAATTCCGGATGGTCGAATTTAAAATGGCCCTGAGCGTCCGTCTTGATGTTGGCAACCGGCTTCATGCCCCCCTGCAGTTGAATGAGAATCACATCCACATTTGCAGCTACCTGACCCGTGGTGCCGTTGCGCACGGTTCCCGTAATCGTGCCGGCCGTCGCCGCGGACGCACTGGCGAGGCAAACGAGAAGCCCGAAAACACAAATCTTTGCCGATCCCCAAACGAAGCGCGACCGGGCGGCGCTAGCTCTCCAGCGAGAAACAATCATGAACGGTGCCTTTCCGTAGCGGCCTGGCGGGTGGCGGGAGTGGGCACGCTACCCGTCAGCCGATCCATATCCGCAAGCACTCGCGCAGCCTCCATCTCAAGCGACTGCTTGATTTCTTCGTAATCCTTCTCGGAAAACTTCCCGGCGCGAAATTCGAAGCGCAGATCGCGCAGGTTCTCGTAAATCGCGTCGCGGCGTTCCATCAATTCGTCAAGCTTGGTGCGATGGGGCGCAGAATCAGACGCATCGTTGCGAACACCAAAGACAAACAGAAACACCGATGCTGCCAGGAGCACGCAAGCAAGGACGACGGTGACATCCATGCTACTCATGAAGTCTACTCATCTGATTCCCTGCCGGACTCACGCTGCGCGCGGGCGAGCATCTCTGCGGAAACGCTTGGACCCGACGCACTGGCAATGGCGGACCTCTGCCGCCAACGACGGACCACCTCCCACAAGAGGTAGAGCGAGACCCCAGGGAAAACGACCGGCATGATCCACGCCGTTCGACTAAATCCTGTTGTGGGAGGCTCGGCGAGAACCGTGGGGCCGTATTCCTGTACGAAACCTTGTAGCGTCAAGTCATCCGACTCGTTGCGAGCGACGCGCTCGTCCAGTTCCTTCAGCATGCCGTGCGAATACGAACAGCCGACGTGGTTGCAAGCGCCGAGAATCTGATTGCATCCGCAGACGCACATCAATTTCCCAGACAGTGATTTAGCGCGTGCTGCTTCCTGCGCGTTGGCGGGAAGCATCAAGCCGATCAGCACCGCCGCAAGTACAAGGACTCGAATTTTGAGTGACCTGGAGGACATGGTATTAACGGAACGGCTTCGCGCTCAGTCGTCGCCGCTGCGCGGGGCCACCGCTCGAACGGGCGATGTTTCCGTCGAAACACCCTCGGCCCATGACGGCTCGGACACTGGGCGTAGCACCAACGCGGTTCTACGATTCGGGAGCATGGCCAGTCCTGTGCCGAGAACCAGGACCATGCCGCCGAACCAAATCCACTTCACCAACGGCTTCAGGTAAGCGTGAATCACTGGCCTGTTGGTCTCCGGGCTGCGGCCCGCGTAAACCAGGTAAAGATCGCGCAGTGGCGTACTCTGATCGGCGACGATTGTCTCCGTAACTTCACTGGCCAGGAAAAAGCGTCGCTCTGGAAACAGCATCATCTCCGAACGGCCGCCTTTGAAGACCTCCAGCGCAGCGCGCTCCGACCGGTAGTTGCTGTTTGCAACCACGTCAAAATTCTGGCACTGGATCGAGTAAGAGCCAATTTTGAGCGTCTCGCCCACATTCATTTCCTGTTGTACATCCTGATCGAATGCCGAGCCGGCAATCCCGATGAAGATCAGAACCATCGCGAAATGAACGATGTAGCCGCCGTAACGCCGCGTGTTGCGCATGGTCAGCTCGCCAACAGCGGAAAGCAAATTGACGTTGTCACGGGCCGCGATAACGCGCGCGCCCCGATAAAACTCCGAGGCGATCGTGAGCGTTACGAAAACACCAAGAATCAAGCACATCAGTGAATAGACAGAGCGGAAGCCGAATAGCAGCGCGACGATTCCCGCAACCATGCCACCCGCGAGCGGCCAAGTGAAATTGCGCTTGAGCGAATCGAACGATGTCTTACGCCACGCAAGTAGCGGACCCACTCCCGTAAGGAAAAGCAGAAACAACGCAATCGGAATGTTCACCTTGTTGAAAAACGGCGGACCCACGCTGATTTTGCTTCCCGAAACCCATTCCGACAGCACCGGGAAGAGCGTCCCCCACAGCACGGCGAAACACGCTGCCAGAAGTACCAGGTTGTTAAACAGGAAGCTGGACTCGCGCGACACGAGCGAGTCCAACTGGTTATCGCTGCGGAGGTAGTCGCGATTTTTCCAATACGCCGCAGTGCATACGATGATGACGATTGCCAAAAATCCAACGAACCAGTTCCCAATCGAAGACTGCGCGAACGCGTGCACCGAGCTTACCATTCCCGAGCGCGTCAGCAGCGTTCCCAGAATGCACAGCATGAAGGTGACGAACACCAGCCACACGTTCCAGACTTTCATCATGCCGCGCTTTTCTTGCATCATCACCGAATGCAGGAACGCTGTGCCGGTGATCCACGGAAGAAGCGCGGCGTTTTCGACCGGGTCCCATGCCCAATATCCACCCCAACCGAGAACGGCGTACGCCCAGTGCGCTCCCAGCAGCACGCCAATGCCCTGAAAACACCAGGCAACCATCGTCCAGCGGCGCGTGATGTGAATCCATTTCTCCCCAGGATAGCGTCCAAGCAACGCGCCAAGCGCAAACGCGAACGGAATCGTGAAGCCTGTGTAGCCAAGGTACAGCATCGGCGGATGGATGACCATCTCGGGATACTGTAATAACGGATTCAGGCCATGTCCGTCCGATATCGTGGCCATACGCAGAACACCGCCGGCATCCGCGCCGGCTAACACGTTGAAGGGGCTGGCGACGAAATTATTCAGCGTGAGGAAGAAGATCTGAACACCCGCCATCACCACGCCCGCGTAGGGCATCAATTCGGGATGCTTTTTACGATTGAGAAAAAGAGCGAAGAAGACATAAGTCGAAAGCAGCCAGCTCCACCACAGCAGCGACCCTTCTTGTCCGGCCCAAAGCGCGGCAAATTTGTAAAAGCCAGGCAGCGCGCGGTTGCTGTGCGCCGCCACATAGGCCATGGCGAAGTTGTCAGTGAAAAAGAAATACTCCAGGACCGCGACAGCCACTGTAATGAGCGCGAAAACCGCCATCCCGGCATGGCGCGCGCTGCGCGTAAGCAGGGGCCGCCGCTTGACGATTCCCGCGATACCCGCGCCGAAGGCGTAAACCGCTGCAAGGAGCGCCAGAATCAGCGCAAAAGATCCAAATATGTCCACCGAGTCGCCTCTTTAGCTCAATAGTCAGCTCAACTCTTGTTTCCCGGAGCAGCGTTAGGAGCAGCTTCGTATTTCGATGCGCATTTGGCTTGCACCTGCTCTGCCACGAAGTGGCCATCGGGCATGATGCGGCCTTCGACCAACGCCTGTGCGCCGTCCTTGAATGTATCGGGCAGCGGATCACTGCCGACGTAGCTGACGCTTAAGTCCTTGCCTTCCTCGGTGAGGACGAAGTTCACTCGCCCGGAGACATGCTCGATTGAGCCATTGCGGACATTTCCAGAAACGCGCAGCCGCTGGTGCAGGGCGGCACTCTCGAGTGTACCCAGCTCGGAAATCGTGTGGTAATACGTTTTGCTCTGAGTGAATCCCACATAAGCGAGGAAGACGAGGGTAATCACAATAATCGTAGAACCGATAAGAAATTTCGAACGTGCCTTCATGCGGGCACTCCGTCAGCCGCGTTCCTGCCTTCAAACACCTGGAATTCTAGCACAACGACTATGGGCCGCCGAACGTGTATTCGGCGCAGGTCCGGGCGACCAAAGGACAGGTTCGAGGACAGGTGGGTAGAACAGGCTCGAAACCGATACGAGCTTCAGGCGGTTGAGACGCGCAACGGACTAGCCTTCCAAGTGAAGGAGCGGTGACAAAAAGGCGACGTACACTACTGCAACGGCGAGCTAGTGGCGCTTGCTCCAGCCCCAGTCGGATCGAAGCGGATGGTCGTCGTTTGATCGGTATAGAACATGCGTTGACCAGTCGTTCCCACCTGCTGCGGGGTTGCCGTGAGGGTATAGCTGTTGCCGCCCGGCGCCGAACAGCCGCTGGGGGCCGTGGTGTTGGCGTTGCCCATGGTGTAGACAAACACGTACCCGCTCTTTACGCCCGACGTCAAATCCTCGGGGATCAAAAGAGCTGCGTTACACGTGGCTGCCGCGTTGGCGCCGCCTACCGGAGTGCCCATCGCCGCCAGCGTTGGCGGAAACCCGTTTCCGTAAATCGCTGAATACGTCAGCGCGGAGGTGTTGATAGCTCTCAGCGAGCCTACCGCGGAGGCCTCGTAGGCGGTCATGCGCGAACGAAGCAGGTTCGGAATTGCGATTGCCGCAATAATGAGAATAATTGCCACGACGATCAACAATTCGATGAGCGAAAAACCCTTTTGTCTTTTTTCCATTTGTCGGTCCCTCTCAGGAGTCGTTCCAGCCAACGTCGCGGTCGAGTGCGTTCCAACAGCGAGTATATTCCCAAGCGCGACATTTTCGAAGTCAAATCAGAAGGGAAAAAAGGCGTACGCGTACGCCCATTACCGTCTATTCGTGCCTCGATCGAGTTCACCTGTATCTTGGACTCCTACCCGAGACGGCCGGAGAAGGCGGTCGCGAGACGGTCTCCAAGTCCTGTGCCAAACTCAGCCTGGTTTTGCGGATCGCCAAGGAACGGATCGACAAAGGGCCCGCCGCAGCTTAGGACCAAGCGGTCGCTTAGGCCCGAAAGTTCGAAGAGCGGAATCAGCTCGGCCATTCGCTGGCCAATGGGGGCGACGAACTTAGGCTTATAGGAGGTCTGAATCCGCCGAACGACCGTTGGTCCTCGCCGATTGACCGCTCCTTCGGCTTCGGTCACTTCCTCGAGCGGGCACTCAACCGCATAGGTGAGAAAAAAACCGTTGCGTTGGAATTCTGCGAGCGCGATTTCTTCGTTTAAGGCCGCTCCCGAAGGATGTCCGCCGCATTTGGCTAGCTCGTCGAAGTACATGCGCGAGGCCAGCGAGCGAGTCGACCGATCCGAAGCGGCGCGATAGAAGTAATCCTCGGCAAGCGTCGGAGGAGCGGCGTCCACCAGAAGCACCTGGATATGGATGGGGCGGAATCGTGTGGCGAGTTCGAGTCTCTCGATCCGGCGCCGAATATGCGCTTCGTCGACCACCGAGCCGCAGCCATCGCAAACAGGCATGGAAGGTCCTCCGCGCCACCAAAATCAGCGAAAGAATGTCACGGACACGCACAGAGAGCAAGCTTGACCAAAGGCTGACGGGAAATTGCGGAGGCCGCGATTCGACTGTCGTGAAACAATCGATTCAGGAAATTACGGAGCGTTCGGGTCGTCGATCGATGTGCTTGACCTGGACGATGTGGGAGTTGACTCCGAACTGGTCGTTGACGTTTCTCGCGAGCTTGGAACCGTAACTCCGCTCTGCCCAAGTTTCGTCCGCAGGCAGCCGATCAACTCCGGTGCAAGCTCGGTGATGTTCATCCCTTCCGACACGATGAACTTACAACTCAGGATGGGACGGGGTGAATCCTCGTCCGACAGCTGACAACTCACCCGGCAATACTGGCAATCTTGATTCCAGCAGAATCGTCCGTACGGAATCGTCTCCGGGCTGATAAATTGAAAAGCACGGAGCAGTGAGTTCTTCTCCGGGACGAGAAACGTCTTACCCATAATCGTGATTTCAACTAGCTTTTCGTACGGCCGAAAAACGTCCGCCATGAGTGACGACTCACCTTCCGCCATGAGAGTGGTGCCCCTGTGTTTCAAGCTAGAGTACTGTCGCGTTCCGGGCAACGTTAACGACCGAGAGGGTTGTTCAATGCTCCAATGGCGCACAGATAGCGAAGAGTCTGGCGCGGTTGTGCGGAGTCCAAGACTTCTACGTCTGGGCGGCGCTACGCGGCAGAAAGAATACGAGCGTCGGAACGCCCAACGCGACGCCGAGCGGTCCACTCATCACCCGTGAAAATCGATGCAAGGATCACAACCGTCCCCGCCGACGGCGGGCGACCGAGCAAAAAGAAGCCCGTGAGAATCCTGCATCCGTGGGAGTGAACGGGTCAATGCTGTAAATCGACTCGCCAGGGGCGCGTCGGACAACCACAGACGGGCCATCAGGCGAAGAATTGCCCCATGTGGCGGAACTTCTGATACCGCTGCTCCACGAGCTGTTCTGGCGTCCAGCGCGACAGATCTAGGAGCGAACG
>Ga0307475_10000952_pt1 | contig 17285 bp, 13 predicted proteins | sample atmos_gasesECM1C_FD_203317 | JGI IMG/M metagenome (GOLD analysis project Ga0307475, IMG submission 203317) | Hardwood forest soil microbial communities from Morgan-Monroe State Forest, Indiana, United States - atmos_gasesECM1C_515 | ecosystem: Environmental > Terrestrial > Soil > Temperate... | reverse complement strand
TGCGTTCGGCAAATTTCTTGAGATCTGGGTCGGTGCCGGACCGGATTTCGTATCGGAAAAGATCGTCGTTGCCTTTCTGATATTCGACCTGCCCCTCCACATAGTCGCGGTCGAGTGCCGCCCCTGCGTCCGCCTTCAGTGAGGCGATCATCGCGTTGTACGCACCTCGCAGCAAAGTGTCAGGGGGTGGCGCGATCTGCTTGCGCCGCAGGATCGCGTTGAGGTCATCGACGACTGGTATATGTGTCACCACCATCAGGTGTGCGTAGTTGCGGATATCGGCGGTGGTGGCCTTGTTTTCGGCAATGCGGCCAGAAGCGATCTGGAACGGGGCGCCCAGATTGGCCTGGGCGACGAAATTATAGTCGACCGAACTTAAGCCCGAACCAGCTTTCGAGGCCACTGCCAGCGAACTACTCGGGTGCTCGTTGGCGACACCAGCGCCAGCCGCTAGGGTCAGCAGCACCAGCCCGAAGCCAAGTATCGAAATTCGAATCATCGAGGGCACTCCTATCGAATTGCCGGTGTGGTGAACGACAAATTCCCGGGATCGAAGGAAATCGTCATTGCGACGGCTGGACCTGCCGGGCCGTTCCCGCGAACCAATCTCATGCGCGTCACGTTCAGCCCATCGGAATTGTCTCGTTACGTTGCTCCTGCCATGAGAACCAAATTTAATCCTTCTCGATCGGGACACCTGGCCTTTAGGGTTACTTTGGTCCAAGCAACTTGCTGCTCGCTAACTGTAGCCGTCTGGTAAGTCTGAAAGAGACTTCCCGATCCGATTTCAGCTGCTTCTTCAATGATCCTCGCCCAGGCCAGCATCGACGGCCGCGAGCAGACCGAGGGCCGACCGGTCGAGGTCGGCCCACCCATGAGCAACCATCCCGACGAGGCGGTCGTGGACGAGGCTGGCGGCCGGCATCGGCACAGCCGCTCGCTCGGCCTCGGCGAGCGCGAGCCGAAGGTCCTTGATAGCCAGCGGCGCGGCCAATCCGGGCGGGCTGTAGCGCTCATCGACGATTTTCCCGCCGTAAGTCTTATGGACCTGCGAGTCGAACAACGAATTTGTCAGCACATCATAGGCGAGGTGGCGATCCACCCCGCCTTTCCGCAACAAAGCCAGCACCTCACCCATGCTTTCGAGTGTCGTCGCGGTCAGCACATTGGCGGCGAGTTTGGCGAGGTTGGCCAATGCCGGCTCTTCGCCGAATGACGAAGACGCGTTGGCCAAGCCGTTCCAGTAGCGGGCTCACCTTCTGCATCGCTGGCGGCAACCCCGCCGCGAGCACAAAGAGCTTCCGGTCACGGGCGAAGTCCGGATTCCCGAGCACCGGCGCAGCGACATAATCCTGACCGTGGGATGCGTGCTCCTCGGCGACGCGCCGCGATACCGGTGGGCTGACGGTGCTCGTCGAAATGTGCACGGCATTGGGGGCGAGAATACCCGCCAGTCCCGCGGGTCCGAGCGCCACTGCCGCAAGCGCATCATCGTCGGGAACGGATGTCAACACGACATCGCAGTCGGCAAGATCGGCGAGCCGCTCGGCGCCCCGAGCGCCAGTCGGCAGCAATGCTGCTATCCGTTCCTTGTCACGGTCAAAGACTGAGACCCGATAACCGTCTGCGACGAGATTGGCGGCAAAAGCGCGTCCCATATGGCCGAGGCCGACGACGCCGACGCGTTTGATGGCGAATTGAGCCACGGATCCGGTTTCGGAGGGTTTAGTGGCAGCGATCATTGGCGGGGACATGAGCTTCCTTGAGAAGGGTGTGACTGCCGAGGTGGCTAATAGTGATCTGCGGTTGGTCTGACCTTGCCCCTGAAGACCGTGTAGCTGATCGCGGTGTAGAGCAGCATCAGCGGGAAGACGAAGAGACCCTCGCCCCAGAACATGAAGTAGAGGCTGGAGTAGGGTGCCGCGGCTTCCTCGATCGTGATCGAGAACGGAATCATGTAGGGCCAGAACGAGATCGCCAACGTGCCAAACGCCGCCGCGAAAATGAGCGCGACCATATAATAGGGCACCCCATCCCGGCGACGCCGAACGCTCGCCGCCGCCACGACTGCCGCGACGATGCTGATCGCCGGGAAGACAAACAGATACGGCCGCTCGAGCCATCGATGCACGACCCGAAGGTTCCCGGCCAAGGCGTACACAAACACAACGACCAGGAAGGCGAGCAGCGCGACTGACAGATAGGGAATCAATCGATAGGCGTCCTCGCGCACGTCACCTTCACATTTCCGGACAAGCCAGCAAGCGCCAAGCAGCGCATAGCCGAGACACAGGCCGACGCCGCACAGCACTGCAAAAGGACTGAACCAGCCGAATTCGCCGCCGGTATAATGCCCGTTGGCAATGGGAAGTTCCTCTACGAGTGCGCCTACGGTCAGCCCTTGCATGAAGGCGGCGACGAGCGATCCTCCGGCAAACCCGGCATCCCAGACCCCCCGCATCCGCTCTGTCTTGTAACGATACTCGAACGCCACGCCGCGCAACCAGATCGGCGCAACCGCGCTCAACATCGCATGCCGTCTCGTCTCGTCGCGAGTCAGGCCAAAGAGGATGCCGATGCCGAGATCGAACCCGTCAAGCAGCACATAGAGCAGGATGCTGACGGCCAGGATGGCCACCCAGAACATGATCACGGCTATTCTCCTGCGGAGACGTGACGAGCGGCCGGCGTGAGCCGGTCTTCATCAACAACCGACATCGGGCGGTTGGGAACTGCGGCGGCGGGCGGCAGAACCAGGCGCCCCTCAGGTCCAGCGCGCAGCAGCCGATAGATGTAGAAAATGCCAAACGCGAAGATGAAGCTGTAGACGACGCAATAAACGGCCAGCGAGATTTCCACCGTACGAGCGGTCAGGAACGGCGTCAGTGCGTCGGCGGTCCGCAAAACGCCGTAGACCACCCAGGGCTGACGCCCGACCTCGGCCGTGACCCACCCGCTCAATATCGAAATGAATGGCAGTGGAAAGCTGAGGAACGTCGCCCATAGCAGCAGCCGGTTCTGCTCGATGCGCCCCTTGTGGATCAAATACGAGCCTACCCAGGCTACCAGCAGCATGACCAGCCAGCAGCCGACCATGATGCGGAAGCTGAAGAATGGGATCACCACTGGCGGCCAATTCTCTGGCGGGATGCTCTCAAGCCCTACTTCGCCCGCCGAGAGGCTGTCCGAGTCGATGAGGCTCCCCAATGGCGGCGGCAGCGTGATCGCGAACAAGTTCCGACGGTTCTCGACATCCGGCCAGGCGAACAGCACCTCGGAAGCCGGCTTCTCGTCGTGCCAGCGGGCCTCGATCGCTGCCATCTTCGATGGCTGGTGGTGAACGACATATTCGCCGTTGAGGTGTCCGAACAATCCCTGGACCGGCAAGAGCACCGCTGCGAGATACAGGCCCATGCGGAGCATGATGCGCGCCTCGACCGCAAAGATCCCGCGCAGCATGTACCATGCTCCGGTCGCGGCGGCGCAAAAGGCGCCAGTAAGATACGCCGCCAGCACCATATGCGGAAATCGTACCCATAGCACTGGGCTCAAATTGATTTTGAACCAGTCGTTCGGAACGAACCGTCCGTTCTCAATCACATAGCCGACTGGCACCTGCATCCAGCTGTTATTGGCCATGATCCAGAATGCCGAGAGCGTAGTTCCAAGGGCCACCATGGCAGTCGAAAACAGGTAGAACCACGGCGGCACGCGAGAGCGACCAAACAGCAGGACTCCAAAAAAGCTCGCTTCCAGGGTGAAAGCGGTGAACGTCTCATAGGAAAGGAGTGGCCCCTGGATGGGTCCGGACATTCGGGCAAGCTCGCTCCAGTTCGTGCCGAACTGGAATGCCATGACGATGCCCGAGACAACGCCGAGCCCAAAGGCGATTCCGAAAATCTTGAGCCAGAATTCGAAGACCGCACGATGGACCGGCCGCCCGGTCCACAGATGCAGAGCCTCGAGCACGGTCAGCCATGCCGCGAGGCCGATGGAGAACGACGGAAAGATGATGTGAAAGGCAATGGTCGATCCGAATTGGATCCGGGACAGCAGAAGGGCGGTGAGGTCCATCAAAAATCTCCTAGCGCCACAGATTGCTCTGGGCGAGATCAAGGACGCGCTGCTGCGAAAGGCGCATTCGTTCCTAACTTCCCGTAGGTGAAGCCGGTACCTGTAACTCCGACAGCGTGGCTGCGATGCCGGACGTCAGGACGATCCCGGGATCCATGTAGGCCACCGAAGCCATGACGGCCGGACCCGCAAACGGCAGTAGCGAGACCAGCCCGCGCCGCCGGCCGGCCAATGCCTCTCTGCCGGCAAGTATGGCGCGGTCGGTCAGTGTCGCCCCGTCGAGAGGGACGGCTTGATCTGCGGAGAAGCCTATCATTCCTTGTTCCTTACTCTCTCTGCGAAGTTGTCGTACAAGACGCCTTCACTCCGCCGCCGGTTACGCAGGGACGATCCCCGGCGCGTCGTTCGGGACTGCTTCAGCACTGATGGATCGATATTGAGGTGCTGGGCGACGAGCTCGGGCGGCGTGTGAGTGAGCCAATCGGAAAGCGAGAACTCGGCGTACTCTGCCGTCTTGAACAAGGCCACAAGCACCAGATCAGTGGTCCCGGTGTTCTCGATGAAGTGGCCGAAGTTACGCTTGACGACGCCGACGTCGCCTGCGTGGAAGTCTTGCGTTTGGGCGCGTGGGCCAGCGTTGAACACCGTCATGCGTCCCTCACCTTTGATCCAGTATTGCCATTCGTCGGCGTTCGGGTGCCAATGCAATTTCCGCAGACGGCCAGGCTTGATCGTCTCCAGTGCTGCCGCGATGGTCTCGGAGACCTTGAAGGTCGAGCTGTCCGCGACCCGCAGCGAACCGCTCCTGTTGTTTCGGACCGGTGTCACGCCACTGAGCGAGAATATGAAAGGATTCGCCGGCACGCCTCCCGACCTGACCTCCGCCTGGTCATGTGCAAGAGATCCGGGTTCCTTTCCCTGGAAAATTCACAAATCGTGAAGCGGAATCGAGTTGAATGCCGTGGCAGGAACGCCGAAGTTTTTCGCCAGTATGTTGGACGGCGTGTGCGCAAACCAGTCGGTGACCAGCAACGTGTTGAATTCGGATGCGCGCCCGTCGTCGAATGAGGAACTCGCAACCGAAGCACCGACGCTGCGGCGAGGCCGCCGGCGCCGGCTCCCAGCAGGCCACGTCTTGTAACATTGACCATGAGTAAGTCCGCGGCAACGGTGATCGCAAAAGAAATCGTGCGGTCGGATAGCCGAGATCTGCGAAAGCTCCTTTGCGCTTGCGACATTACCTAGTACTGGCCGCCGCTCTCGCTGGTCAAAAAAAGTGAGCTCCAGTAAAATTGTCGGCACCAGAGGCGCCAAGCGGGTTGCGGCCCGGAAGCAGGACGCCGCCTCATCCCGGACGTTTGTTGCCAGAGAGTCGGCGCTTAGGAAGCGCGACGAGGCAGTGTCGGCGGGACCGATCACGTCGATTTACTGGGATTTACACTACTTTACTCGGACCGACGAGCCATGTGAGCCAAATAAGAGCCTGTTGCCTTCTTGTTCGGTAAAAGGTCTCCTATGAAGGAGCGGCTCTCGGCAATGGTCGGTCGACGCGACCTATTTCGCGCGATAATGACCAGCGCGGCGGTTGCAGCAGCCGCTAACGCTGGCGGGCTCGAAACGGCCGCGGCCAAGCCTAGAACCAGCGCTGACAAGCGCAGAGCTCGCTACCAGCCGAACTCTAAAGAGGTTCAAGAGTTCTATCGCGTTAACCGCTACCCGACGCGGTAAAGGAGACCTCCATGCTGATAAAGAAGGCCGATCGTCGTATCAGCCATGGAGAACCCGCTGCCGCACTGACCGGTCGACCAGAAGGCAGGTTGGATCGCCGTACTTTCCTGCAACGGTCTGGTCTCGCCGCCGGAAGCCTAGCGACGCTAGGCAGCTTACCACTCGGGGCCATTCGCAAAGCCGAAGCCGGTCCGCCACCGCCTGCGGGCGCGACGGTCACATGGCGCAAAAATTTTTGCACACATTGCTCGGTCGGCTGCTCGGTCCTGGCCGAAGTCGCGAACGGTGTCTGGATCGGACAGGAGCCCGTCTATGACAGTCCGATCAATCGCGGCTCGCACTGCGCGAAGGGCGCGGCGGTGCGCGACGACGTGCTGAACGAACGCCGCTCGCGCTACCCCGTGAAGCTGGTGGACGGCCGATGGACTCGTATCTCATGGGATCAGGCGATTGACGAAATCGGCGACAAGCTGTTGGAGATCCGCCAGAAATCGGGACCGGACTCGGTGTACTGGCTCGGTTCGGCCAAGTTCACCAACGAGGCCGCTTACCTTTACCGCAAGCTCGCTGCCTTCTGGGGAACCAACAATTCCGACCATCAAGCGCGGATCTGCCACTCGACCACCGTCACGGGCGTCGCCAATACCTGGGGCTACGGCGCCATGACCAATAGCTATAATGATATCCGCAATGCCAAGACGATTGTCATTATGGGCGGTAATCCGGCCGAGGCGCATCCTGTCGCGATGCAGCACATTCTCGAAGGCAAGGAGCTCAACCGCGCCAACATGATCGTCATCGATCCGCGGATGACGCGGACGGCGGCGCACGCCACCGAATATGTCCGCGTCCGTCCCGGCGCCCATATCGCGACGATCTATGGGATGCTGTGGCACATTTTCGAAAATGGTTGGGAAGACAAGGAGTTCATTTCTCAGCGAGTCTACGGCATCGATGAAATCCGGGCGACAGTGGCGAAGTGGACGCCAGACGAGGTCGAGCGCGTGACCGGCCTGCCCGAGGCCCAAGTCAAGCACATCGCCGAAGTTTTCGCCAAGGAGAAGCCGTCGACGCTCATCTGGGCGATGGGCCAGACCCAGTACACGATCGGGACCGCCAATGTTCGGGCAAGCTGCATTCTGCTGCTCGCTACCGGCAATGTCGGACGTCCCGGCGCCGGCGCCAATATTTTTCGTGGTCATACGAACGTTCAGGGCGCCACCGATCTGGGCCTCGATGTAACTACGCTGCCGCTCTATTACGGTCTTTCCGAAGATGCCTGGCGGCATTGGTGTCGCGTTTGGGAGGTCGATTACGACTGGATCCGCTCGCGCTTTGCCAGCCAGTCGCTGATGGAGGGGCCGGGCATTCCCAGCACGCGCTGGTTCGACGCCACTTTGCTGCCGAAGCAGGAGATCAGCCAGCCCGATACGCTAAAGGCCATGGTTGTCATGGGACATGGCGTCAACACGATCACACGAATGCCGGAGGCGGTACGCGGGATCGAGAAGCTGGATCTCCTGGTCGTCTGCGATCCCTACCCGACGGCCTGGTCCGTCGTCTCGGAGCGTAAGAACGGCATCTATCTGCTTCCCGCCTGCACGAGCTTCGAGATGGACGGCTCGCGCACGGCGTCTAACCGCTCGCTCCAATGGGGCGAGAAGATCACCGAGCCCGTCTTCGAATCGAAGAACGACTACAACACGATCTACATGTTCGCCCGCAAGTTCGGCTTTGCCGACAAGATGTTCAAGAACATCAAGGTCGAGAACGGCGGCGTGTCGGCCGAGGACATCCTGCGCGAGATCAATCGGGGCGGGTGGTCGACGGGCTATTGCGGCCAATCGCCGGAGCGGCTCAAGGCTCACATGCGCAATCAGCAAAAGTTTGATCTGGTCACTCTCAGAGCGCCGAAGGACGATCCCGAAGTCGGCGGCGAATACTACGGCCTGCCTTGGCCGTGCTGGGGAACTCCGGAATTGCGGCATCCCGGGACCCCGATCCTCTACAACACCGACCTGCCCGTGAGCGAAGGTGGCGGCACATTTCGCGCCCGCTTCGGGGTCGAGCGCGTCGTCCAGAACCAGGTGATCGAGAACGGGCAGGAGGTCGAGCGGTGGGAGCACGACAATCTTCTCGCCGAGGGGTCTTACTCGGCCGGGTCCGAAATCAAGGACGGCTACCCCGAATTCACGCTCGGTGTGCTCAAGAAGCTCGGCTGGGACAAGGATCTCACCGCGCCGGAAATGGAAATCATCCGGCGGGTGAACCCCAACAACCCCGACGTCGTCTCATGGGCAACCGACCTTTCCGGCGGCATCCAGCGCGTGGCGATCGCACATGGCTGCGCGCCGTACGGTAACGCCAAGGCGCGCATGATCGCCTGGAATCTGCCCGATCCCATTCCCGTGCATCGTGAAGTGATCTACACCTCACGGCCAGACCTTGTCGCCAAATACCCGACTTTGCCGGACGCCCAGCAATTCCGTGTGCCGAACATCGGCTTCACGGTCCAGAAAGCGGCCGTCGACAAGGGCATCGTCAAGCAATTCCCGTTGATCCTCACCTCCGGCCGCATCGTTGATTACGAGGGCGGCGGCGAGGAGTCGCGCTCCAATAAATGGCTCGCCGAGCTGAAGCAGCACATGTATGTCGAGATCAACCCGGGGGATGCGAACGAGCGCGGCGTCAAGGACGGCGATTGGGTCTGGGTCATGGGCGCCGAGAACCGCTCGAGGGCGCGCATGAAGGCGCTGGTGACGGAGCGGGTCGGCAAAGGCCTTGCGTGGATGCCATATAGTTTCGCCGGCTGGTTCCAGGGCGTCGTTCTGCGCAGCAAATATCCAAAGGGCCGCGACCCGATCGTGCTCGGCGAGAGCGTGAACTCGCTGACGACCTACGGGTTCGATCCAGCGACGGCAATGCAGGAACCAAAAGCCACGCTCTGCCAGATAACGCTCGCGTGAAGGAGGCCAGCCGATGGCTCGGATGAAGTTTCTTTGCGACGCCGAGCGCTGCATCGATTGCAATGCTTGCGCTACCGCCTGCAAGAACGAGAACGAAGTGCCGTGGGGCATCAATCGCCGGCGCGTCGTAACGATCAATGACGGCGAGCCCGGCGAGCGTTCGGTGTCGATGGCCTGCATGCATTGCACCGACCCGCCTTGCGCGGCGGTCTGTCCGGTCGAATGCATCTTCCCCACCGAAGACGGCATCGTATTGCACAACAAGGACCAATGCATCGGCTGCGGCTATTGCTTCTATGCCTGTCCGTTTGGCGCGCCGCAATACCCGCGGGTCAGCGATTTCGGCTCGCGCGGCAAGATGGACAAATGCACCTACTGCGCCGGCGGTGGCGGCCCCGAAGCGCCCGGCAGCGCCGCCGAATTCGCAAAATACGGCTCCAACCGCTTCGGCGAAGGCAAGCTGCCGATGTGCGCCGAGATGTGCTCGACCAAGTCATTGCTCGCCGGCGATGGCGATGTCATTGGCCAGATCTACAAGGAGAGGGTCGTCCAGCGCGGCTATGGCTCCGGTTCCTGGGGTTGGCTGACGGCGTATCACGAGGATGTCGAAGTGTGACGGCCTGCACTGCCACAGGCAGAGCCGGGGGACCTCGCGGGAAGAGTAGCTTGGCAATCTCTCTTGTGCGCATTCGTCTTGCGCTCGGCGCGCTGATCTTCCTCGCGATCGCCGGGACCGCTCCCGCGATCGCTCAGCAGCTCGCCCCCGATGGCGCGCCCAATCCGACGGCAAGCGGGGTGAACCAGCAGACGCTCCTGCGGGAGGAGCCGCGCATCACGGGATACATCGATATTCCTGACACGAGAGCAAGCGTGCTGATACAGCCCGCGGGGCGGACATGGGATCACTTCCACGAGGTGACGCTGCATTGGTTCGGCGCGATTGTGATCATTGGCATGATCGCGGTTCTGGGAGGCGCCTACCTGATTGTGGGCCCGCTCCGGATTTCAGCCGGCCAGTCCGGAAAGAAAGTGCACCGCTTCAACGCATTCGAACGCTTCTCGCATTGGCTGACGGCCGTGTCCTTTGTCGTTCTCGGCCTGACGGGGCTGAACATAACCTTTGGAAAAATTCTGCTCCTGCCGGTGATCGGCAAGGACGCGTTCAGCAGCCTCTCGCAGGCCGCCAAATACATGCATAATTTCACGAGCTTTGCGTTCGTCATCGGCCTCGTCCTCATCGTTGCGATGTGGTTGAAGGACAACATCCCGCGAAAAGTGGACATCGATTGGCTCAGGCAGGGCGGCGGTTTCATCAAATCGAAGCATGCGCCGGCGGGGCGATTCAATGCCGGCGAAAAGGCAGTCTTCTGGATCGCTCTCCTCGCTGGCGTCGCCGTCGCCGCGTCAGGCTATATGCTGCTGTTCCCGTTCTACGTCACGAACATCCTCGGGATGCAGATCGCGCAGGTCGTGCACGCCGTCATCGCCGTGCTCTTCGTCGCCGCGATCCTCGCTCATATTTACATCGGCACACTCGGCATGGAGGGCGCCTTCGAGGCTATGGGAACCGGTGAGGTCGATCTCAACTGGGCGAAGGAGCATCATGATCTCTGGCTGCGGGATCAGCTCGCAAAGGAGCACCAACCCGCTGCGTCGGCCAGTGCCGACTAAATGAGCTCGCCGCCCATGACGAGCGCCACGGGTCACGTCGTCATCTGCTCGTGCGAGGACACGATGCCGCTCGACGCCGATGCGGTGCGTCGCGGCTGTCGCGGAAAAGAGGTGACAAGCGCACGGCAGCTTTGCCGCTCGGAACTCGACCGCTTCCGAGCCCTTGCTGGAGGGGCGGCGCCTTTGACCGTCGGCTGTACGCAGGAGGCTGCGTTATTCTCCGAGGTTGCGGCGGAGAATGGGCGGACCAGCTCCATCAGTTACGCCAATCTCCGCGAGACCGCGGGCTGGTCGAGCGACGCCGCCGAGGCCGGCCCCAAAATGGCAGCGCTTCTCGCGGCGGCAGCCGAGCCTGTGCCGGACGTTCCGCTCATCGATATCGAGAACAACGACGTTGTTCTCATCTACGGCCGCGGCGAGGAAGCGGTCGAGGCCGGCACTTTGCTCAAAGAGCATCTCGATGTCACTGTGATGATCGAGCCGCCGGCAGCCATTGCCCCGCCGCGGATGACCGACTTTCCGGTCGTAAAAGGCAAGATCCGAACGGCGACAGGACATTTCGGTGCCTTTGACGTAACGGTCGACGATTTTGCGCAGCCGACTCCTTCCTCGCGCGGCGTGTTGTCGTTCGGATCCTCGCGCGATGGCGTGAGGTCCCGATGCGGCATCATTCTCGATCTCTCGGGCGGTGCGGCGCTTTTCACTGCGGCCGATTTGCGCGACGGCTATCTGCGCGCCGATCCGCGCCATTCTGCTGCGATGCTGCAGGCGATCCTGAAGGCGCGCGACTTCGTCGGCACTTTCGTCAAACCGCGCTATATCGCTTTCGATCCACAACTCTGCGCCCATTCGCGGTCGCAGATTACCGGCTGCACGCGCTGTCTCGATCTTTGCCCCGCCGGCGCCATTATACCGGCGGGCGACCATGTGAGCATTGATCCACATATTTGCGCTGGCTGCGGCCAGTGCGCGGCCGCTTGCCCGACCGGCGCGGCTTCCTATGCTATGCCGCCGGTGGATGCGCTCATGGGCAAACTGCGTGCCATGTTGCTGGCCTATCGCGAAGCCGGCGGCGAGCGGGCGGTCGTGCTAGTGCATGATGACCCGCATGGTGCGCCAATGATCGACGCACTGGCGCGGTTCGGCGAGGGGTTACCCGCGAATGTGCTCCCGCTCGCTGTCAATGAGGTGACTCAGGTTGGTCTGGAAACTGTCGCCGCTACCTTCGCCTATGGGGCATCCGCCTTGCGGTTTCTTCTCCGCGATCGGCCGCGCCACGATGTCGCCGGCTTGCTGCGAAGCGTCGCGCTGGCGAATACCATCCTCGCGGGGCTAGGCTTCGGCGACGGCCGCGTTTCGACAATCGAGACGGACGATCCGGATCTGCTCAGCGACGCCTTGCGCGCAATCCCGTCGATGCCAACCACGCGGCTGCCGGCAAGCTTTTTGCCTTTGGGAGAAAAACGCAGTCTGATGCGGCATGCGCTGCGCGAGCTGCGCCGCGCTTCGCCGGATCCAGTCGACCGAATTGCGCTCCCCGAACAAGCGCCCTTTGGTGCCGTTGAAATCGATCTGAGCGGCTGCACGCTTTGCCTCTCCTGCGTGTCGGCCTGTCCGACGGGCGCGCTCGGCGACGACCCCGATAGACCGAAGCTGCGGTTCACCGAGGACGCCTGCGTGCAATGCGGGCTGTGCCAATCCACGTGCCCTGAGAAAGTCATCACCCTCAAACCTCAGCTCGATTTCCGGCCTGGTGCAGCTGCCGCGCGCGTGCTCAAAGAGGAAGAGCCTTTCTGCTGCATACGATGCGGCGAGCCTTTTGGCGTGAAGAGCACGATCGAGCGGCTGACAGCGAAGCTCCAAAACCAGAGCTGGATGTACAAAGGCTCCCCCCGGCGGCTTGATGTTATCAAAATGTGCGATGACTGCCGTGTCGCTTTCGTGTGGGAAGAAAAATTCGAGCCTCATGCCGAACAAGCACAGGCTCAACCACGCCAGAACCACATGGGCCTCATTTCCTTAGCGAAAGGAGAGCCGAGTTGAGCGGCATAAGCTCAACCGCGCTCGCGCGCATTGCCGTAGCCGTCATCGTCGAGCGACGCAGTGCGAGGAGCCGTTGGATCGACTTCATGTGGCGGCCGGTTGCGGTGCTGGTTGGAACTCCAGAGACCGCGCCTTGGACACCGCTGGACGAAGCACAGGACGCGACGCTGTTCTACGCCGGCGATGCCGTCATAGAGCTACACCGGACGGAGACCGCGAACTATCGCAGCAATCTCGCCTCCGGCACACCTTCATTATGGGTGATCCTCCGCCCTGACACATCGCAGCATCCCTTTAAGCTTCTAGCTGTGACAGCCGATCCTGCAGAGGGTGAGGCTTTTACGGATGCCGGCAGTGATCTGGTGGAACCTGTACCGATGCCGGCCGCCATCGTGGCCGCGATTGGTGATTTCATTGCCGAGCACCATATCGAGCGGCCGTTCGTCAAACGACGACGTGACCGGGCCGCAGCGGCTCGCCGCGGCGACGGAGGAGACCGCGAGGAATGAGCGAAAACTTCATTTCGCGCTGGTCGCGCCTGAAGCTCGAATCACGGTCAAGGAGGACGCACGAAACCGGACTGCGGGAAAGCGCCGCACGATCGAGCGCTGTCGCGACGAGTGCCGCCAACGAAGACGGAGTCGCTGGAGCCGAGACTGCCGCCACGCCAACATTTGATCTGACGCGCCTGCCCTCGATCGATTCGATCACCGCCGGTACGGATATCCGCGTATTCTTGCAATCAGAGGTGCCGGTCAAATTGACCGAGGCCGCGCTTCGGCGTGCCTGGGTGATCGACCCGGCAGTTCGCGACTTCATCGGCATCGCCGAAAACCAGTGGGACTTCACCAATCCAGCGACAATACCGGGGTTCGGACCGTTGCAGGGGACGTGCGACGGGCTGAGCCTCGTCGCGCAAACGGCTGGAGTACCCGGTCGCTCGCTCGATGAGCTTCCCGCGCTTCCGGACACCTGTCCTCCCGCCGAGAAAACGAGATCGGCCACGGCTGATTCGCTATGCGACCCGATCAAGGATAGGGCCCGCGAAACGCAAGGGGCATCGGCGACACGGGCGGCCGACAGCGAGATGTCCAATGCGGCATCTGACAATCGCCGGGGCGAGGCCGCACCGCAGAACAACTTCTTTCCGCGTAACACGGCGCCCCGGCGACGGCGTCACGCGCATGGCGGCGCTCTGCCTCGGTAGGACGTCATGGAGCAAATTGACGACAACGCGCTACAAGAAGCCCTTGTACGCAGGAACGACGACGTCGATCGCGCCCGTGCACAGGAATACGCGCTGCTCGCGACTTTGCTGTCGCGCAGCCCTGATGCCGAAATGCTCGCACGTCTCGCTCTTGTAAGGGGCGATGCGAGCCTGCTTGGTGCGGCGCATGCGGCCCTCGCAGAGGTCGCCGCCAAGGCAAATATGGAGAATGTGAAGGTGGAGTATTTCGATCTCTTCGACGGGTTCGGACGCAGCCGATTTTTGCCCTATGCATCTTACTACTTGACGGGCTCCCTTTATGGGCGCCCTCTTGCGCGGCTGCGCGAAGCGCTTCACAGACTCGGCATCGAGAGAGCAGAGCATCATTCGGAGCCCGAGGACCATGCCGCGATCCTTTGCGAGATTATGGCAAGGCTCGCAGGCGGCGAAATACCAGCGCCAGCCGAAGCTGAACGTGAAATCTTCGAGAAGCATCTCGCGCCTTGGATCGGACGTTTCTTTACCGATCTGGAGTGTGCTGACTCGGCCGACTTCTATGCGTGCGTGGGCGCGGTCGGGCGCACGTTCGTGGCGATTGAAACTGAAGCCTTCGCGCTCCCGGTTTCAGGCCAGGCGTTGTAAATTGTCGTGGGAAGTCGGAGAAAGGTCATGCGCGTTTTCATCGCTGCGTGTCTTGTGGCCTCAATGATAGCCGTCGGCGCTGCTGCTGTTCTCGATGATTTCGTGCAGGAGTCGTCGTCGAATGCTTTTACCGAGCCGAGTGCCCGAATTTAGCGTGACGACCAGCAGGTAGTCGCATGCACATAGAACGGGTTCTGCCAAAAATGTTTTTGCATCTGACGGCAGATCCTCTGCTGCGCCGGCAAGTCAAGGCGTCGAACCAGGCGCCGCGGAGCCTTCGATCTTTGCGTCGGTCCGCCAGCCGAACCCACGAACAAGGCCGCTCGCGCGGATAGCAATATCGGGGGCCGCGCGAAATATTCCCCCCGCCGCCGAGATAGATGTAGAAAATGCTCCAGCCGCCCTGGTCGATCGGCTCGCGGCTGGCGCCTGAGCTCCTCCTCCCGGCCGATCAGCTCGGAGACCGGCTCTGGTGTATTGGTCGGCGGCACGACCGATGCGGGCTGTGCCGTGGCCACCCCCGCTCCTGCCTTATCCGGGGCTCGCCGACAGAATGCGGATCTCGCCGGTGAACTGATAGCCGCGCCCGGAGACCGTGCGGATCAGCGCGCGCTCCGTCCCGAAGGCGGCGCGCAAGGCTGCAATCTGGGCCGCCAAGCTATTTTCTTCGATGACCCGACCCGGCCAGACGCGGGCCATCAGCGCCTCTTTGCTGACAACAGCTCCGCGCGCCTCGATCAGCGCCATCAGGACGTCAGAGGCGCGCCCGCCGAGCTTGATCGGCCGGTCGTCGGCAAGCAGCTCGCGGCGGTCTGGCAACACCTGGAAGCGACCGAACGTCAGGCCCAATGGTGGATCGGAGGTGGAATTCATCGGATGCGCCTGTAGAACGCACGTTGGCAAAGTTGATGGCGACAAGCTCGCGGCCCGCGTGATGAGCCGGAGTAGCCTGGGCCAGCCACGCCGGAGACGGCATCGGGTCAAGAAATCCGGATTCGCAGGGCGTTCGGCTCTGCGAGCGCGTCAAGAAGCGCCTTGGCCGCTTTCAGATCGGTCGTGTCGAAACCTTCGGTGAAGCGGCCGTAGACCGGCTGGAGGAGCGCCATCGCCTCGGCGGGACGGCCCTGATCACGCCGAAGCCCGGCCAGGCTCGTGGCGGCGCGCAGTTCCCAGGACAGCGCGCCTTGCCGGCGCGCCCAGTCGAGCGCTTGTCGGAAGTGATCCTCGGCCGCCGCCGCGGCTCCAGGCGCGCCCTGCAACAGCAGAAGGTCGCCCTTGATACGCAGCAACTCGGCACTCGCCCAGTGTTCTTCGCTGCCCTCGAAGCGGACGATCGCCTCCTCGATCTCGGCAAGTCCCTCGGCGATCAGCCCGGCACGGCCCCAGGCCTCTGCCATCAGGAACGGAACCGGCCCCAGGCCTCTGCCATCAGGAACGGAATCTGCCATCAGGATCGGAAAGAACTGCGGGGCGGACCCGCCGGCACCTGGTTCGGTGAAGGTGGCGCGCAGCAGCCGTAATCCGATGCCGAGATCACCGCGCTGGATGGCGAGCACTCCCTGATAACAGCGGCCGAAGACGCGCCAGCGGGCCAGCGCATGGCTTGTCGAATGGTCGAGCAGCATTCCCCCGTAACGCTCCGCCGCGGCCAAATCGCCGACCCACAGCGCGATCGGGCATGCCGCCACGGCGAGAGCGTGACCCAGCGAGAGTGCGTGATTAGTCGCCCGAGCGTCCGCGACACAGCTTTCGGCGGTCCGCATCGCCTGATCCGGCAATCCCTGCAGCCATGAGATCCGGGCAAGGTAGGCCCGCGCCAGCGCCCACTGGTCGATTTGAAAGCGAACGATTTGCGACTTCTGGGCAGGAGCGACATCGTGGGCGAGCGCGCGCTCGAGGTGGCGCCGCGCGCTGAGCAAATCACCCAGGTAATACTGCGACGTACCGACCATTCGCTCGCCGATCAGCCGATCGTTCGGGTCGGATTGCTTCGCCGCTAGAGTGCAGAAGCTTTGAGCCAGGGTCAGAGCGATGCGATAGTGGCCGCCGGTGATGTGAGAGGACCACATGCTCCAGAGCGCGCGCAACTGGTACTCCGCGTTACCAAGGCTCTCCGCAATCTCGAAGGCTTTTGTCCCGGCCGCGCCGATTTCGGAAACGGCACTTCTCGTATACAATAGCGATACCGCAAGCGCTGCTCGGAGCTGCATCTCGCACTGCGCATCCCGGCTCGCCCCGGCCGCGATAGCGGCAAGAGCCCGCTCGATCCGGACGCTGCACTCCTCCATCAGCGACAAATGCATCCACAGGGGCACCGCCACGGTGGTCAGCGCCACGCCGATCGATGCGTTGGATGCCGGCTCAAACGCCCAGTCCAGCGCCGCGCGCAGATTGTCGATTTCGCGTCCGTAATCGGCCAGCCATTCGGCCGCGGGTCGCGCCTCCCATTCGGCTTCGGCCCGCTCGAACAGGTGCCGATAGTATTCTGCGTGGTGATGCGAAAGCCGCTCGCGTTCGCCGCTTTCCTCGAGCTTTTCGAGCGCATAGGCGCGCGTCGTATCGAGCAGCCGGTAGCGCGCCGCGGCGCCCTCGCCATCTGCCACGACCAGCGATTTCGCAACCAGGCCCAAAAGCCCCTCGATCACGTCCGGCACCGCCAGTTCTGGGCTGACCGCGACGGCGGCCGCCGCCGTCAGGCTGAACGGACCGGCGAAGATCGCGAGACGACGCTGCAGGACGCGTTCGGGCTCGGCTAACAGCTCGTAGCTCCAGTCGAGCGTCGCCCGCAACGCCTGGTGCCGCGGCGGGGCCATCCGTCTTCCGCCGGTCAGCAAACGAAAGCGATCGCCGAGACCGGTGGCGAGCGGCTCGATGCCGAGTGCTGAGGCGCGCGCGGCCGCCAGCTCGATCGCCAGCGGGATGCCGTCGAGCCGCCGGCAGATCGCTGCAATTAT
>Ga0307475_10000948_pt1 | contig 17292 bp, 15 predicted proteins | sample atmos_gasesECM1C_FD_203317 | JGI IMG/M metagenome (GOLD analysis project Ga0307475, IMG submission 203317) | Hardwood forest soil microbial communities from Morgan-Monroe State Forest, Indiana, United States - atmos_gasesECM1C_515 | ecosystem: Environmental > Terrestrial > Soil > Temperate... | reverse complement strand
AGACTCCACTCCCCAGGCACTGCTAACGGTCGCGGCGGGAGCGAAGTCTGTCAAGTTACATATCCGTGACAGTGCCCACGTGATCCTCATGGGGGCCGACACGTTCTCCTGCGACTGGAAGGGAAAAAGTATTGCGGTAAACTACCGCGAACGTCCGGATGGTGATGGAGAGGTGGTGTCGGTTGAGATCCAGTAGGGACGCGAAACTTCTCTTCCAATCGGATCGGGTTGCGGCCGAACACTTGCCCATCACTCCGTGGGACAAGGTAGCGGCCGCCGTCCCGAAGTGACGCGCAGGTGCAGTGGCATGGGCTGGATTCGAGAGCACAAGGGGCGATTGGCCAACGGCAGAGACAAGAATGGCCTTCCTGCCGAATTCAGGTTGGGGTCGGCCGATGGAAGAATTGGGCGAGTGGCCAGAGGGACGGCACCCCGCCGCAAAGATGCGTGGGGCGCCGATGTTGAAGTTCAGCGAATCGCTACTCGGCCCAGCGATCCGCGGTTACAGTGCGCCGCGAAGGCCGAGCAGGATTGCGCCGCAGGTTACCGTGTAGTAAACAACCACGAGTGTCCAGGCTGTGAGTCGTTCGAGAAGCATTGGGGAGCCTCCAGTTTCGGGAGTGGATCTGACCGCTTCCGTTTCCTCCCGCTGATTCTCGGCTAATGAGGAGCAGCGGCGGTCCGATCTTGGCTGCTCCGTGCATTCCACATCGATTGCGACTGCCTCACAAGAGCACCTCAGTACAAGCGCGGATTTCTGCTGGTACAGGGCAGGCATGTCCGAATGGACGCGGGGTTCGTGTGCGTTTGCTCGTACCGGCCTCATCTGGAGTCCCGTCCGCTGTCGGTTCCTTGTCGCCGTTAGCAATGTCGCGCATAGGGGTCGCAACTCCTCCTGTGACATTCACTTGCTACGGATTCGGCGTGGCGACCCGCAGCGTGGCTTGCTCGAAGCGGGTGCCGCCGGCTTTCGTAGCCGAGACAAAGCCCTCCGGACCGCGCGGGTGATAAGGTAGTGTCTTCCCGAAACGCGGGGTTGTGACGGTGTCTACTGGACTTTCGTCAAACCTTGACCTGCTGCGCGCAATCGCAGTTCTCCTGGTTCTGACCCAACACCTGTGCCGGAGGCTCATTGGGAGCAGGTCGGCTGGATACCAACATCCTGCCTGGGATTGTTCGGCGTCCTGCTGTTTTTCGTGCATACCTGCCTCGTGCTGATGTATTCCATGGAGCGCAGTAATCTTACGGGCTGGCGGTTGTTCACGAACTTCCATATCCGGCGTATCTTTCGCATCTATCCGCTCAGCCTGCTTACGGTGGCGACTGCCCTGGCGCTGCACCTGACCTCGGAAGTGAACGGCATCCACTGGTCTTTCGGTCGCGCCTTTGGGAGGCAAGCGGGAAATCATTGCCAACTTTTTGCTCATCCAGAACCTTGCGCAGGTAAAGTCGATCGTCAACGTTCTCTGGTCTCTGCCGTACGAGTTGCAGATGTACCTACTGCTGCCATCTCTATTCCTGTGGGTTCGCCGGAAAGCAACGGTTCTGGACACTGATGGCTCTTTGGATGCTAAGCGTAGCGGGTGCGCTGGTGCAGCCGCGCATTCCCTGGCTCGCGATGTTATCGATCCTCATATTCGTTCCGCACTTTCTTGCCGGCGTGGTCGCGTATTCCCTGCCGCACGTGCCCAGAATCAAGAGTTACCTCTGGCCCGTTTTCATTTTCCCTGGTAACCATCTTCACGATCCACCCTACGTTAGGGCTGGGTTGGGTGTTGTGTCTCGCACTCGGACTTGGGATCCCCCGCTTTGCCGAAATCACGACGCCGTGGCTTGTTACCGTCAGCAACCGCGTCGCGACCTACACGTATGGGATATACCTTTCGCATCAGTTCAGCATCTGGATCGCGTTCGGTGTCCTTGCGGAGCGGTCGCTCTGGCTTAGAGTCCCGGTTCTGATTGCCCTGTTGGTGGCCCTTCCGGTCATCCTTTACTACGCGATTGAGAGGCCGATGATTCAGTTCGGAATCCACCTGGCAAACCGATGGTCCGAACCGCGGATTGAGCCGATCGAAGCAGTCGCCGCCACTTGATGAGCAAACAACGAGGCCAGAGCATAGCTTTCGAACCTCTTCCTCCCGCGGCGTCAAACCCGCTACACTGGTTTCCTATGGCGAATCCGATTCAGCCCACCGTCAAGCTTACGAACACTTCCGAGTATCGTGAGAACTACGCCAACAGCGTGCAGATCCGCGTGAACGTTTGGGATTTCTTTCTGGTCTTCGGAACCCTGCTGCAACAGACTGAGACCCAGGTTGAGATCCAGAACTTCCAGGGAATCTATCTAAGCCCGCAGCAGGCCAAGGCCTTGCTAGGCGTCCTGCAACAGAACGTCACTGGGTACGAGAATGCTTTCGGTGAAATCAAGCTGGACCCGCGCATGATGCCGATTGGGCCGGTGCATTAGAAGCAGGTGTCAGGTGTCAGGTCTCAGGTGTCGGGACTTGGCTTCGAGCTTCTGCCCGCGTGCCTCTCGCCCTCGGCCCATGGCGGTTACTTCTTAACTGCGCTCAAAGCTTTGGTTGCGTCTTTCCTGAGACCTGACACCTGCGTGAATTCGAACTTCAGTCGATCGTCGGGCGTTGTCCTTGCCGTCATTTTTGCTGCGGTCTCCCTGCTGCACTGGCCGCTGCTGCGTCTTCCCTACTTCTGGGATGAAGCGGGCTATTACATTCCGGCCGCGCGCGATCTGCTGTTGACGGGAAGCGTCATTCCGCACTCGACTCCTTCGAACGCACACCCTCCGCTGGTGATGGCGTATCTTGCCGCTTGGTGGAAGATGGTGGAGTACTCGCCGCGAGTCACGCGTGGGGCCATGGTGCTGGTCTCGGCGTTTGTGTTGCTGGGGGTGTTCCGGCTGGCGCGGTGGGTCTCAAATTGCGAGGTGGCGGTCGCGGCGACGGCGTGCACAGCCTTGTATCCGGTATTCTTCGCGCAAAGCACCATGGCGCATGTCGATCTTGCCGCCGCCGGGCTGACGATCTGGGGTCTGGATTCATATCTCGGAAAGCGCTGGCGCCCTGCTGCATGGTGGTTTTCCCTGGCCGTTCTCGCCAAGGAGACGGCCCTGCTCGCGCCCCTGGCGTTGCTAGCGTGGGAATGGGTTTGTCCGTGGGCCGGCCGCGTCCTCAAATCACAACTCTGCTTTCACGAACGAGGCCGGCGGCTCGCAGTTTCCCTGCTCACGCCAGTGGCTGTACTGAGCCTCTGGTATGGGTACCATTACTGGCGGACCGGATATGTCTTTGGCAACCCGGATTTTTTTCGCTACAACGTGCAAGCCACGATGAACCCGCTGCGCATTATGCTCGCGCTGGGCATGCGCATCTGGCAGGCATTGGGGTACATGCATCTTTGGGTGCTGACGCTTTTGATGGGCTGGGCCATGACCCGGCCAGCAGTGTGCGACGGCGACATCGAGCGCCGGCGAATTGATTTGCCGGTGCAATTCACTTTTGGCGTGTTGATTCTCGCGTATGTTGCGGCCATGGCGGTGCTCGGAGGCGCAGTGCTGGCGCGCTACATGCTGACCGTCGTGCCGCTGGTCGTGATTCTGGCTGTCTCGACTTTGCAGCGCCGCATTCGGCGGTGGCCTGTGTTGATCGTGCTGGTATGCATCGCGTTTGGGGCGGCGTTATTCTTGAATCCTCCGTACGGGTTCTCGCCGGAAGATAATCTGGCTTATCGCGACTACATCGTGATGCACGAAGACGCCGAGTCCTTTCTTGAAGCACGCTATCCGTCGGCCCGAGTGCTGACGGCATGGCCCGCGTCAGACGAGATCAGCCGTCCGTATCTGGGTTATGTCACGCATCCGCTGCGCGTAGTACGCGTCGAGGACTTCACGGCCGAGGAAGTGATCGCGGCCGCCCAGGAGCGCGGCCGATTCGACGTGGCCCTCATCTTCTCGACCAAGTATGAGCCGGTGCGTAGCTTGTTGGGACACTGGCACACGTGGGAGAAGCTCAAAACGCGGTTCTTCGGATTCCATCGCGACCTGCCACCCACAATCGCGGCGCAATTGCTGGGCGGGCGCGTCGTATTCAGCGAGACCAGCCTCGGCCAGTGGGTGGCCGTCATTGAACTGGAGCACGTGGTGGACGCCAGCCTGCGCAGGCCGTGACTACGCGGACATGAGATGGCAAGAGTGTGTTTTCACCACCAGCCACACTTCCCGGCCAGGAGTTAACTGCAGGGCATCGCGCGCGGCCAGCGTGAGGTGGACTTCCAGTTCCACTCCAATGTCCACGCGAGCGGCGATGATGACATCGCGCCGCACGACCGAAGCGACCTTGCCCGGAAGCACGTTGCGGGCGCTTAGGCCTTCAGGGCGTTGAATGGCGAGCAGAATGTCTCCAGCACGAACGCCGACGCGCAACTGCGAACCCGGCTCGGCCCGCACCAGGGGCGTTTCCAACTCAACCTTGCCGCCAGCCAGCCTGCAAGTCATGGTACCGCGGTCTTCGTGTGCTGCAATGACGGTCGCGTCAAAGATGTTTTCGAATCCGGCCAACTGCGCCACGGTCTCCTGCCGCGGAGCACTCATGACTTCGTGAGGAGTTCCCTGCGCGAGCACGCGGCCCCGGTCGAGGACGACGACCCTCTCGCCCAAGGCAAAGACTTCTTCGCGGCTGTGAGTGACATAGAGGATGGGGATGCGATGAGCTTCGTTCCACGCGCGCAGATCGCCCAGGATGCGAGACTTGGTGGGGGAATCGAGCGCGGCCAGGGGCTCGTCGAGCAACAGGATGCAAGGATCGGTCACCAGCGAGCGAGCCAGGGCAACGCGCTGACGCTCACCGCCAGAAATTTCTTGTGGACGGCATTGGCGCAGGTCGCGGATTCGGAAGGCATCGAGGATCAAGCCGATGCGCTGTCCGCGATCCTTGGACGGAAAGCGGTCCAGACCATAGGCGAGGTTGCCTTCCACCGTCAGATGAGGAAACAACGCGAGGTCCTGAAAAACATAGCCGACATTCCGCTTGGAGACTGGCAGGGTTACACCAGTTTGAGCGTCGAAGAAAACCTGGGATCCGACTTGGATAGTTCCAGCGTCCGGCGTGGCCAGTCCCGCGAGGCAGTCGAGAAGAGTAGTCTTCCCCGCTCCGGAAGGGCCGAACAGGATCGTGAACCCGGCGGGCGCGGAGACGTCGACGTCGAGCACGAAGTCGGCTTCGCGAGCATGGAGCTTGCGGAAGCGGGCTGCCAGCACGGGCGCACCTCGCGCCAAATCACTGGTTGTCGGCGCCACGATTGCCTTTGCCATGGTTCCACTGTTGTCCAAAGTCAAACGAGCTGTTAGCTCTTAGCCTTTAGCTCTAGCAAGAATCTGTCGGATTCAGGCTAAAGGCCTGAAGAGCTAACCCCTTCCTCCCTTGGCAGGTCTGCTGTCAGCAAGCTATCGATTCTACTCGTTCGAACAAGTGCCACAAGGTTCGAAGTGGCTCGGCCCAAAAAGTTGTCAAGTCCCTAACTCCGCACATTTCCCTGCAAGCGCGTGCAGGGGAAGCAAATATGTTTTTGGCCAACCTGTCCCATTTACCCTGCGCGAATTGCTATTCTGGAATTAAGAGTGAAAGAGATTGAGAATGTCCTTCCGCGGCACGGGAGCTACGCGTCTGCCAGCCTCATTCCCGTTTTGAACAATTACTTCAACACATGTGATGGCCGCTACAAGGCCCGGAAATCTTGCCGTGCTCGAATGAGCGAGGCGAGGTGCGGAGGCGGGCGTACTACCTCCCGTGCGGCCCATGTCATTGGTAACTAGATCGCTCTGGAGATTCTGCATTAAGTTGTTGAATACGTATGAGACCGACGTGGCGTGGCTGGGCGCGCGCACTGTGGATCTGCGCGTTTTCTTATTGCCTGGACTGGTCTGGCCGTGGGCCAAGGGTCCAAGAAGACCTCGGAATTCGATGCGGTCGAGGAACGGGACCGTGACAATCCCAAAGCGCGCGATCAGTGGTTCATGCGCGGGCGTACGGCTCCAAGTGGCGAGTCGGCAGCGGTGCTGCGGTTTCGGGCGTATCAGCAAAAACTGCAGTTGCGCAAACTACAATTCGCAGCCCGGGCGGTGAGTGCGATCCCCCACACGGTTTTCGCGTTCGGATGGACACTGCTCGGCCCGGCACCCTTGGCCTCGGACCCGCGCACGGACCAGAACTATGGCGCGGTTTCCGGACGGGCCACCGCAGTCGCCATTGATCCGGCGGACGCAACTGGGAACACGGTGTAGCTCGGCGGCGCGAATGGCGGAGTGTGGAAATCGACCAACGGTGGGACGCGCCGCACGTCAGATTCACAGTGCTGTTGTATCCGTTCAGAGCCTTCAGGGTACCGTTAAACGTTGCCGTCGTCTGGTCGGCTGGTGCCGATTGCGGCGAGCTGCTGATCGTCAGCGAGTAATCGGGCGCGGTGTGACCACCAGACTGTAGCTCGCGCTTTGTCCCGCTTTCACGCTCTGCGTCCCACTACTGTTGCTGACCGTCACCGTGAACAGCGAATTGAATACGACGGTCGCCGTGTGGGCCACCTGCGCCGCGTCAGTGCCGGCTCCATTGATGTTGAAGTTGTAAGTCTGTGCCGAGCCGCTCTTCACCGTAACGGTAAACGCTGCCCTGCGACCGTAGGCATCAGCGAAGCAGGTGCAATCGTGCAGGTCGGACTGGGAAATATCGTTGCACCCGGATTAACGCGCCATTCGGCCCGCTCGTGCTGATCGCAAGCGATACAGTCTGCACGCCGCTGGCTCCCGTCGCAATCGTAGGATTGGAGCAGGCCGCCCCAGCGGGAAGCCCGGTACCGGTGAAGCTGACCGCGGTTGGCGAGAAGGCCGGCAGCGCGGAAGAAGGCAGGAATGGTTGCTCTGGCGCTGCTCGCCGCGTCCACTGTGGTTCTGTCGTCCTGCGGCGGGACGGGCGGCGGCGGCGGCGGTGGCGGTGGCGGTGGGGGTGGAGGTGGGGGCGGAGTGGTTGTCAGCATCAGTCCGCACACTGCGAGTAAGTTCCCAACCGAGCAGCAACAGTTCACTGCCGCCGTTAGTGGTACGTCCAACACGCAAGTGGCCTGGCAGGTGAATGGGACCACCGGGGGAGTCCGACGGTTGGCAGCGTGGATAACACCGGGCTATACACTGCGCCAGCAGTGGTGCCGACACCCAACAACTCGGTGATGGTTTCCGCGATTTCGCAGGCGGATGTAACAGAGAGCGATTCGGCCGCGGTAACCATCAAGCCGCCGACGCCTTCTGGGACATCTACTGTGACTATCACGGCCACAGTGGGAAGCTTGGTACAGACGACTACGGCCACACTGACGGTGCAGTAGGGTCGAAGCTGTCAGCTCTCGGTTGATCGCTATGCTGCCGCAAACGATTGGCTCCAGGCTACTGCTGCGGGCTGCGGGGCCGATGGTCACGCGCTGCTGAGTCTTAACGGGAGTAGAGCGCGCGGCTCTGGCCGCGCCGACGGGCGGGACCCTTCGACAGGCTCAGGGCAGGCTGCCTGTCGCTCCATCACCCAAATCGGTTCTGCTTACGTTGTTTTCGGTTCCCGCCGTTATGTCCTTGCGGGAGTACCCAGTGTTGCGCTTATGCTTGGTGGTTGGACTCTGCCGGCTTTTCGCGGGCGGGGGCGCCCGCGCTACACGAATGCAATGAACACCAGTGATCAGTACGACGTTGTGGTTATCGGCGGAGGAGTGGTAGGGCTGTCGGTCGCGCGGGAGGTCATGCGGCAGTTCCCGCGGTTGCGCGTTGCGGTACTCGAGAAGGAAGCGCGCGTGGGCTCGCACCAGAGCGGACATAACAGCGGCGTCATTCATTCCGGAGTTTATTACAAGCCAGGCTCGATCAAGGCGCGCACTTGCGTCGAGGGTGCGACGGCCATGGTGGAGTTCTGCCGGGAGCACGGGGTTCCTTTCGAGATTTGCGGGAAGGTGATTGTCGCGACTTCGCAAGCTGAACTCCCTCGATTGCAAGATCTGCTGGAGCGCGGACGGGCTAACGGGGTGGGTGGCTTGAAGATGCTTGGCCCGGAAGAGCTTCGCGAGATCGAACCGCATGCCACGGGTGTGGCCGCACTGCATGTGCCGGGCACCGGGGTCACGGACTACGCGCAGGTGTGCGAGAAGTATGCGGAACTGATCGGAGCGCAAGGTGGAGTCGTGCGGACTTCAACGCAAGTGACCGGAATCCGACAGAACTCGAACGCGACGGTGATTGAGACTACCGGGGGCGCGTTTGGGGCGTTTTATGTGATCAACTGCGGGGGGCTCTTCAGCGACCGGATCAGCCGGATGGCCGGCGAAACGCCCGACGTGCAAATCGTTCCATTCCGGGGCGAGTATTACGATCTGATTCCCCAGCGGGCGCAATTAGTGCGAGCTTTGATCTACCCGGTGCCCGATCCGCGCTTCCCTTTTCTGGGGGTGCATTTCACACGTCGCATTCACGGCAACGTGGACGCAGGACCGAACGCGGTGTTTGCGTTCAAGCGCGAAGGTTACCGGGCCGGGGACTTCAGCCTGCGCGACACGCTGGAATCATTGTCGCATCCGGGCTTCTGGCGGGTGGCCGCGAAACACTGGCGTAGTGGGAAGGACGAAATGCATCGCGCGGTCAGCAAGGCGTCGTTTGTCGCGGGATTGCGGCGACTGGTGCCGGAAATCGAGGCGGAGGACCTGGTGCCGGGCGGGTCGGGCGTGCGCGCGCAGGCGATCACCCGGGACGGGGCGCTGGTGGACGATTTCCAGTTTTCGCAGAGCCAGCACATGCTGCATCTCTACAACGCGCCGTCTCCAGCGGCTACGGCTTCGATCGCGATTGGGCAGGCGGTGGTCGAGATGGCTGCGAAGGCCTGGAACTGGTAGTAGCGGATCCTGCCACTGAACAACTCGTTTTAGAAACTGCTAAAGTGGAAGGCTCGGAAAGCGCGGCTTGCGCCGTGCCGGCGGGCGAGGACGCCCGTCGCTCCATTTTGGACGGAGGCAGCGGATATGAACTTGTCGGAGAAGCGCGTAGCAGTGCTGGGCGCGGGAAAGATGGGCGGCATCCTGGTAAAGGCGTTCCTCGAAAAGAAACTGCTTTCGCCGGTGCTGACCACCGCTACCGTACAGCATGAAGAGCGCGCCAGCGCGCTGTCGAAAAAGCTGGGGATTCCGGTTGGCACCGACAATCTCGCTGCCGCGAAGAATGCGGATATCGTCTTGATTTGCGTCAAGCCGCAGGCAGTGCAAGGAGTGGTGGAGGAAATCCGGTCGAGCGCGCGGCCGGAACAGCTTGTAATTTCGGTGGCAGCGTCGGTTCCGACCAGTCACATCGAGAAAGCGTTGGGCGGCAAGGTCCCGGTGGTGCGCGCCATGCCGAATACTCCGTGCCTCATTGGCCAGGGGATGACGGCGCTGTGCAAGGGAAACCACGCGGGCGGGCATCACGTGGAAATTGCGAGTGCGCTCTTCAACGTGGTGGGGCGAACGGTGGTGGTGGACGAGAAGCACATGGACGCAGTGACCGGGCTCTCGGCCAGCGGTCCGGCCTACATCTACATCATTTTGGAGTCGCTGGCGGAGGCCGGGGTGAAGGTGGGCTTGCCGCGGGATGTGGCGACGCTGTTGGCGGCGCAAACGACGCTGGGCGCGGCCGGCGTGGTGCTCGAGACCGGAGATCATCCCGCGCTGCTGAAGGACGCGGTGACGACGCCGGCCGGGTGCACGATTGATGGCATCATGGAGTTGGAGGAAGGCAAGCTGCGGGTTACGTTGATCAAGGCGGTGGTAAAGGCGGCGCAGCGCGCGAAGGAATTGGCATATTCGGGGTGAGGCGTTGCGGGTTTGGAGATCGGGAACCCACGGCTTACGCCGTGGGCTTCATTCTTACGCCGCTCCGCGGCTGGGTGTGTGGTTCATTCCTGGACGTGTGTGGATGATCCTCGGCAGCTTCGCACTTGGGACCCGTCGCTCCATTGATTCCTACTGGGCGAGCATGAAGGTGACATTGACCTGCGTGCGGATGGGGACCTTGCGCCCGTCGACGGTGAAGGGCTTGTAGCGCCACTGGCGAACGGCATTGATGGCGGCGTCGGCAAGCTGCGGATTTCCGCTGACTGGCGTTACTTGTTGCACCCTGCCATTCGCGCCGATCAAGGTTTCAAGCGTCACCGAGCCCTGAATGTGAGCGCGACGGGCGGCGTCGGGGTAGTCTGGTTCAACGCGGTCGGCGAGGAGACTCTCAGCCAGTTCCGGCTTCAAGCGCACGTAGCGGCCATCGATGAGGCTGGGAGCGGGCGTGTCGGGCAAGGGTGATTTCGCCAGCAGAGCGGCCGGGGTCGCGGCCGGTTTCGGAGCCAGGGAATGCCGCGCAACCGGCTTCGGAGTTTCTTTCTTGGCGACGGGCGCCTCCTCGCTCGGGTCCGGTACCGGGGTGCCATAAATCAACTTGCCCTTTTCGTCATAGATCGCCAGTCCTCCGAGGGCGGGAGCGGTGGGCTGCACTTCCTTTTTCTTGCTGACCGCCGAAACGACTACGTCGGCAGCTGATTGCCTGGGTTGCGTGACAGCGGTTGCCGGCTCGGCCGTTGGCTGCTGGGGAACGGGTGCGGCGACGGCAGTGGCCGGACCAAGGTCAAGCTCCTGTTCTTGCTGCGCGGCCGGAACGGGGCGATTGCCATTTGCGGCGGATGAACGGGTCGATCCCAAACGCCAGACCATCAAACCCACAATCAAGCACGCAATGAGAGCGGCACAGGCGAGGAGAAAGGTGGTCCATCGGTCACGCGGGCCTGACGTTTTCTCCACGAGCTTAGGCTTGAGCTCAAACACGGGCGTACGCGGGCGGTCGGGCGCCGGCTCGGGCACAGGCTCCAGTTTTGGTTTCGGATCGGAAGCAGGCGCATTGAAGTCCGGCGGTTCTGCGCCGCTGGCGATAAATCCTGCCAGTCGCCCGGAGGATTCCTTGGTGTGGCGGACGATGCGGTAGGCGAGGGCTTGCAAGGTCTGCTCATCGCGCTCGCCAAAAGCGTTGGAGCGTGGCGAGAAAATTTCGAAAATTCCCATGAACTCTCCCCAGTACCAGAGGGGAACGACGAGGATAGACCGCACGCCGAGAAGGCGGCAGGCGGCGGCATCGACGCGGGGATCGGTTTCGGTATCGTCACAGCGCTGCAAAGTTCCGACGCGCAGGCACTCAGCGGAAAAACCGGCGTTATCGAGGCGAACACCGAGGTCGGGAGCGTTGCGACCCGTGGTGGCGCGGCAGACCATTTCCCCGTCGCGGGTCAGGGCGATGGCAGCGCCGGTTGCCCCTGTGGCGAGGCACGCCTGCTCCACAATCTGGTTGAGAACCAGGTCCAACGCGAGAGCCTCGGACGAGGCGCCACCGCCGTTCGCGGCCAGGGTACTGGTCAGACCACGGATTTCTGCGTCTGATGGCAACGCGCTGTGGACCTTCTGGGCGGCGTCAGGGGTGGGCGCCTCTTCGAAAGGCTCGTAAGGACGGTACGGATCCGGGCACGACATGGGTCATTGAACCTGGAGTGAGCACCGGGGGAACTACTCACAGGAACTGTCGAACTCTACCCCGAAGTGTCGCTGCAAACGCCATTGTTGTCAATGGCTAAATCTATCCAGGGCAAGGCTTTCGACCCGATTCCGAATGGCCAGACGGGGGGATTCAGATATATCAGATACATAAGGGCTACTGCTCCCGACTGGGCATTGCCTGGGGCGACGGATCGTGTTCTTATGGCGCCTTGGCTGAGCTGCGGGCTGCGAGCCACGGGGTACGAGCCAAAAAAAGCTCCTCAAAACAACATGAATCCAAGCGAGCCGGTTTCTGAGGTGACTTCCCTATCCCGTTCTGACCAGTGGCACGCAGTCACCGCCAGCTTCCTGGGGTGGACGCTGGACGCGTTCGACTTCTTCGTGCTGGTGTTCCTGGTGGATACGTTGGCGGCGCAGTTTCGCGTCGCACCGTCAAAAATCATTCTGACCATGACGGCGACGCTGGCCATGCGTCCCCTGGGGGCGCTGGTGTTCGGCCTGCTGGCCGACCGCTATGGCCGGCGACGACCGCTGATGGCGAACGTGGTGTTCTTTTCGCTTTTCGAGTTAGCCTGCGGGTTTGCGCCGAACTACACGGTGTTTTTTCTTTTACGCGCCATCTACGGAATCGGGATGGGGGGCGAATGGGGTGTGGGCGCGTCGCTGGCCATGGAAAGTGCGCCGAAGCGGTGGCGGGGGGTGCTCTCGGGAGTGGTGCAGAGCGGGTACTCGATTGGCTACCTGCTGGCGGCGGTGGCAGCACGCTTTGTTCTGCCGCACTGGGGCTGGCGCGCGATGTTTTGGGTGGGCGGGATTCCGGCCCTGCTCGCCTTTTATATACGGTTCCGGGTGAAGGAATCGGTGGCGTGGAAGCAGCATCGCGCGCCGACGGTGGGATCAATCCTGCGCACGGCGAGCGGGCACTGGAAGATTTTCTCGTACCTCGTGCTCCTGATGACATTGATGATGTTCCTGTCGCATGGAACGCAGGACCTTTACCCACACTTTCTCAGAGAACTGCATCGACTATCGCTGGCAACAATTTCGTACGTAGCCATCGCGTACAACATTGCCGCGGTGCTGGGAGCATGCACATTTGGATATTTGTCGGAGCACCTTGGGCGCCGGCGAACCATCCTGCTGGCACTGGCACTGGCGATGATGGCGATTCCAGCCTGGGCATTTGGTGGTTCGCTGGCACCACTGGTGATGGGAGCTTGCCTCATGCAGATGGGCGTGCAGGGGGCGTGGGGAATCATTCCGGCGCACTTGAATGAGTTATCGCCGGACGCGGTGCGAGGACTGATGCCGGGATTTGCGTACCAGCTTGGCATCCTGTTTGCAGCCCCGACGAACAATATCGAATACGCGCTGCGCGACCGGTTCGGGTACGCGTGGGCGCTGGCGGCCTTCGAGATCGTGAATATCCTGCTGCTGGCAACGGTGGTGGCGCTGGGTTCGGAGCAGAAGGGCAAGAGCTTTGTGAAACAGGCGGACGCGGAATTCGTGGGATCGCCCTAGTTGCCTGAAGCGTGCCCGAGTCGGGCCGCGACGACCTGTCAGGCGGCGGGCTTGCTCGCGGACCCTTTGCTGGATTGGTGCGCGCCGGCATGCTTGGCGGTCTTCGATTCACACACGACGGCGGCGGCCAGCAGAAATCCAATCAGGCCAAAAGCAGCGAGGGCAATGAGTGCAACCATGAGGATCGGCATACGATGCGCCTCTGCTCTTATTCTCAAGCGCTCGTGACCACAGCACGGTGACGACGATCACTGTCTCGAGTGATCTCTGGACGTCGGTACACTTCCCGTCTCTGCTGAGGGGGTGCATTTTCAGGAGCTTGCAGAGTCTGCGAAACCGCGAAAACCTGCTAGATTAAGTGGTTGCTGTGACACGAATTTTGCCAGACGGATACTGTTTTGCAGGATAGCGCGGGGTAAAAAGAGCCAGTTTTCCTGGAGTTTTTCATGCGCATTGCGGTGGTGGGGTCAGGCTATGTCGGATTGGTCGCGGGAGCCTGTTTTGCGGACATGGGTCACGATGTGATCTTGGTCGACAACGATCAGGAGAAGCTGGCAGCTCTGAGAAGCGGGCAAGTTCCGATTCACGAGCGCTTCTTGCCGGAGTTGTTGCAGCGGCATCGGGGCCGGAAACTGCAGTTTTCGGACAACCTGCATGAAGCGGCGCGCGCCAGCGCAGCAATCTTCGTGGCAGTGGGAACACCACCCACCAACAGCGGGGACGCGGACCTGTCATACGTCGAGTCGGTGGCACGGGAGATCTCCGGTGGCATCAACGGGTACAAGATCGTGGTCGAGAAAAGCACGGTGCCGGTGTACACGAGCGAGTGGGTGCGAAAGATCATCCTGCGCAACGGAGCGCAAGCCGACTCGTTCGACGTAGCCTCGAATCCGGAATTTCTGCGGGAAGGCACTGCCGTCACCGATTTCTTGTTTCCCGATCGCATCGTGGTGGGAGCGGACTCGGAACGGTGTGCGGCGGTACTGAAAGAAATCTATGCGCCGCTCGGGGATGGCTCCTATTACAAACAGCCCGATGCGATTCCGGCACCGGACCGGGCGCAGATTCCGCCGCCCATCATCGTGACAAGCACCAAGAGTGCGGAGTTGATCAAGCACGCCTCCAACGCATTTCTGGCGATGAAAATCTCATTCATCAACGCGGTTGCATCGATGTGTGAATCAGTGGGCGCAAACGTACAGCAGGTGTGCCAGGGGATCGGAACCGATTCGCGCATTGGACCGCGTTTTCTCAACCCCGGCATCGGCTATGGGGGCTCGTGCTTCCCAAAGGATTTGATGGCGTTTCGTTCTGTGGCGCGGGAGTGCGGCTACGACTTCCGCCTGCTGGATGAAGTCATGCGCATTAACGAAGAGCAGCGGCAACGCTTTCTGCGTAAAGTGCGCAACGCGCTCTGGACGTTGCGGGGCAAGCGCCTGGGCGTGCTCGGCCTGGCCTTCAAGGGTGGGACCGACGACATCCGCGAATCCCCCGCGATTCTTCTGATTCAATCGCTGCTGCAGGAGGGTTGCGTGGTCGCGGCCTACGATCCGGCCGCGATGGATCGGGCGCGGGAAGTTCTTCACTCCAACGTCGAGTTTGTAAGCAATGCCTACGAGGCGGCGGCTGGGGCGGATGCACTGCTGATCCTTACGGAGTGGGAGGAGTTTGCGACGCTGGACTTGCGCCAAATCAACAGCAGGCTGCGATACCCGATCGTGATCGACGGACGCAATCTCTACAACCCGGAAACGATGGCGGCGCATGGGTTCACCTACTACAGCGTCGGGCGAGCACCCGCGCTTCCGGAGGGCCTGCCGACCGGGGACGGCCGGGGAAGCGATCACAAACAATATGAATAAACGACGCGCCCTCGTGACCGGCGGAGCGGGGTTTGTGGGGTCGCATTTGTGCGACGCATTGCTCGCGGACGGATATTCCGTGGTGGCCGCAGACAATCTGCTAACCGGCCGGTTGGCAAATCTGGAGCACTTGCGGAAAGATGGTCGATTCGAATTTCTGCAGGTGGACGTATCGGAACCGTATGGCTGCGGCCGGGTGGATTACGTCTTTCACTTCGCAAGCCCGGCGAGCCCGGTGGACTACAGCACTCACGGAATCGCGACGCTAAAAGTGGGTTCGCTGGGAACGTTTCATTCGCTCGACGTGGCTCGAAAATATGGGGCGGGATTTCTGCTGGCATCGACGTCGGAGTGCTACGGCGATCCTCTCGAACATCCGCAGAAGGAAACGTACTGGGGACACGTGAACCCGATCGGGCCGAGGTCGGTGTACGACGAAGCCAAGCGCTTCGCGGAAGCGGCCACGATGGCCTACCTTCGCTACCACAACGTGAACACGCATATCGTCCGGATCTTTAATACGTACGGACCGCGCATGCAGGTAAATGATGGCCGAGTTATTCCCAACTTCATGCGGCAGGCGCTGCGCGGAGAGGGACTCACGATCTATGGCGATGGCAGCCAGACGCGTAGTTTCTGTTACGTGAGCGACGAGGTGGAAGGCATTGTGCGCCTCTCAACATCTGCTGAACATGGACCCGTGAACATCGGGAATCCTAGCGAGTTCACAATCCTGGAATGTGCCCAGCGGGTGCTGGCGGTGACGGGCTCGACGAGCCCGTTACGCTACGAACCATTGCCACAGGATGACCCAAAGCAGCGCCGGCCTGACATCGGCAAGGCAAAACGTCTGCTGCACTGGGAGCCGAAGATCGATCTGGAGACGGGCCTGCGCAGGTCGCTCGAATATTTCCGGCAGGCGGTGGCCGCGGAAGCATCCTCACGGGCTTGAAGCGGGTTCGTCAGTAGCCAAAAGAAGTGCATAGGTCCTTCGCTTCGCTCAGCATGACACCCCTTTAGCCGGATTCATGACCCGCGATTTTGGGCCGGACTGGTGAAGGAATTCCGAGCGCGGATACTAGCGTGTCCAAGGATCGTTGAAGGGGCCAACCTCGGCGCTCTGATCGGATTCCGCCAGCAGACGGATCAGGGACTGCACATGTTCGTGATTTTCGGCCGTCTTCAAAACTAGCTGTACTCCCATCCCAAAACCCGGGTGCACAGTCTGCACAACTCCCTGCACGCGTAACTTCATATCCTGAGCGCGCACTACGATTTCGACGCGTGTGCCAGGCGGGAAGGGCGTCGGCATTTCGACGTAGCAACCCCCAGAACTGATATCGGTCAAGCTGCAGCGATTGGGAACCGAGACGCCGGTGCGGTATACGTCGGCCCCGAGACGGCAAGCGTGCCGGGACTGGGTGCGACGATTTCCGGGGCTGGAGCGTAGCCGCGCCAGCGCGCGATCGGGCGGGTTAGTACCAGCAGGGGCTGTCGTCTTCACGATCTTTTCGGCGGGGCGCGGAACTAGCGGCGCTGCCACGACTGTGGCGGGAGCATTGGCCGCGAGCCAGTTGCGGAGAACCCGCCGTGACGACGTGGGAACGTTGACGAAGCGCATGCCTACCCGGCCCGCCGAATCCTGCCAAACCATTTCCCCCGAAAGGCGGATCACCGAAGTGTGGCCTGGGAGGGCGAATTGGAAATAGACCCGACAGTCGGGGGGAAGCTTTTTCTCGCTTTGAACGGCGCTGCCTTCTTCGCTGAGGTCGATCAAGGTAGCGGAGACGTTCTCAACATTCGCGTAATCGAGAGCAACCTTGGCATGGACCGCAACCCGGCTGCTGCGGCGTCTTTCCCGCTGCATCAGCGAACGGGCAGCGCGCAGGCTGCTCCACGCGCGGTCTTCGGAAATGGGTTTGTAGAGGACAAAATTGATGCCCAAGGCAAATATCTGACGCACGTTGGTCTGGTTGTCGGCAATGGCGATGGTCAGGGTGGTCGCGTTGCGCGCCGAGGAGCGGGCTTGGCGGAGAACGTCGAGCGCTTCCGTCTCATTCTCGCAATCAATGATCACCGAGTCATAGCGCACGCTGGCGAGTTTGGTATGCGCCTGGGAGGGGGTGGCGCACCGGTCCACCGTCAGCCCGAGTGCCTCCAGAATCCCGCGCAGGACCTGGGTCGTGGCGTCCTCCGCACACACGACAAGACTCTTAAGCGCCATACGCTTCACATCCTAGAAGTTACGGCGGGTTAGCGACAAGTTACTCGAGTAACGGAAGGCAAGCCGGGCCGGGCCGAACCCTAAATCGAG
>Ga0307475_10000947_pt1 | contig 17296 bp, 10 predicted proteins | sample atmos_gasesECM1C_FD_203317 | JGI IMG/M metagenome (GOLD analysis project Ga0307475, IMG submission 203317) | Hardwood forest soil microbial communities from Morgan-Monroe State Forest, Indiana, United States - atmos_gasesECM1C_515 | ecosystem: Environmental > Terrestrial > Soil > Temperate... | reverse complement strand
GTTTCTCGTCCTCATTCAATTTCAGAGTGGCCTTGGGTCGTCCTGTGCGCATGCTCCCTCCTTATAGAGCAGTACGCATGGATCGCGCTATTTATTTCACTTATTTCAGTTACAGGACACTAGAATTCCGTACCATTTCGTAAGAATGGTCCGCAGGACTCTTCCGCTGCTGGCGTCATGAATCTCGATAGGAACCGTAGAGCCTTCCGGCGCCGTCCCGCTCGTCGCCCAGGTCTGGCGGACGAGAACCTGTCGGGACTTGCGGCGGCGCCGCTTTTTTCACGGGCCCGCCAAACTCGCCAACCCTCGGCGGGGGTTGCTGCGTCCGCTGTTGTGCAAACGCCAGTTGAAGACAGAACGCGAGTCCCAGCAAAGGGCAGAGCGCTCTTGCGACTTTACTTGCCTTGGTTGCAACACCGCACGATTTTTCACCTAACCGAGATTTGCGCATCGGATTTCTCTGGGTTTTTTGAGTGTCAGAGCATGGCCTGAATGTCGGAGGGATTCTCCCGGGAAGCTCAGAGATGATGCCCTTGCTCCGATACGCAACTTTCTCGCGATGACTAGAAAAGCGCACTGCATTTCCACGCTACGTTGACGATTGGATAGGGTGGTTTGCTTCCGACAGAATCGCGTCAATGCCCGATTAGCGTTACCGGAAACTGACCCACCGCCAGTTTACGAGGCCTCTTCAATCCACACCGTCTTGATGTTGGTGAACTCCCGGATTCCATGCGCTCCCAGCTCCCGTCCGTGCCCCGACCATTTCACTCCCCCAAATGGGATCCGCGGATCAGACGCCACCATGCGGTTGATAAACACCATCCCCGATTCCAGGTCATTGATGAAGCGCTGACGCTCTTTCGTATCGTTCGTCCACGCGCTGGCGCCCAGGCCGAACCGGCTGTCGTTCGCAATCCGTATCGCATCATCCAAGCCCTTCGCCCGGAACACGCTGGCCACCGGTCCAAACAGCTCTTCTTGGTGCGCCGGCGACCCCTTCGGAATATTCGTCAGCACCGTCGGCGCATAAAAATTCCCCGGGCGGTCCAGCGGTTTTCCTCCCGTCAACACTTTCGCGCCCTCCTCGATCGTTTTCTTCACGTCTCGGTCCAAATCTGCCAGTCCATCCGCCGTCGACAGCGGCCCCAGTTCGGTCTTTTCATCGAACGGATCTCCCACCTTCAACGCCGCCATTTTCTCGGCGAATAACTTCTCGAATTTGTCCGCTATTGCTTCGGCCACCACAAACCGCTTCGCCGCGATGCACGATTGCCCGTTGTTGAAAATCCGCGCTTTCACCGCCGTCGCCGTCGCCACTTCCAGGTTGGCGCTCGGCATCACGATAAACGGATCGCTTCCCCCCAGTTCCAGCACCACTTTCTTGATTCTCTTAGCCGCGCCAATTCCAACTTCGATACCGGCTCCCTCGCTCCCCGTCAGCGTGGCCGCCATAACGCGCGGATCGCCTAGCACGCGATCCACTTTGCTCGAACCGATCAGCAGCGTCTGGAAGCATCCCGCGGGGAAGCCGGCCCTGCGAAACAGTTCTTCAATCAGTAGCGCCGATTGCGGAACAATCGAAGCATGCTTCAGCAGCCCCACGTTTCCCGCCATCAACGCCGGCGCCGCGAATCGCAGCACCTGCCAAAACGGAAAATTCCACGGCATCACCGCCAGCACAGGCCCTAGCGGCTGGTACCGGATGTAGCTTCGCTTCGCGCTGGTCTCCACGATCTCGTCCGCGAGAAATTTCTCCGCGTTCTCCGCATAATAACGGCACACCCATGCGCATTTTGCCGCTTCATCGACGGCCGACCGGAAGGTTTTCCCCATTTCCGTCGTCATCACCCGCCCGAAATTCTCTTTCTCTTTTTCCAGGATCTCCGCGGCCTTCATCATCATCTGCGCGCGCTCGGCGAAAGGCACGTGCCGGTATCTCTGAAACGTATCGGCGGCCGTCTGCAACTTCACTTCGATCTGCGCATCGGACAACGGTGCAAATGTTTTTTCCACTTTCCCGGTGGCTGGGTTGATGGTTGCGATCGCCATTTTCTTCTCTCCTCGCGACTTCTCAGTAGTTCAATCGATAGCGGCGCGACCATTGTAGGCGAGTTTGCGCTCTGCCCCTATCGATGGAATGGATTCAGCTATGGCTCGACTTGGGCGGCTTCTTTATGGAGTGCGGGAGCACTGCTCCCGCTTTTCTTTCGCTCTACGGGCGGCAACTGGCAAAACCTACGCCCCAGGCACTGAGCTTGTTTCTTCGGACTTGGTTGGACCACTATACCCCATTCGATTCCCTCCGCCACAAACTAACCGCCTTTTCCTCTTCCCTATACGCGAAATCCCTTGACACCTCTCCTTCCCCAGTGGTACAGCGGTCCTACCTGTTGAGATGGGTTTCAGTCCATTTCCGCCTCGGGAGGACGTGCGCGGCGCGGGCTGCTACGCGCTCCAGCTGCCCGAACTCGGAAAGCCAAATCTCGATCCCCTGCCGGTCACCGAATGGCCGCTCGACAAATTGAACGAAGGTGCGCCATGAGAAAAGTCCGAAAAATATTATACGCAATTTTCTTCGCTGCTTTTTTCGGCGGCAGCGCACTGCCACAAGCGCCGGCTCTGCAAAAAATCAAAGTACTGACGTTGCTGGGGCGGCCGCTGCAAATTGTCGTGGCGGAGAAACAAGGGCTGTTCGCTAAATATGGAATCGAGGTGGAAACGGAAAATCTCCCAAACTCTGACGTCTTGCGCACGAGTCTTGCTGATGGAAAAGGAGATCTTGCTTACCTCGCGGTCGACAACGCCGTGGCCATGGTCGAACTGGCGCACCAAGACGTGGTCATCGTCATGGGCGGCGAAGGCTCGCAAAACGAGTTGGTGGCGCAGCCGGAAATCAAATCCATCAAGGAGTTGCGCGGGAAAACTTTGATCGTGGATGCACCAAACACGGCGTACGCGCTGCAGATGAAAAAGATTCTCCTTTTGAACGGAATGGAAGCCGGCAAAGATTACGAAATGAAGCCATTTGGCGCGACGCCCGCGCGGCTGGCGGCCATGCGCGAACACAAGGAATTTGCAGGTTCGATGCTTGGCCCGCCGTCGTCCATCGTCGCGAAACATGCTGGTTTTGTGAGTCTGGGAACGGTGCAGGTATTGATCGGCCCGTACCAGGCGGCCGGCTATTTTGCGCAGCGCGCGTGGGCCAAGGAACATCGCGATTTACTGGTTCCGTTTCTTGCGGCTTGCATCGAGGCGCAGCGCTGGCTGATGGCCCCGGCGAACAAGCTGCAAGTGATCGATCTGCTGGTGAAAGAATCCCATCTTGCGCCGGATGTGGCCACGGAATCGTACGAATCCAGCATGAATCATCCCGGAGGATTCGAGACCGACGCGAAGCTCGACATGGAAGGATTCAAAAATGTTTTGAAATTGCGGGCGGAAGTGGAAGGCTCGTGGGGCGGGCAAGCGCCGGGGCCGGAAAAATATTACGACTCGACGTATTACTACGCGGCGCTGGCGAAATTGATGAAAGGGGTGAGATGAATGGATTTTAGAACCCGGCTTCAAGGTAGTGCTTATGCGCTGTCCCTGATTCTTTTTGGGCTCGCCCTTGCAAGCGCGACAATGGCGCAACAGAAAGAACGCACGCTCGACGAAATTAAAGCCGAGGCCCTCAAGCGCGCCGAAAATGGTATGTATCCGCTGATCGGGCTCGATCCCGCCGATCTCCGAGAGGCATTCGCTTCCATAAAAACCACGGATAAAGATGAATGGGCGGGGGCATTCATGGCGGTCGCGGACCGCTACATGGAGGAAGCGAAATCGCTGGAAAAGAGTGATCCCGCGAAAGCCAACACGAATTACACCCGGGCGTGGCGCATTTATTCCTTTGGCCGCTGGCCGGTGCCTGCCTCTCCGGGAAAACAACGCTCCTACGCGAAAGCATTGGATGCATTCCGGGCTCACGCACGCTTCTGGGACCCGCCCCTAGAGATCGTTCATATCCCCTTTGAAGGCTCCGAGATCGTCGGCTACATGCGGCTGCCAAAAAGTACGCAGGGGCCCGTGCCGCTGGTGTTGGCGATCAGTGGCTTGGATAGCCGGAAAGAAGATTTGTCCGAAAGCTTCAGCGCTATCCTCCCCTACGGGATTGGATTTTTCGCCGTAGACGGGCCTGGCACTGGCCAGGCGCCGATCAAAGTTAGCCCAACGGCGGATCGCATGTTCTCGCGTGTGCTTGACTATTTGCAAACCAGGATGGAAGTGGATAAGACGAGAATTGCCGTTCACGGCGTGAGTTGGGGCGGTTACTGGGGAACGAAACTGGCCATCGTGGAGCGGGCACGCCTGAAGGCGGTGAGCGCGCAATCCCCGGCGGCGCATCTCTTCTTCCAGAAGGAATACATGTTGAACTCCATGTTTGGGAACAGGGAGTATCTGTTCGACCATGCGCCGGCCTTCATGTCCGTCGTGGAAGGGGTCAACAGCGTGGATGATATGGTGGCCAAATTTCCGAAATTGTCCCTTGTCGATCAGCAACTCCTCGGAAAGCCAACAGCGCCGATGCTGATCGTAACGGGAGTCTTGGATACGCAGGTACCGATATCCGACGCGTACTTGATCCTGAGCAACGGCGATGTGCCGAAAGAGGCGTGGATCAATCCGCAAGGCGGGCACCTGGGGCGGGAAGTGAAAGTGTGGCCCGATCCGGTGATTTTCCGGCAGGTGATTATTCCGTATTTGGTGAGGAAGCTGGGAAGTAATGAGATAACCAAGTAAAGAGGTAAGGATAGAAGAGGTTGAAAGTTGAAGGTTAAAAGTTGCAAGTCGCGGGAGAAGAGAAATATGGCCACCAAAGGCTGGGAGAGGCACGGGGCTTCCGGTTCGAGTCAAGCGGCTTTTGGGAATTTGAGTTTGACGGAGTAGCCGAGAGAGTAGAGGACGCGGAGGAGGAGGCCGGCGGAAATTTCTTTGGTGTTGCAGTTCATGATGGCCGTGACGAGGGTGCGCGGGGTAGCGACAAGAGAACAGCGATTTCTCTCTGCGCAAGCCGACGCATTCGCAGGAGCGGAAGAAAAGTCGGCCTGCTCCGCTCGAAATGACGGGGGGTGGCAGCGACCGGACGAGCTTGACGTGGTTCATCTGCAATGGCGGGTGGGGTGCGGGCGGCAAGATAGGGTCGTCTGCTCGGAGAAAGACTGCCTAGGCGAGGAAGCCGGCGCCGAACCATAACGCGGTCGTGAGAAAGCCGGAAAGGAAGGCTTCCCACCGGCTCTCGCCCTTTAATAGTAAAGGCCCTGCCGTAATCAGCAGCGAAGCCAGGAAGTACAGCCGACCCTCCTCGTCGTCATATCGTGCGTTCCGAATCCGCCAATCTCACCAGTGCACGCGAGCCTGATAAAGAAAAGGCGATCGAGCAAAATGAGGCTGATTAGAACCGCTCCAAGAGTGCTTCGCCATGTCGGAATGCCGTCTCGTCCGCGACATGCCCAGACCCAACTCACCCGTACTCCGAACCCAAGGCTAGAAGCAAAGCCACCAGAATCGACAATTCAGGCAAGCGTTCCTCCTTGGTGCTATTTTTCGCTCGCTCGTAAGTTTGGTTCGAAAATTGTTCCTGCGTTTCGGCAAAGATGTAGAATCTCGCTGCGAATCGCGAGGAGGATAGCACCTTAGGAGGAAACGAAATGCTGCAGGCGATGGCTTGCTTGATGGGCAGGAGAAGCTTGTCTTTGGATGGAGGCCTGTCTTTGTATGGACGAGGTGGAAGAGGGATAGCTGTGCTGGGGCTGGTGGCAGGGGCGTTGCTGTTTTGTGGGAAAACGCGGGCGCAAGACGGTTATCAAAAGCCGCCGAAAGAAGTGCTGGAGGTGATGAATGCACCGATGACGCCGCGAGCGAGCTTGGGTCGAGCACGCGACATCGTGCTGCTGTATTCGCCGGAGATGTATCCGCCGATAGCGGACGTGGCTCAGCCTTTTGCAAGGCTAGCGGGTTTGCGCATAGACGAGGCGACGAATGGGCCACACAACGCGCCGCGATTCGAGAAGCTGGTGCTAAAGAAGGTGTCTGACGGAAGCGAGATCAAGGTAGCCGTCCCTGAAGGCATGATTGTGTCGCAACCGTTCTGGGCCCCGGATGGAACAAAGATTGCGTTTACGCATGCGACGGACTCTGGAATCGAGCTTTGGATCGCGGATGCGAGAACCGGAGAAGCTCGGGCGATGACAGGCGTGAAATTGAATGCCGCGCTGAGCAATCCTGGACCGCGGGATGAAAACCCGCCTTGCCACTGGCTGCCGGGAAGCAAGACGATGCTGTGCCAGACAATTCCGGCGGGACGAGTGGGACCACCAAAGGCGCCGGCAGTGCCGGTAGGGCCCCGCGTGCAACAGAGCTTCGGGAGAGCGGCCCCCGTGGCCACCTATGAGGATCTGCTGGAGAATGAGTACGACGGAAGGCTTTTCGACTATTACGCGACGTCCCAACTGGCGGTGATTGATATCGAGAGCGGGAGCATGACGCCGGTAGGGGCGCCAGCGCTCTTCGGGATGGCCGATCCGGCACCGGATGGGACACACGTGCTGGTAGCGCGGATTCGCCGACCGTATTCCTATATCGTGCCGGCGGAGGATTTCCCGAAAGACGTCGAGGTTTGGGACCTCTCGGGGCGAGTGGTTTACAAGGTAGCGAGTTTGCCGCTGCAGGAGAACGTGCCGATTGGCGGAGTTCCGACCGGACCACGCGATATGGAGTGGCATCCGAACAAGCCAGGGACGGTAGTGTGGGTGGAAGCGTTGGACGACGGCGACCCGAAAAAGAAGGTGAAAGAGCGGGACAAGGTGATGTGGATTCATGAGCCGTTCGCAGGCGAGCCGCTGGAGCTGGCGCGAACGGAAAAGCGATTTGCAGGGATTGCGTTTGGGGAGCGTGGTGATTTTGCGATTTTGCGGGATTTTGACAGGGACACACTGCGAGGGCGGGCGTGGTTTTTCAATCCTTCGCCCACGCCCGAACAAGAATGGACATTTCACGCAGACAAGCCGAATGAAAAAACGCTGGTGTGGGACTTGAGTACGCAGGACCGCTATCACAATCCGGGAACGCCGGTGATGTGGCCACTCTCGAACGGGCACAGCGCGGTGATGCAGCAGAGTAATTTTATTTTCCTGATGGGAGCGGGCGCTTCACCAGATGGCGAGCGGCCGTTCCTGGACCGATTGGACATCAATACGATGGAATTAAAACGCATCTTCCAGGGTGAGGCTAAGAGTTACGAAGAGATCGTCGCGATGCTGTCCACGGGCGGAACGAAGCTACTGACAAGGCGGGAAACGCCAGTGGGTGCGCCGAATTACTACATTCGGGATTCGTCGAAGTTTAACGGCAATTTCGCAGAGCCCGGATCGCTGGACCAGGTCACGGCGTTCACGAAATTTACGGATCCGACGCCGGCGCTGAGAGCGATCCAAAAGCAACTGGTGACGTACCAGCGGGCAGACGGGGTCGCGCTTTCGATGACGGTATATCTGCCGCCGGACTACAAGCAAGGTGAGCGACGCCCAGCCGTGGTGTGGGCGTACCCGCTGGAGTTCACGGACGCGAGCGTGGCCGGACAGGTGAGCGGGTCGCCGTACCGGTTCACGACGATTATGGGGCCGTCGCCGCTGTTTTTTCTGCTGGATGGATACGTGGTGCTGGATGGAGCGTCGATGCCGGTGGTGGGGAATCCGGAGACGGTGAACAACACTTACATCGAGCAAATTACGTCGAGCGCGAAGGCGGCCATCGACAAGGCGGCGGAGATGGGAGTGGTTGATCCGAACCGCGTTGGCGTGGGCGGCCATAGTTACGGGGCGTTCATGACGGCGAATCTGTTGGCACATTCGAACTTGTTTCGGGCGGGCATAGCGCGGAGCGGGGCTTATAACCGCACGCTGACGCCGTTCGGATTTCAAAGCGAGAGAAGAACACTGTGGCAAGCACCGGACCTCTACGTGAAAGTGTCGCCTTTTATGTTTGCCGACAAAATCAAAGCGCCAATTCTCCTGATTCATGGAGAAGCAGACAACAATTCGGGGACGTTTCCGATCCAATCGGATCGCATGTACCGGGCGATCAAAGGGAACGGAGGGGCGGTGCGCTACGTGACGCTCCCGGATGAAGCCCACGGCTATGCGGCGAGGGAATCCATTGAAGATGTGGTGTGGGAAATGCTGACGTGGTTTGACAAGTATGTGAAAAATCCCGGGGGTGACCAAGCGCAGGCCAAGACTTCGACAACAAAGTAGTCAGACCGAAGTCTTTGAAACAAAGGCACCAAGCGCTTAAGCCTTGGCCAAACGCTAACTTATTTTGGTAAGGGGCGTCGAAGCGGGCAGAAGGACTCCGGCCGGGTTCGTTGTCATTTGCAAAAGCTATCAGGATTCAAGGCTGTTAGAACGTCAGCTCGGATTGCGACTGGTCCTTCCTTTGTCAGGCCCGAACTCATCCAAAATAGCCGAGGACGCGGGAGGGGTAATGCGGAAATTTCTGCTGGGATTTTTGGTGGGGATTCTGACTATTCCGGTGGGGGCGTTTACGGCGGCGTGGATGGGATGGCTGCCTGTAAGCGCGAAGGCCACGCCCGGCGCTTTGGAAAAGGCTTTCATGCATCTGGGGCTGGATCGGGCGGCGGCGCGGAAGGCTCCGCATCTGGCGAATCCGATTGCGCCTACGGAAGAAAATTTGATGGCGGGGATGAAATTGTTCAAGGGGGATTGCGCGGGGTGCCATGGCGATGCGAACAGTGCGGCCAAGCGCGAAGCTGAAAACATTTTGTATCCCAGTCCGCCGGTGTTTGCGCTGCATCCGCCGAGCAAGCCGGACTATCAATTGTTCTGGATTATCAAGGGCGGGGTGCGGTATTCGGGGATGTTTTGGTGGCAAGGAAGTTGGGGGAAAGATGCTTCCGGGAAGGATGTTTCGGATGAGAAGATTTGGACGACGGTGACGTTTTTGAAGCACATCGATTCGTTGCCGCCGGCGGTGGCGGCGGAATGGAGAAAGAAGAGTGGCGAGTGATGAGTGGCGAGCGGAAGAAGTCCGCCCCTACGAGAGCACAAGTTCCGAAGAACAGGGGGCAGACTGAAGTCCACCCCCCACAAAAACGTGGCGACACGAAGGAGGTTACTAGCAGGTGATACCGGACTGGGCGGAAGCGACGATGATGTCGATGCTTGGTCCCTTAACGTGCAGAGCATTGACGGTGATCGATCCGGTGTTTCCACCCGACGAACGGGTCTGCTCGTTGACGATGAGGCTAATGCCGCCCGGCAACGAGATGGCGAGGTTAGCTGTGGATATGAGGACGGATTGGCCCGCGGCGACCAAGCCGATGATCTCGGCACTCCCGGTGACGGAAGCCGATCCGCCGCTGCAAGAGGCGGTGGAGTTCGATTTCACGACATCGGCAGTAACCAGACCACCTATCAGATTCAAGGCCGCGACGGATGATTGTGACTGACTGCTAGTGCCGCTGCCCGAGGCGGTACTTTTCATAGCGTCGGCCGAGGCCAAGCCCATGACATTGATGCTGGCCACCGACGTACTCAGATTTCCGCCGCTAGACGGAAGGGCTCCAGTATCTGAGAGCGCGAGCGAGATCCCCAGGGCATTGGCTTTCAGGGCCACGGCTTCACCGCTGAACATGGTGGCGTTTTGCGCAAAGGTAGCGACCGGGCTGAAAACCAAAATGGCCGTCAGACAAGTCGCGAGGATGGAGTCCTTCTTGGTGTTCATTGGCACGTTCTCCTATGTTCTATTTAGATTTCAAGCCGCCGACGCGGGCGCGGCCGCGCACAGCAACAACCGGCCAAGCGTGTGCTAGTCGGCACACGTGGGACTTGCTCGTTTTCTTCAGGGGGCATTTGCCAAACCACACGGTGCAGTGCGTTTTGGCGGGGGCACGTTACTCTGGGCGACGGTTGTGCGCTATCGGGTTTTTACTTGCTTTTAAAAACAAAAATGCCTGACGGCGCATTTTGGCGAGCAAGGAAAAGCGCGGACGGAAGTCCGCCCCTACAAATCGTGGAGAAGATGGCGAGATAAACTCGCCGCTACGACAGCAAATTCGAAGAAAGGGTGGGGCAAGCGCCGCCGCTACCAAGCGAAAGCGTCAGGCCCAGGAGTAGCCGTGTTTGGAGAGCGGCAAGGAACGGATGCGTTCGCCGCTGGCGCTGAAGATGGCGTTGCAGACGGCAGGAAGAACCGGCGGGAGGGCGGGTTCGCCGAGGCCGGTTGGGGAATTGTCGGTCTTGAGGAAATGGACTTCGATTTCGGGCGGCACCTGGTTCATGCGGACGGGCTGATATTCGTGGAAATTACTTTGGACGGCGCGGCCACCCTCGATGGTGATTTCGTATGACATGACGGAGCTGAGCCCTTCGATGACGGCGCCGCGGACCTGATTTTCAGCGTTGAGAGGATTGATGATCTGGCTGCCGACGTCGCCAGCGACCCAGATTTTGTTGACCTTTATTTTTTTGTTGGCGTCGACGCGCAGCTCGACGACTTCCGCAAAATAGCCGCGATGAGCAAATTGGAAAGCGACACCCATGGCGGCGCCTTTCGGCAGAGTGCGCTTGCCCCAGCCGGATTTTTCGGCGACGAGTTTTAGAACGCCGGTCATGCGGGCGGCGTCGAGATCGGCTTCCGCGGGATTGGAAGATGGAGAAACGCGAGGCGCGCTGAGAAGATCGAGACGGAATTGGAGGGGATCTTTTCCGGCGGCGTGGGCGAGTTCGTCGGTGAAAGATTGGAAGACCCAAGAGAAAGCGTTGCTGCGAGGAGCGCGCAACGCGTAAGTGGGAACGCCGAGAGGCATGAGCGATGCGGCGAAGAAAAAGTCTGGCAGAAAAGTGCCGGGAAATTCGTTGCCGGGAATGTTAGCGGAAGGCGCGAACTGCGTGCCTTCGCCAAAGCTGACGAAATGATTGCGCCAGGCGACGAGTTTGGCGGAGGAATCGATGCCGCCTTTGAGGTAATGAAAGCCAGCGGGGCGATAGTGATCGTGGTGAAAATCGTCCTCGCGAGTCCAGAGAAGCTTTACAGGGACGCCGACTTGCTTGGCGATGGCGCCGGCTTCGAGCATGTAATCGTTAGTGAGGCGGCGGCCGAATCCACCACCGGCGCGCTTGAGATGAACGATGATGTCGTCGTGAGGAATGTTGAGAACTTTGGAAACGAGCATGCGGCCGCTTTCCGGCGTTTGGCTGGGCGACCAGAATTCGAGTTTGCCATCGTGGTAATGGGCCAGGCAATTCTCGGGCTCCATGGGAGCGTGCGCGAGGAAGGGATAGGCGTAGGAGGCTTCGATGGTTTTTGCGGCGGACTGAAAAGCTTTATCGGCATCGCCGTCACTGCGGACAGTGATAGCGGGCGGCTGCTTGGAGAGTTCGTCGGCGCGCTTTTGGAAGCCTTCACTGCTCTGTTGCGCGGTGGGACCTTCGTTCCACTGTGCGTGTAATTTCTTGCGGGCTTCATTGGCTTGCCACCAAGTGTCGGCAACAACAGCGACACCCCAATGCAGGCCAAGCAAATCCTGCGTGCCCTCCACTTCAAAGACGTGGCGGACACCCGGGAGGGCCCTAATCTCATCGAGGTTGGCGCCCACGCATTTTCCGGCGTAGACGGGGCACTTGTCGTAGACGGCGTAGAGCATTCCTGGAACTTTGAAGTCGATGCTGTAGAGATTCTTTCCGGTGACGATCTTGGCGTTGTCCACGCTATGGATGGGCTGGCCGATGATTTTGTAATCCTTGGGATCCTTGAGCTTGACGGACTTGAGATCGGGCGCGGGAAGCGCGGCGGCTTTTTCGGTAAGGGCGCCGTAAGCGAGAGTACGTTTTGTCGATTGATGGATGACGCGGCCGGAGGACGTTGCGCACTCGGATTCGGGGACGGACCAGGTTTGCGCGGCGGCGGTGACGAACATCTGTCGGCAAGCGGCACCAACACGGCGCAGCGGATCCCAATTGGTGGGAGTGGAAGTGCTGCCACCGGCACGCTGCGGGCCGAATTTCGTTTCGTCGAGATCGGCTTGCTCGATGCGGACGTCTTTCCAATCGACATCGAGTTCATCGGCGATGATCATGGGGAGATGGGTTTTTACGCCCTGACCGACTTCGGGATTTTTGGCCATGATGGTGACGAGGCCGTCAGCGGCGACGCGAAGGAAAGCAGTGGGCAGAAAAGCGGGGGCCGGGGCCTGGGGCGCTTGGGCAAAAACTTCGGCGATGGGATCGAAGTGGAGAGCGACGAGAATGCCTCCACCGGCAACGGCAGAGACGCGAAGAAAACTGCGACGATCGAGGAGTGTGGCTTGCATAGAGCCTCCTTCGGCGAGGATGCGATTCAGGTGGAGGGAGGCACCTGTATCGGAAGCATTGTAAACCCATCGGGCAATTTTCGGAATTCTAGCCGGCTAGCCGGCCTTGGCGGAGCCGGCTTGCATGGTTGTTTGATAGCTGATGGACATGACCCACTGGCCATTCCTCTTGATCCACAAGCGGCTTACGTGAACAGGCTTTCCGCTATAGGGCTGATGCTGGCAGGTCATGACCACGGCGTCACCGAAATCGAACATCTGCGCGGAAACGAGCGGAGCAGGTGCGGAGGCGAAGCCGGTCTGCTTCTGTAGATTGAGAGTGGCGATGCGGTCAGCTTTGCTGAGCGGATGGTCGTTGCTGGAACCGAGCATCACGAATTCATCGGCGATGTGCGGGGACCAGGCGGAAGAGTCATGATTTGTGACGCCGGTCTCGAGCGCTTGCCAGGAGGTGATGATGGCTTGCTCGGCTTCATTTTTAGGCTTGTAGGGCAGGGTTTTGCAGGGATTCTCGCAAACCTTCACGCCGGAACTGTTAGGACCAGAAGATTGCCGGCCAAGAGTGACTTCATGATAGACGAGCAGGCGCCAGCCTGCGGGACGCTTCACCCAGATACGGAGGACATGCGTCTTGTCACGACCAGACATCACGGCGACAACCTGGCTGTGAAGCTGCTGCTTCATTTCGGCGCCGGTTTCATTGCCTAGCGCGGGAGTGGGGAGCGAGTTGAGTATCTGTGCTCTGGTGTGAGTGTTGCCGTCGGCGTCCGTCCAGGTGAAATCCGCGTCCAAGGCTTTGGCGACCGTTGCGGTTTCACCTTTTGCGGCGGCTTGGACGAATTCGCGATCGGCTTGAAGAACAGATTGGTCGGCGGCGGCGGCGGCGACTGGGGTGAGCGAAAGAAAAGACAGAGTGCCGACGAGCATAGCGTCAAGAACTAGCGCACTACTGAGGAAGGGGTCGCGTCGCATCGATTGTGTAGCCTCCCAAGAAACCTTGTATTCCCTTATACATGAAAGAGGGACCGAGGGAAGGCCCGTTCCCTTTGCGATTTCCAGCCGCTCATCGCGTGATCGCGGCTAGAAGATGAATTTTAAACCCAATTGAATGGCGCGGTTGCTACCCGAGCCAAGCACGGGGTTGAAGGCAGCATTGTCCGGTGTGGAACAGCCACATCCGAAGAGTCCCGCCTGTGACGGATCGGCGGTTGCGTTTTGGCCATAGGTACTGGTGCCGCCGTTCGGATTGGCGAAATTGGGATGATTGAGAATGTTAAAGGTCTCGAGGCGGAATTGCGCCTTGAGCCGTTCCCCGAATCTAAAACTCTTGCTGAGAGAGAGATCGACGTTGTGGAAGCCGGTATCGCGAAAGATGTTGCGGCCCATGGTGCCAAATAACCCAAAACCATTGGGTATGAGGACAGAACTACCGACCGTGTAGCAATAGCCCGCCGCGTTCAGCGCAGCTAATGTACTTGCACCAACTGACGTGGCCGCGTTGGTACAAGCGGCCGGGATGGCGCCAGAGCAAGCACCGCCGCCGCCCGCGCCAAAGCATGGGATTCCGCTAGGGCCGATGGAATGAAAATCGGACGGTTTGCCGAAGAAATCCCAACGGTCCGAGGCCTCGCCGACTCCACTGAAGTTATTCACCTGATCATTGACGTTCCAAGGCTGTCCAGACTGCATGGTGATGATGGTATTGAGCTGCCAGCCTTCCAGGAGCTGGCTACTGGTTTTCCGCTCGGGAAGCGAGTAAGTCACAGACAGGGTAAAGCGGTGGCGAATGTCCTCATCACCGCTGGCATGATCCAGGAGCGGATGCGCGCTGTCTTGAGGAAGGAATGCTACCCAGTTCGAAGAAAGGTCATCCAGGGCGTGAGAATAAGTGTAGCCAACCACGAAATCGAGGCCATGATAGTTGCGAGCGCTGAGAGTGGTTTGTAAACCGTGATAAGTCGAGCCGTAAATATTTGAGAGGTAGTTAATTTGGCCAAGATAAGGGGCCGTTTGGGCAAAAGGAAAAACAATATTTCCCGTGTTGGGAGCGGGCTGATTGAGATCAACAATGCCGGGAAGCTTTACGCCATGGTTGCCAACGTAGGTGACATCGAGACCAAGTTTTCCGGAGAAAGCGTGTTGAATGCCCAGCGTCCAGTTCTCTACATAGGGACTGCGAAAGTTGCGCTCCATGGCGAAGGAGTTGCAAGGTTGCGGGTCGCCGTTAATGCCGTCGCCGCACTGAACAAGCCCGGCGACGTTGGTGGGATAGATTGCGGTAGTTTGATTCGACCAATTCAAGCTCCCCGGACCAGATAGCGGGAGGCTGATCCCGGTACTGAAAATGTTTCCAATGGCCGGCTTGGTGACCGAAATTCCGGTTCCTCCTGGTCCTCCGCAAGTCCCCGCCGGTGGCGCTGGACAAGTTGTGATGGTAGCCCCAGTGGGAACGACGCCGATGCCGAAGAGTACGGGGCCACTTTGGAGGTTTTGCTGAGACAGGAAGGTGCTCATGGGTATTACATCGTAAACGATGCTGCCGCCGAGGCGGACGACAGTGGTACCCTTGCCGGTAACATCCCAGGCGACACCCAAGCGTGGGGAGAAGTTGGTGTTGTCGCGTTTGTAGATGGAACTAATGTTTTTGCCCACCTGTTCAAAGCCGACAGAAGGCTCCCAGTTTCCAAAAAGATTATGAGCTTCTGTGGGGACACCCTGGAGTTCATATCGCAAACCCAAATTGAGGGTCACACGCTTGGTGATGCGCCAGTCGTCTTGGGCATAACCAGCATAGAGCCATTGCGAGATGTCGCGGACAGGATCTCCGCCCAAAAAGCCGGCAGCCGATGGAGTGCCCTGAAGGAAGGCCTCCAGATTAGCAAACGTGACCCGTCCCCGCCCGCCGCGGTAGGTACCTTGATGGACCAAGTCCCTACGAAGTTCGCCGCCGAATTTGAAGGCGTGCGTACCGCGCAAATAAGAGACTTGATCAACGAAACTGTAGACCTTGTCCGGCCCGACAATCTTTGGGAAGTTGTGGAAGGCGCCCAGTTCCGTGAATCCAGAGATTCGGATATTAGGTATGCCGTGCAACAGTGGATTGGAAATGCCAGTGTTGATGACGTAAGGGAAACTCGTGTCGCTGGGGACGATCTGGAGAGTGTAATGGGTGAGACCACCGCGAAATTCATTAGCCCAAGTTGAACTTGGCGTCCAAGCCCAATGGCCGGCGGCGGTTTGTGCGCGAGAGTGAACCTTGGTACGGAATTGCGCAAGGAGCTCATTGGAATCCATGCCGATAATAGTGTCATTACCGAAGAAATAAGAGCCGCTTAGGGAGTTGCGATCGCTTGGATGGTAATCCACTTTTCCAATGGCATTCTTTGAGCTGTTCTGGTTGGGATAGGTGAGGTCTACGAATGACCCCTGACCGGCATTGGGAGTATAAAAGCCGAGCAAATAAGAGCTGAGCGGATTTGCAACGAAACCAGGAGTCTTCGCAACAAGATCAGCCATAGCGTTTGGGATGCTGATCGCGCAGTTCTCAAAGGTAAGGACCTGACAACCATTGGCCGCAGGTCCCGCCGTTGCTGACGGTACGACCGCCGTCGTCGGTGCGTGCCCCGGAAGCGCGTTGCCGACGGTGTATCGCTGCGCTTCAAAACCGCCGAAGTAAAAGAGTTTATCCTTAATGATATGACCGCCAGCTGTGCCGCCAAATTGTTCCAGTTCGACGGGAGTCTTCGGAGATCCAACGGGATCGAAGTAATTGCGAGCATCAAAGGAGTCGGAGCGGCCGAAGGCATAAGCCGTACCATGAATCTGATTGGTGCCTGATTTCAAGCCGACACTGGTGATGGCGCCCGGCTTCCAGCCGAATTCCGCTTTGGGATTGACTTGCGTGTTGAACTCCTGAATGGCATCGATTGGAATAAGCGTAGCAGCGTCGCCTAGTACGGCGGCGGCGTTCGTAACGCTGAGGCCCATGAAGGCTTCGTCATTGGTGATGCCGTCAACGATGAAGCTGGTGTCTTCCGGACGGATGCCGTTCGTGGTTTGGGTCCAAGGACCTCCACCAGGGTAAATCGACGTGCCTGGGCGCAGCGTGAGCAGATTCTGGTAGTTGCGGCCGTTTAGAGGAAGGTCGTTAATAATCTCGTTGCTGATGGTGCCACCGAGGGTCGTGGAGGTAGTGTCCACCATGGGGACTTCCTCGGTAATGGTGATGGTTTCCGTCGTGGAGCCGGTTTGCAGCACGGCGTCGATTCGCAAGTCCTTGCCAACCTCTAGCAGAATGTTCTTGCGTTCAAATATTTTGAAGCCTTTGAACTCGGCGCGCAGAGTGTAAGTTCCAGGCAGAAGGCTTAAAGCCACGTAGGCGCCGTCGGAATCGGTGGTCAGAGTTTGCGAAACACCGCGTGCGACGTCTGTGATGGTAATCGTGGCGCCAGCGACGTTACCGCCGGACTGGTCGGTGACGACCCCTAGAATTCTGCCGGTGTTACCTTGCGGATAGGCTGCAACGCCAACCATTAGCGCGATGCAAAGCACCACCAGGACCCGAGCCAGATTGGCCAGAATGGCACACCCAGGCGCGGCTTTCTGACGAACATTCGGCTGCATGAGGACCTCCCCCACGAAATAGGTATAGCCGCTGTACCACCATACGACAGAGGCTGTCAAGCAATTCCTTGATTGTATAGATTTAAAATATTGTTTGGAGAAGCGTAGGAGCGGAGCGCGGTACAGAGGTTGGACCAATTTACGCGACTCTCCGGGGTCCAGCTATGATTCGCCTCGGAACCGAGTTTGTGGTCTTATCGGGAGGATTCAAGTTCAACCGCCAGGGGAACAGTTGAACTGAGTCGCGGGTAGGAAGAGAAGCCAGCGAATCCTGGGAACCGCCGGACCAGGATGATCGGAAAC
>Ga0307475_10000946_pt1 | contig 17300 bp, 14 predicted proteins | sample atmos_gasesECM1C_FD_203317 | JGI IMG/M metagenome (GOLD analysis project Ga0307475, IMG submission 203317) | Hardwood forest soil microbial communities from Morgan-Monroe State Forest, Indiana, United States - atmos_gasesECM1C_515 | ecosystem: Environmental > Terrestrial > Soil > Temperate... | reverse complement strand
CGCAAACGTGATTTACAACGCTCCCATGGTGGCTTTCGACGTGGACGCCAATCAGATCAGCTTCCCTAACGGCAATGTGGACTACACCAAAGTGCACGACCAGGTCGTGGCCATCGATCCGGTGAACATGACGGTAACCCTTAACCTCATTAATGGCTTCAGTTTCGGCCGCCCGGTGTGGTATCTCTCCATGGACACCAGTAACACTCTCGGCGCTGCCATTGAACACAACACCTTTGCTCCACTGATGCAGAAGATCCTACTAGGCCACGACGACAGCTTCGCCAGTCCTGTCGAGCGCATCTTCATCAGCACCAATGGACCTGAATCGGGAGGTTGCAACAATCCACTGCGGCAAGGTTTGTCGGCAGATCTGGCCGATGGATTCAGACCGAATAACGTAGTGGGGGGAATTCCCACCATCGCGCTCGATTACAGCCCGTACTGGGATGCGCAGTTGTTCGAATGGACCCAGGAGGCGATCGACCAAGGGTTCCGCGGACAGCTGCGGGAGGAGTTCCAGATTCTCACCTTCGTGCAGGACAAGCTAATCACAGGTCCCGGCGGCGCAACGTTCGGGAGCTCAGGTTTCTCTATCAACTGTCCTATCGTCCAGCGCCTCGATTGAGAGTCGGCTGGCTAACAATGGAGTGGCCCGCCATCTCATATTTCGACATGGCGGGTCTTTTCATACCGTACCTTAGCCGGAATATTCCGCCGTCTCACGATTGGTATCGGTGGCTTGCTAAGTGGCGATTGATAGCACGACATGACCTTCACAATGGTCCGTTGTGCTCCGGTAACTTGTTAAGGAGAACGAGATGGCGGTAAGGTTTAGTGCTGATTTATCCACGCCCAAAGGATGTCGGAGCCTTCGAAGCAGTCTACAACCGAGACCATGTGCCCATGGCGGTCGCGAAACTTGCGGGCAAAACCAAGATTGTCGTGACCAGGGTGCTCGGTTTACCGGCGGGCGAACCTCCGTTCCACCGCATCGCTGAGGTTTATTTCCCTTCGATGGAGGCTGTCGAACAATGTGCAGCTTCTGAAGGCGACAAACAGACGATTGGGGAATGCAGTTTCGATTTCGTCAGGCGGCGTACCAGCCTTTCTGGTCGCGGAGGAGGTGCGGGGCCAAACGCCTTCAGAGATTGCAACCTGAAAAGAAGCGAGTTTAAGTCTGAAGACTGGTGTTGATCACTAAGTGTGTCATGAATAGATCAGTGTCAAATGATGGTCACACAGAGCGGATCGAATCGCGTAGGAAGAACACAAGAATCGCGAGGGTCGCAATACCGAAAGCGGTCGAGCCTGCGAGGAGCGGCGCCGACTATGCGCACTGGAATAGGATGGAACTTCGCGGTATTGGAACTTCAGTTCCTCACCGGCCAGACGGTGAGGGTCGAGACTACAGAGAAGAGATGGGTCACGTCCGCGGAGTAGGCAGTTCCATATCCTTATTCTGCTTGGAAGGAGAAATGTGATTCACGATCAACCGAACCCCTGTCTGACCCGTCAAAAAGCTCCAGATCCATTGCAAAAACACGGTGAGACGTAGACTGCTAGTTGCGAGAAACTGTAGATGAACCCCTGCCCACGCGAGCCAGGCTACTATCCCGCTCAACCGGACTTTACCTGCTTGAAGGATTGCAAAACCCGCTCCGATAACTGCCATGTTTCCTTTGTCGAAATATCGGAACGGCTTGGGGGAGGGCTTACTGAGCAAGCTTTGAGCGATGCGCCGGCCTGCATAGCGACCTTGTTGGATCGCCACTTGAGCGACACCGGGCAGGGGTTTTCCGTCCTGCTCGAGCGAAGCAGTATCACCGATTACATATATGTCTGGATGTCCGGGAACCGTGAGATCGTTTTGAATGCGGACGCGGCCGGCGCGGTCCGTGTCCACGTTCAGCCACTTACCGGCTGGCGAAGGCGCTACTCCTGCGGTCCAGATGACGACCTTACTTGCGATACGCTCTCCGCCGACGACAACCCCGTCCGCGTCAATTTGGTCAACGCTGTGCCCCAAACGCACTTCTACGCCAAGATTTTCCAGCCGGTGCTTAGCTGCGTCGGAGAGTTCCGAAGCGAAAGTTCCCAAGACGCGAGGCGCCATGTCCACCAGCACGATGCGTGTCGCCGCGAGGTCGATACGGCGGAACTCCGCTTTCAACTTGGTGCGAACAAGCACTGCGAGTGATGAGGCAAGTTCTACACCAGTTGGCCCCGCCCCGACCAAAACAAAGGTCAGAAAATCTTGGCGCCGACTCGGATCGTCCTCCATTTCTGCTTGTTCGAATGCTTTTAGAATCTTGTTGCGGATGCGGACCGCGTCAGCCAGTCCCTTCAGACCGGGCGCAAACTGTGCAAACTCATCGTGCCCAAAATAGCTATGCGCGACTCCGGTTGCGATCACCAAGATGTCGTAACCGAGCGCAGCGTCCTTATGGTCCTCATTGCTAGCGTAGACAAACTTTGCGTCTTTATTGATTCCGCTGACTTCGCCCAGAAATACGGTCGTGTTTCGCTGATTCCTCAGAAGTCCCCGGATCGGAGATGCGATTTGAGCGGACGAAAGCACCGTTGTCGCCACCTGATAGAGCAGAGGCTGAAAGAGATTGTGATTCGCTCGATCAATCACCAGGACATCGGCGTTTGCATGCCTAAGGGCCTTAGCGGCAGCGAGCCCCGCAAAACCAGCACCGATAATCACGATTCTCTTCATTCATTGCCTCATTTTGTGATTCAGTCACGGATAGTAACGGATCCTTGTCGAAATGTGATCAATCACGCAGTGCGATTCGGTACGGGCATTTGCGACTTGATCATGGCTCGGATGGCTCGGTTTTCGAAAACCAAGCCTTGGCGCTCCAGTGTTTCTCGAAGCACAACATCCACCATTGCCCAGGCCAATTCGTCAGCCCGAATGACCTGGTTCGGAAACAGCAGTCGAAATATGGGATAGACCGCGCGTATCAGCCGGTAACTGGAATTCGGTTCCTTTCGCGGCTGCACCGGGTAGATATATGCGGGTCGAAAAAGGTAAACGTGCGGGAAACCAGCTGCGAGTAATGCCTTCTCGGCCATTCCCTTGTAGCGCGCAAAGGCGAGCCGGCTTCGTCCCGTCGGGTCTGCACCGTTCCCGCTTAAAAACGAGAACGCGGCATTCGGACTGCTGTTACGGAAAACTCGCGCGAACTCGATCGTGTAGTCGGCGGTTATAGCGCGGAGTTCAGCGTCTGACACTGACCCGGTGTACGTCCCCAGGCAATAGACCGCCGCATCCTGGCCCAAAAGCGCACCTGCGACAATGGAACAGTCTGCGAAGTTTTGATGTAGGACCTCTTTCAACTTGGGGTGCGAGATGCCGAGCTTCTTGCGCCCAATCGAAGTCACGCTTTTGACGGCAGAGCTATCGAGCGCGCAGCGAAGGGCATATCCGCCGACCATTCCACTCGCGCCCACAATGACGAGACGCTTTTGGCCAACAGCGGCAGCGCTCTTCGATGCCGTCGTGTTAGGGGCCGTCATGACAGAATGCGCTCCTCGATCCAGTCAACGTACAGCTTTCGCTCCGCAAACAACCATTCACCGTCTTGCTTCACGAAAGTGTCGTAATAGCGGAGCGCCGCGATCATGAGGCTTCTCTTTCCATCGTCGACGGTGAGGTGATGTGCCAGGCAATACGCTTCGCCGGTGCCTTTGTCGGGCGTCAAGGTGAGAATCGTGCCTTGGCCGACGAAGTGCATCGTGGCGGCATACTTGTTCAGATCTGCGAATACCGGGGCCAGCGCATCACGGGAGTTCAGTTCCTGTGAAGGCGTCGGGTCCTTAGCGTTCATGTAGACCACAAAGTGAGTGTCGGCGGTAAAGAGCGCCATCTGACCTTTCGCATCGCGGCGATCAGCACAATAAGCATAGGCTTCAACGAGCTCGCGGATAGCGAGGCGATCGGCGGCTTCGTTGGCAGAGATAGTGACGTGCTTACTCATGAACTCGTCCTCTTTTATTGGTTTCCTTTCCGGATCATTCAAGGATGGCTTTTGGTTCAAGGAACGCCTCAATCCCGTATTTGCCATATTCGCGGCCAACGCCAGAGTATTTAAATCCGCCCCAAGGTGCCTGAGGGTCGTCCGTCATGTTATTGATCACCACGCGCCCGGCCCGTAGCTGAGATGCAACGCGGCGTGCGCGATCGAGGTCGGTTCCCATCACGGCGGAGTGAAGACCGTATTTGGAGTCATTCGCAATTTGGATCGCTTCGTCTTCAGAGTCGTAGGCGATGACACTGAGCACAGGACCAAAAATCTCTTCCTGGGCAATCGCCATGTCATTGTTCACATTGACGAACACAGTCGGCTTCACGAAATAACCTGCTTCGAGACCCTTCGGACGGCCTTCTCCGCCGACCAGCACTTCAGCACCTTCTTCAATTCCTTTGCGAATGTAAGATTCCACGCGCTCATATTGTTTTTGCGACACCATTGGTCCGACCATGATGTTGGGATCAGCCGGATCCCCGACCGTAAAGGCGCGCATCCCTTCCTGTATGGCCCGCTTCACCTCGTCGAGCCGGCTTTTAGGCACGAGCAGACGCGTGCCCGCGGCGCAAGCTTGACCGCTATTCAAGAAAGCCAAGATAAGAGCGGATGGGATGGCCTTGTCGAGTGCGGCGTCATCTAGCACGATTGTGGGTGACTTTCCACCCAACTCGAGCGTGACGCGCTTCATGGTTGCCGCACCATCGCGCATGATGGTTTCACCCACAGCAACCGAACCAGTGAAGGAAATTTTCGCGACGTCGGGATTGCGAACTAGTTCAGCGCCAACGGCAGTGCCGAGGCCCGTGACCACGTTGCAAACGCCGTTTGGCAAGCCGGCGGCATTCAGGGCCTCAACCATCACCCGTGTCTGCAGCGAGCTCATCTCGCTCGGCTTGATGACGACCGTACAACCGGCCGCTACTGCCGATGCCAACTTGAGGCAAATGAACAGTGCGTTCGCGTTCCAAGCCGTAATCAACCCGGCGACGCCGACTGGCTCCAGCGTGACCGTCGTCTTGCCCCAGCTCTGTCTTAGCGTCAGCTCTTGAAGTCCCTTTTCAGCCGCTGCAAAAGCGGTGACGCCCGACTCCACGATTAGTCGAGCGAAGCGGGCGACCCCACCGTACTCCTCAATCATCACGGCCGTCAGATCGTCGATGCGTGCTTCGACAGCCTCGTGTAACCGGCGCAAGTGACGCGAGCGCTCTTCTTTCGTTGTCCGGCTGAAACCGGTGAATGCGCGCTTGGCCGCCGCTATAGCGCGTCTCGTATCATCCTCATCGCCTAGCGTGACACGGGCGATCACTTTCCCGTTGGTCGGTTTGATAATGTCCATGACTTCGCGGCCATGGGATTCAACGAACGCACCATCAATGTAGTGTGTCGTTATGGTTTTAATCGTTTCTTTCTCTGTGATGGTTGCCATCGCCTCTCCCGGTACGATTATTTACGGTGTTCGTACTGCTTGGAATGCAAGCCAAATTCCGTGACAAGCTATGGCCTCATCCTTCTACGTCGTTGCCATATAAGCACTTAGGCAACAGGAAATGCGTTCGGGTGCGGCATGAAGTTGCCAGTGTCAGTCTGCTGACAGTGCTTTTGATCGGCATTGAGTAGCGCCCGTGGGGAGAGTCTCTGGACTTTGTCGGCGGGACTTTGTCGGCGTGGCTTTGTCGGCTCAGTCAAATGAATTCGTCTCGAAGCGGCCTGAGGTCAATGTGGTGTGAAGGGAAAATCTTTTCCAGTAACCAATCCGCTTGCCAGCTCGCTTTATCGGCGAACTGACTCTCCCGAAAACGACACCTGACCGGTACTAGCCAATGCCTGTATGGCGCGAGTGCAAGCTTCGCGAACTTGGGAAGCTGAGCAGCCGAGAAGAAGAGCGCACTCGCTTTCCCGGTAGTGCTCCAGAACACACATTACGAAAACAAAGCGCTCGAAGTCTGCAAGCCTTAATACACCGTCGGCATCGAAATGTCGGGACGGACTGCTCGACTGCTGATTGTGAGAGAAAACTGATCGCAGCGACGACGGATTGGAACTCCGTCGCGGCCGGAGTTCACGAATTGCGTTTTGCACGATAACGCGCTTCGTCCAGGCACGTGCCCATTGTCTGAACACGCGGTTCTCATTGGCACAGCGTTCAATACCGGCTACAAAACACGCTTCTCCTTTCTGGTGATCTCCCGTAAGGAGAAAGGAAAGCTGATAAAGAGGATTCAGGTCCTCGTCGAAAATCCGGAGAAAATCCTCGTCAGTCGCGTACTGATTTTCAGCGCTTTCAGATATTCGAGTGCGGGCCTGCCCAGCCATTTGTCAACCTCTCGGAACTTTCTTGCTCGCGCATCGCGCAACCTGTTTCAAACCCTGGTTCACATCTTGAGAGAGCCGGGTTTTTCCGCAAATCCAGCACATGCAGGGCGCTTGCCAAACCTCCCCAGCTGCAAGTGCAAGGACTGCAATGCCGGCGTTCAGAAGGCTGTGCGTCGATCGTTGACAGTGTTGAGACAATTTGACAGCGCACCACTTCAGTGAAGGGTGATCAACTTTGAGAACTGGCACCTCGAATGTCTAATTTCCGTTAGTCGCCGCCCTTGACACCGCGGACAGAGTCCCAGGCACCGGCGTCAGCAGTTTCTCGATCGCTCGTTCCATCGTGTGGCTCATTTCTGATACCACCGTAGGAACGTCGTGTTGGTTGACCTCTCCGACTTCCGAAACAGCTTTACTCCAAACAATCGTCCCGGTGTCAAGTCTGGTCATCTGGGCGGAGACTGCGACCTCGACCTTGACGCCGCCTTCATAGTCAATTTCCTCAAGCTTCTCCAATCGTCCGCTGACCACGTAGTCAGCATCGGGCTGACCGTCGTAATGCTTCACGCGGGAAAAGATCCCTGTGGCGCTAAGGCGATCGATGATCGATTCGGTGACAAACTCGCACGGGTCAATGGCCCAGCGATGATAAGCATAGAAACCGACGAGTTCCGGAGACGTCTTGTACACAATGGCCCCACGCCGTAGGTAGGCGGGCGCAGTAAATTCGCGAATCGCCAGCGTAGTGTGCGCATTTTCCGCGACTGGTGGATCAGGCGGGCAGGCAGGTTGAGAGTGTAGTAGTTCGCACGTCCCACCTTGCCCGCACAGCCGGCCAGGACGACGATAGTGGAAAGTGCAACGAGGGACATAGCCAGACTTTTTCTCATGTTTAATCTCCGGTGAAGCTGGTAGGAAGCGAGGAACCCCGTTCTTGGTGCAACTCATCTATTTCGGTACCTTGCGGTCTTCTGGTTGTTTGATTCGAATGAGACTCCACGGGCGCTGTTTCACCGAATCTGTCAACTGATCCAGGTTTTCCGTCGCAGTCCGCAAATGTTCGATCGTGTCATCAATCTTGTAGTCATTGGCCCGCACCAACACCTGCATATCCCCGAGCAATTGCTTCGCTTGTAACAATGTGCCCTGCAGATTAGCCAGGTCGTTACGGATCGGTTCACGCAGATCGCTTACGGTGCCGTTCACGTTTTGAATGGTCTCATCCGCATGCTGGCTGAGCGCGTTCAATTCATCTGTCAAATGGTCGATCTTGGGGCGGTCAGTCGCTAGCATTGCGTTGACGTTATCCAGGACGGCCTGAATCTTTTGCTGGTTGGGTTTGCCGGCTACCGTATTAAGGTTTGCCAGTAGCGTCCGCGCATCTCCGCTGATTCCTCCCAGTTCTCCCCGAACCTCGGTGATGAGGCCGTTTGCATTGTCTGCCGCAGTTGCCATTTTGTCGGTGATCTCGTCCAGACTTGCGGCTTCTTGCGAAGCAATGATCGAGCCTGCAGGAAGGCGGCGAGCATCGTTGGTGCCCGTTGTGATGGACAAGGCTGCGCCACTCATCACACTGACAAGTCCCAACTTAGCCACACATTTTTCGTTCAGAGGGGTATTTTCCTTCACCTCCAGCAAAATTTCGATCTTGGTCGGATCTGATGTCCAAGGCCGAACCGCTGTTATTTTCCCCACGTTGATTCCTCCGAAGAGGACTGGGGCGCCCGCCTCTATCCCGCCAGCGTAACGAAGATAGGTGCGGTGTGGAACGGTGTGGCCATTGAGCTGCGCGTTGACCAGGTGGACGATCGTAAATGCCAGGATCGATGCGCATCCAAGGACAAAGGCTCCGACTTTTGCTTCTGTGGTCACTGGTATGCCTCCGCGGAATCCAGGTATTTTTCGAAGTGCGCGGCCACGGCAGACGTTTTCGCTATGTCCTCGGGAATCCGATCAAGAAACTGCCGCACACGTGGGTTCTGGCTAGCTTTGATTTGGTCTTTTGTACCGACCGAGCTGAATGAACCCTGATAGAGCATGGCGATGCGGTCGGCAATGCGGAACGCGCTTGGGAGTTCGTGGGTGACCACAATGACCGTCATCTGTAAGGTCTGCTTCAGCAGCAAAATCAGTTCATCGAGTTCTGCGGCAACGATGGGATCAAGCCCGGCCGACGGCTCATCGAGCACAAGGATTTCAGGGCCGAGTGCGAGCGCCCGCGCGACCGCCGCACGCTTCTTCATGCCGCCGGAAAGCTCCTGGGGAAATAACTTCCCATGGTCCGCAAGGCCAACCGCAGCCAACTTGAACCAGACAACCAGTTCAATGATTGAAGGTGCAAGTCGCGTATGTTCACGCAGGGGCAACGCGACGTTATCTTCGACATTCAACGAGTTGAACAAAGCTGCGCTTTGGAAGGCCACTCCGATCGAGCGATGCATCTTCTTCAAATCCGACTTTGAGCAACAGGTAATATCCGTTCCGTTCACGTGGATGCTGCCCGACTTGGGGCGCTCCAGTCCGATGATCTGGCGTAACAATGTGCTCTTGCCGCAGCCACTGCCGCCCAACAACACCATCGTTTCTCCGTGCTCGATGTCGAGATTCAATCCATTCAGCACTCTGCGACCGTCGTACTCAACCACAAGATCGCGGACGGAAATGATTGGCATCAGTGTTTCCCCGTGAAGTAAAAGATGGCGGTGAAAATCGCATCCGCAACGATGACCAAGAACGTTGATTTCACAACAGCACTCGTAGTGGAGCGACCAACGGAGTCGGGACCACCGTGAACACGAAAGCCTTCCAGACATCCAACCTGAGCAATAATGGTCCCGAAGACAATGCTTTTTATGAGCCCCATAACTACGTCGCGCAAGTCAATTGCAGCGAACACATAGTGGAGGTACAACACGGGAGTCAAGCGAATGCTGAAAAACATGAACAAAGCCCCAGCCAAAATGCCGCAGACATTCGCGACAACGCTGAGGCAAGGGACCGCAATCAAAGCGGCCAGATATTTCGGCGCGAGGACGAACTCTATAGGCTCGAGCGCCATGACGCGGAGGGAATCGAGTTCCTCGGTCACTTTCATAGTGCCAATCTCGGCCGCGAAAGCGGAGCCGGACCGTCCGCTGACGGCAATTGCCGTCATCAGCGGGCCGAGTTCGCGCGTGAAGCCGACTGCGACCAAGTCAACGACGTAGCGCAGTGCCCCAAAGCGCCGAAGTTCTGACGCCCCTTGCATGGCGAAAATGAATCCGGTGCATATGGACATCAAAGAAACCATGGGCATTGCATCGACGCCGATTTCCAGCATCTGCCTCACCGCGGCCTGCCATCGATAACGGTTTCCGACAAAAGGAAGCGATTGCACCATCGCTCGCAGTGTGGCCCACCACTGAATGTTCAGACTTCCGACGTAGTCGAGGTGTTCGATTGTTTTTTCACCGACACTTTCAAGAACATCTACCATCACGCCACCCCCTTCCCGCCGTGTATCGTCTCGAACAGCGGAAGCAGCCCCGTGACCTCGAACAGCCGCAACACAGAACCGTGCAGTCCTTGCAAATGGAGTCGAATCTGGCGATGGCCCGCGATTTTAAGAGCCTCAACCAGCGTCGCGATTCCTGATGCCTCAATATGGATGACGTCACCCAGGTCGACGGTGACCGCACGAACTAATGGTTTGCCCAGTAGGGTAGCCAGAAGACATTCCCGAACATCGGGCGACGAATCGACATCGATGCGCCCAGTCAAGCGGACGATTACCTCCAGGCCACTGTGATCCACTGCAATTGCCAGATGGCTGGTTGAAGTGCTGTCAGGACTTTTCAAACGTTGACCTCTCTCACTGTTCTGCGCGGCCTAGCGCAAGATCCTCAGTCATGTCCATGCGGTACAACTCAAACGCCGCAAGCGTTACTGCTGCCAGCCTCCTCCCAGTGCTTGATACAACTGAACCAGCGCCAGCAATTCATTCAGGCGGGCTTGCACGAGGGCAAGTTCCGCCGAAAAGGCATTAGTTTCGTTTGTCAGAACTTCCAGATAACCCGTGACGCCGCCGCTATAACGCATGTGGGAGAGACGCGCTGCATCCTGCGCCGACTGGAACAGAAATTCCTCCTGGGTGCGGAATTCGTGCGTTTTGCGGTATGCAATCAGGGCATCGGAGACACTGCGAAACGCCGCCTGAATTGATTGTTGGTAAACCAGCAGCGCCGTTTCTCGACGCGCCTCGGCCAGACGTACTCCAGAGCGAAGCCTGCCCGCCGTAAAGATGGGCTGGGTCAGAGAAGCACCGAAACTCCATGCCCCCGCGGGGCCAGTGAATAAGTTGCTCAGAGCGGAACTCTGAAATCCACCAGTCCCACTGAGCGAGATCTGAGGGAAATATGCTGCTCGCGCCACGCCGATTTCGGCGTTTGCGGCAATCAATTGGTCTTCCGCCTCTCGAATGTCAGGCCGGCGCTCCAGCAACGCCGAAGGAAGCCCCGCTGGAATCTCCGGCGGCTGGAGTTGCTCGGTTAGAGTTTGCCCCCGCGGTACATCACGGGGATTCTGGCCGAGAAGAATGCTGAGCAAATTTTCCTGCTGCTCGATCTGCTGTTCCAGAGCCGGGACTTCGGCGCTTGCGGTAAAAACCAACTGCTCGGCCTGGCGTACGTCCAGTAGAGAGGTCGAACCGCCGTCAGCCAGAATTCGCGTCAGCCGCAATGACTCCTGCCGGGAATTGAGCGTACGTTTTGAGATTTCCAACTGAAGGTCCAATGCTCGCAATTGAAAGTACGATGCCGCGACATTGGCCACGAGGGTCGAAACGACTTCCTGACGGGCCCATTCGGTTGCAAGAAGATTGGCTCGGGCGGCTTCTGTTGCGCGGCGATATTTGCCCCAAAAATCGAGTTCCCAAAAGGCAGACGCATTCACCTGGCCGGTACTGGTTTCAAATTCCGGAAGGAACTTCGACTGGGCCGTGCGAACATCGGCAATGGCCGCACCTGCACTCAGGGTCGGAAATTGATCGGCACGCGTGACTCCAAGCTGCGCTTGCGCTTCGAGAATGTGAGATGCCGCTATACGCAAGTCATAGTTCTGCTGAAGTGCCATACGAATCAGCGTGCGCAGTTGCTCATCTTGAAATACGTCCCACCACTTTTGCTCCCCGAGCGATACGATCTGTGGTCCTGTGACCGGCGCTTGTAAGCCCTGTTCGGAGACCACGCCCCGATAGGAGCCGGGTACCGCCACAGTGGGTCTTTTGTATCTCGGACCCACGGCGCAGCCCGTAGCTAGAAGGGCGACGGTCGTCAAGACAATGCATCGTTTCATGTCAATCGCCCTCGGCGGGCGCAGTTTCGGGAGCCGCAAACGGTTCGCGCCTCCTGCCTGCACCGGACCAGTTCTCGACGAGATAAAAGGCGGCAGGGATGAAGAAAATACCGATGAGGCTCGCAGCCAACATGCCGCCGATGACGGCTGTACCCATGATCTGGCGTGCCACAGCTCCTGCCCCGGAAGCGGTCCACAGTGGAACCGCACCAAGAATGAACGCGAAGGAAGTCATTAAGATTGGCCGAAGGCGCAAGCGTGCTCCCGCCAGTGCTGCCTCCGGCAGCGGTTTGCCTTGCTCGTATTGCTCTTTCGCAAACTCCACGATCAGGATTGCGTTCTTCGCCGCTAAGCCGATCAACATCACCAGACCGATTTGCGAATAAACGTCGCTTTCGATCTGGACCATGTAGTTCGGCAGAAAAGCACCCAAAAGCGTTCGGCGCAACCACAAAATGAAGAACGCTCCGAAGACGGCAACGGGAGTGCTCAGAAGCACGCTGAAAGGAAGCGACCAGCTTTCATACAACGCGGCAAGAATCAGGAAAACGAACAGAAGCGAGAAACCAAAAATGGCAGCCGCTGGAATACCCTCCTGTGCTTTCTTTTCCTGATATGACATTCCCAGATAGTCAAAACCCATTTGCGGAGGCATCGTTTTCCGGAAAACTTCTTCCAGAGCAGCCATAGCTTGGCCGGAGCTGTAGCCGGGTGCCGCGGCACCATTAATTTGGGCAGATCGATACTCGTTGAACCGCATCGTGAATTCTGGGCCAGGGCGCGGTTGAAAACTGATGAGGGACGCGAGCGGCGCCATTTCGCCTCGATTGTTTCGCACGTAGAACTGGCCAGCATTTTCCGGCCTGGTTCGATAGTCGCCTTCCGCTTCGATGTACACCTGCCATTGCCGTCCAAAGCGGTTGAAATAATTGATGAACAGCCCACCCATGAATGCTTGCAAAGTCTGATACACGTCCCTGACTGCCACGCCTTGTTTCAAAGCCTTCTCACGGTCCACATTCGCGTACAACTGCGGCACGCTGGCTAGAGAAGTCGTGCTCAATCCGACCAATTCGGGACGCTTTCTCGCTTCTGTAAGAAAGGTCTGGAGATTCGATGAAAGAAACCCGAGGTCCATGCCCGCACGATCTTCAAGCACGAAAGTGAATCCGCCGGAGGTCCCAATTCCTGGAATGGCAGGAGGGGAGAAAGAAAAGGCCACGCCCTCGGGCATTGACGAGAGCTTCGCATTAAGGTGTTCCTTGAGTGCCTGCAGCTGTTCCTCGCGTGAGGTTCGGTCGCCCCAAGGCTTTAATGTGACAAAGAAAAAAGCGTTGTAGCTGGTGCGCACAGAACTCAACAGGCTGTAACCGACCACACTGTTTGTGTGTTCAATGCCCGCCGTATTAGCTAGAACGTTTTCGATTTTCGTGGCCACCTCGTCCGTACGCTGAAGCGATGCGGCCGTCGGAAGCTGTAAGTTGACATATAAATACCCCTGATCCTCGTCGGGAAGAAAGCTCGAAGGAACCCTGCTCTGAAACAACCAGGCCCCTACAGCGAAGGCCGCCAGCAAAAGCAACGCGACTGCGCTCTTGCGAATCAGAACGCCGCAAAGGCGTACATAACCCTCAGTGGCGTTGCTAAAGACACGATTGAACCGGTCGAAAAACCTTCCCAACCGGCCGCCACTCGATGTCTTTGGCCGCAGTAAGAGTGCAGCCAGCGCTGGGCTCAGGGTCAATGCATTAAAAGCCGACAGGATTACAGACAGGGCGATCGTAACGGCGAATTGCTGGTAAAGGCGTCCGGTAATTCCGGGAATGAATGCAGTGGGAATAAAAACGGCCGAGAGGACGAGAGCGATTCCAATCACGGGACCTGAGATTTCTTCCATCGCCTTGAGAGTCGCCGCTTTCGGTGTAAGACCTTCCTCGATATGCCGTTCCACAGCTTCCACGACGACAATCGCGTCGTCAACGACGAGTCCGATTGCGAGCACTAATCCGAATAGCGAGAGGGTGTTAATGGAGAAGCCGAACAGCGGAAAGAAAATGAACGTACCGACAAGCGATACAGGCACGGCGAGCAGCGGAATCAGCGTGGCGCGCCAGCCTTGCAAGAAAATAAAGACAACGACGAGCACCAGGACGATGGCAATGACCAGCGTCAGGACGATCTCCTTCATCCCTTCGTTGACTGCCTCCGTTGTGTCCAACGAGATAACGTAGTCCACATCCTGTGGCAGCCGCCCCTTTAGGTCTGCCATTAACTTTTTGAGGCCATTTGCGGTTTGCACAGCGTTAGAACCGGGCAGTTGGTAGGCCGCAATGATGGCTGCCGCTTTTCCATCCAGGCGGCTCACCATGTTGTAGCTCTGTGCGCCTAGCTCTACGCGGGCTACATCTTTTACCTGGACCAACGCCCCGCCCGGTGACTCGCGAACAACGATCTTTCCGAACTCCTCCGGAGATGTAAGGCGCCCTTGTGCCCGCACGGAATAGGTGAACTGCTGCCCCTTCGGAACTGGTTCGCTGCCCACCTGTCCCGCGGGGTTCACGGTATTTTGCGCCTGGATAGCTGAAACGATCTCAGGAACTGTGATCGCCAACTTTGCCAGCCTGTCCGGCTTGACCCATAGCCGCATCGCGTACTGGCCTGCTCCGAAGACCTGGACGCTCCCGATGCCGGAGGAACGGTTGATTTGATCAGCGAGGTTGATATACGCGTAATTTGCTAGGAAGCGTGCGTCATAGGTGCCATGTGGTGAGTAAAGGGTGATCAGCATCAGAGGAGCGGTTACCGTCTTCTGCACTGTCACGCCGTAGTTGCTAACATCGCTCGGAAGCTGAGACGCCGCCTGCGTCGTCCGCATTTGCGTCAGCATCAGATCGGTATTCGGTTCGGTCTTGACGTCGTAGTTCACAATGAGGCGGGCGAGTCCATCCGCCGTCGAATTGAGCGAGTACATGTAGTTCATGTTGTCTGCGCCGCTCATTTGTTGCTCAATCGGCGTCGAGACAGATTGCTCGAGGATCTGTGCATCCGCGCCCACGTACGTAGCGAGCACTTGAATTTCGGGCGGGACGATATTCGGAAACTGGGCTACCGGAAGTGTGGCAATCGTAACCGCTCCGACGATTACCATCACGATCGAAATGACCATGGCGACAATGGGGCGATTGATAAAAAACTTGGACATGAACTTACTCGCCTTTCGCCCGCTCGGTCGGTTTGATTTTCACGGTTGAACCGCTCTGCACTTTTTGGAGTCCCTCCACAATCACGAATTCGCCTGGCTTGACGCCGCTTTCGATGATCCATGCTTGCCCGACGCGCTCTCCGACTGTTACCGGCCGGATGCTCACCTTGTTGTCACTGCCCACTACTGCCAATTGATGGGCTCCTTGCAGTTCGTTCACGGCTTTCTCCGGCACAAGCAGAGCATCGCGCCTCACTTCCGCCGCAGCCCGCAATCTTCCAAACTGTCCGGGACGGAGAATGTTGTCGGGATTGGGAAAAGAACAGACGACTTGAATACTGCCCGTGGCTGTATCTACCTGGCGATTCGTTAGCAGACCAATACCTTTGTGCGGGTAGACCGATCCGTCGGCCAAAATCAGATCAAACGGCGGCCCGTTGGAGGGCTTTTCTTTTTGCGTCTCCGCATTAATTCGCTCGGCGTAGTGAAGGTATTCCTGTTCACTGATCGAGAAATATGCCTTGATCGGATTCATCTGCGAAACCGACGTTAGAACCGTCGTCGGATTGACGAGATTTCCGATTTGCACCTGAGCGATTCCTGCGATGCCGTCCAGCAGCGATTTAACTTCGGTGAACTCGAGGTTCAGGTGGGCCTGTTCCACTTGTGCTTCAGCGGCCTTGACCGCCGCCTTCGCCGCCCGGTTCGCTTGGATGTCGTTGTCCAATTGGCTCTGAGCAATGGCGCGCTCTTTGGCCAGCGGAGTGTCGCGGTCAACGTCCATCTCTGTTTTGCCAAGTTGTGCCTCAGTCTGTGCCAGCTGAGCGTTTGCCTGGTCGAGCAGCGCGTGGAGAGGGCGCGGGTCAATTTGAAAAAGCACCTGACCCTTGCGTACAAACGAACCCTCTTTGTACGTTTGCCGGACGATGTATCCCGTGACTTGGGGCTGAATCTGCGCGTTTATGTATCCGTCGAGCGTCGCCACCCATTCACTAAAGATCGGGACATCTTTCTGAATTACGCTGGCTACTTCCACCTCAGGAGTCGGAATAGCTGGTGCCGCGTTCGTGTTTCCGCAACCTGCGGCAAAAGACACGGTCGCCACCACCAGCAGAACCAGAACGGCGCGAGTGGCCAATGAGCGACGATGGCGTAGATACCCTTCGGAGAATCGGCCTCCCTGCAACTTCATTATCTCGGTGACGATTTTGTTCACCACTTCAATCCTTCCCAAAGTAGCGTTGCACCCTACTTTCGCAATTCTTCTGCCATACAATTGAGGCTGGAAATCACTGTTGTCCTGCGCAGTTGACCCATATCGCAGTTCGAGGCATGACCAAACGTGAACAGTGACAGGATCCTGACACCGGAGACTCTGTGTTAGCCGATGCGTGGCGGTATTAATGCAGTGATTAGCAAAGAGACCGAGGGTTTGCGCACCTGGCAATGCACTTGCTTTTTGAGCGTTCGTCGATCACAGCGCGGTTGATCAATCGAGGTCAGCGAGAGAGATGTTGATGCGGAGGGAAATTGTGGAAGTGGCGGATGGTTTCATCTTTCGTGGAGTGGCGCAACGAATTAGCCCGTGCATGGAGGCCGAAGGCCCTCAGCACACGTCTAACAGACTCGGTTGCTGGACAATTTACCGTTGAGGGCCTGATCGCGAGTAATCTCCTCAGGTGGCCGAAAGATCCCGTGCTTTTTCATGCGGGCGACTAGCGTAGTGCGCTTCAAACCCAATCTTGCGGCTGCGCCATATGGTCCGCCGACCACCCATGCCGACGTCTCTAATGCGCTCAAGATCAAGGTGCGCTCGGAGTCGCTGAGCGTTGTCCTGACAGGAAAGCTAATAGTCGAGGTGGCGCGAGTTGGGCGTAGAAGATTGGGAAGCACGCCTTCATCGGAAAGTACTACCGCGCGCTCGATCATGTTCTGGAGCTCTCGAATGTTTCCCGGCCACGAATATGACTTGAAAGCGCTAACGAATTCATCTGGGACGCTTTCGATGTGCTTCCCCATTCGGCGCGAAAACACCTCAACGTAATGCTCCACCAGGGGACCGATATCTTCGATTCGCTCGCGCAGTGGTGGCAGCGGGATGGGAAATACGTTCAGGCGATAGTACAGATCGCTGCGAAACTGATCACGCTTTACCATTAGTTCCAGGTCGCGGTGAGTGGCCGCGACGAGCCGCACGTCAACACAATGCGTGCGGCCGCTCCCCAAGCGCTCAAATTCCTGCTCCTGTAGAACACGCAGGAGTTTGGGCTGCAATGCAAGTGGTATGTCTCCGACCTCGTCAAGGAATAGCGTCCCTTTATCGGCCAATTCGAAGCGGCCAATTTTTTGCGCAATGGCACCCGTGAAAGCCCCCCGCTCATGGCCAAAGAGCTCACTTTCGAGCAAGTCAA
>Ga0307475_10000945_pt1 | contig 17303 bp, 29 predicted proteins | sample atmos_gasesECM1C_FD_203317 | JGI IMG/M metagenome (GOLD analysis project Ga0307475, IMG submission 203317) | Hardwood forest soil microbial communities from Morgan-Monroe State Forest, Indiana, United States - atmos_gasesECM1C_515 | ecosystem: Environmental > Terrestrial > Soil > Temperate... | reverse complement strand
GACAAAGGCAGTTTCAACGGATACGAAGCTCTGCTCATGCTCTCACCTTCTTCAGCAGGTCGCCTGGACTCAGCACAGAAATCTTAAAACGCTTCGCGGCAGAGGCGAAGTCTGCGGTGTTGTAAGTTACTACCGCATTTGCTCTCCCATTGATCGCAGCCTCCAGCACCATTTCGTCATTCGGATCGTGCGTTTGCGGTCGCCACTGAAAATGGACCTCTACCGGTTCGGTCAAGGCAGCCAACTCTGCTAGGAATTCATCAATCGCCTCAGACGTCAGTCCATGCGCAAGGCGGTGCTCAGGACGCTTCAAGACATCCTCATATTCCAAGAAGAGAGGTGGAGTCGCCAGGAGAACCACCTGCCTCCGGGCAACCAACCGCAAAACCGCGTTTCCCGCTCCTAGCCGAGTGCGAAGTCCTGCGACTACAACTGAGGTGTCGAGAACGATCCGGATCATCGACATCCTATAGGATATCACATCCTATAAGATGTTCCAGAGCAGCGCCGCACATAAGGTGTTCCATTCGCCCGGACGAGTGATGCCTGGGTTAGACTTGATTTGCGACCGATAAATTTGGATGACAATCGAGTTGCCGGCGACTTGGATATCGGCCTCGTGATCAGGTTGTTTCTAGTAGCGCGATGCCGAAACCATTGACAAAACTCCGAGTGAAGCGAATCGCAATTGGGACTTTAGGCCGGATCGTTCTCTTACTGGCTTACGGCTTGTACTCGAGCCTATCAAGGAGGATGATTCGCCGCTCCGACGTGGCTGCACCGAGCCTGCGCGTCATTCTCACCGGAATCATTGAGTACGAACACGCCTACAAGACTTACCCTCCCACGCTTTCGGCGCTCGGGGGACCCACAGGCTCAACGCCGAGCGCAGAGCACGCGGAATTAATCGATGATTTGTTGGCTGCTGGTGTCAAGTCCGGATATAGCTATGGTTACAAAGCCATTGATACATTGCGTAGCGGTAGACTCGATGCTGTCACAATTACTGCGGACCCTCTTACCGAGGAGGGGACAAGGCAACGTCATTTCTTCACTGACCAGACAGGCGTGATTCGAGTCGAAACCGGTCGCCCCGCTACAGCAGCTAGTCCTCCAGCTGATTGAGAATAAGGACCGCCCATCTCGCTCCCCATCTCTCAGGTCAGCGACATAACAATGACCCATGGTGTTGGCCTTGGGGCAGCCCAGGAGATTGGTGACGCGCGTTTTGTATGAGCGGCCTGACACATATGCTTATGGCGGAGGAGGAGGGATTCGAACCCCCGAGACCCTTGCGAGTCTAACGGTTTTCAAGACCGCCGCATTCAACCACTCTGCCACTCCTCCACCGCATAAACACTGCACTTCTGGAAACGCTGTCGCACATTTCTGTCGCACATTCGCCGACAACGTGAGATGATTTTATCACGAAACGGAGACCAACCAATGCAGAAAGGTCGTATCGAAAAGCGTCACGGTGCTTGGCATCTTCGCTACAGAGCGGAAGGCAAGCAGGTCACGCGCCGTCTCGCACCGTTCAACGACAAGTATCGTACCGAGCGCAGTGTTCGACCGCTCGCCGACGAAATTCTAGAACCACTGAACGCAGGCCGTCAGGTCAACGGACCGATGACGCTCCAACAGTATACCGAGACAGTCTTCTTCCCAAGCATCAAGCCGCCGAAGAAAAAGCCGTCCACGTACAAGGGCTATTTCAATCTCTACTCCAAACAGATTCAGCCGCGCATTGGTGGGCTCAGACTTTCGACGTGTACGACTGCCGATATGCAACGCATTTTGTACCGCATTGATGAAGAGGAAGAGTTATCCCATCAATCGTTTTTGAACATCAATTCGGTACTGTCGGCAATCTTCACGCACGCTAGAAGGAGCGGAACGCTCACGGGTCCTAATCCAACAGACGGTGTAGAGATTCCAGAAGGCAAGCGAACGGGGAAGACGCACAAGTACACGCTTGAGGAAGTCGAGAAGATGACGGCTGCGCTTGACGGTGTGGCTCGCTGTGCCGTTGTCGTCGCCGCATGGACGGGTCTATCGCTCGCCGAACTTCGCGGTCTGAAGTGGGAAGATGTAGATTTCGAGAATTCACGCTTGAACGTCGTTCGTACCGTGTGGCACAAGGAAGTCATCGACACGAAGACAGAGCACCGCGCCGCTACTGTCCATCTCCTACCGAATGTTGTCACCGAACTGAGCAAACATCGAAAGGCAAATCCTGACACGACATGGGTCTTTGAGGGTCCGCGAGTTTTCCCGCTCGACCTTGCGACGCTTGGCTCTAAGCGAATCAAGAAAGCACTCGAAGGAACTGGCGTTGAGTGGCACGGTCTGCACGCCTTCCGGCGTGGTCTAGCGACGCGATTACTCAACAACAAGACCGACCTTCCGACGGTTGGTCGAATCCTTCGTCACACACCGGGCAGCATCGTCACGCTGAAGCACTACGCCGAAGTTGAGGAAGGCATGCAAGCCGACGCTCTGAGGAATCTACCGACGAAGTCACGCAAGAAGTAAGCGCCACTCAGTACGGAAGGATCGGTGACGCGTTACGAACTCTCGAAGAGTTCTTCTATTTGGTCGTCGTAGAGTTCAACTGGTCTGCGTTTGACGCCGATGCCTTTTTCAATCATTATCTGGCCAATTTGGTCACCGTCAAACAGAATCACTGGCGCTGCTCCGATTTTAATGGACTCTGCTTGCGCCGCCTTCGAGAAGGTCGATGTCGCAAAAAAATACCCTTGCTCAAACTGTCCTTGAATGGCACCGCGAAAAGCCTGTACCTCTTTCGAGCCAACTTGGTCTCGCCAGCGTTTACATTGAAATGCAGCCTTTACGACGGCCAAGCCCACTTTCAATTCGCCATGCCCGTCGATTCCTCCGTCTCCCGCCTTCCCCGTAATTTTAACTTTCTGAAAACCGTAGCCCCGTAAAAGATGACCTGCAAATTCTTCAAACTTGTTCGGGTCTAGGTCATGGAGTTTCTGCAATAACTTTGCTTTGAATGCCGTCAGGTAATCGTCCACAGTTTCTTCGAAGTTAATCGGTAAGATTTGAGCCTGAGGCATCGGTGCGACTTGAGAGGCTGGTGTCTGTGAGGCCGAAAAGGGAGGAGCAACAGTCGAAGTTGCAACTTGTAAAGGCGGCGCTACTGGCTGACCACCTACCGGATTCCCTCGCAATCTGGCAAGTCCCTTAGCCGTGGCGGCCCAAATGCCATGCATGGGGCTCTCCATTTCGCCCCTCTCTACGAGTGTTTGCCTGACCCATTGGATTCTATTTGTCCATTTGCTACCGCCGCTCTGAAGTTGTTCCGCTAAATCTGCCTCGGTCAGTTCTGGGAACGATTTTGTAACGGCAGCATAAACGTCTTGCGGCCTCGCTTTGCCGCCCAGTTTCTCAAGCGCGGCGAGTAGGGGAACTTCAATTTCCTGCTGCTTTGGCATCATAGGCTATTCCCTTTTCAATCTGACCGACCTCCTGCGCGGGATTCTATCACGCAGTTACGACGATACCGCCGGGCAGCATCGTCACGCTGAAGAACTACGCCGAAGTTCAGGAAGACATGCAAGCCGACGCGCTGAAGAGTCTTCCAACGAAGCCGCCGAAAGGGAAGTGAGTTAGAGCCGCGTGACTGTGTGCGGTCCGCCAGTCTTCTCCATCTGAGCGGCGTGCTTCTCGCATACGTAAGTATTGACCGTCTTAGACGGTTGCCCTTTGGATTCAAGTGTCCCCTGACTTAACAAGGCTACGGCGGGTAGACCGCACTGCCTCGTACCTTCAATAACGCCGCATGTTTCGTTGGCCATTGGCTGTTCCTTTCCTCTCGTTCGCCGACACTCGCGGACGCAAAGTTCGCCCCTTCTTCTATCGGGCACCTCAAGGCAATTTGTGGGGTGGAGTCGGATTGATGTCGATGACGACCGTACGAATCGCCCCCACGCTTCGCTTGATTGTGTGGTCCACCTTTGTCTTGTAATCGGCGTTCCGCGTGTCAAAGAGGACCAACCAACCTTCGGTTCTCTTTTTCTGCTTCATATAGACTGCGAGTTGTGATGGGCCGGGCACACCTTTTCCCTTCAGCATCTTCAGTTCCACCACATGTAACAGGCCGGAAGAGAATGTAACTAATACATCTACAAATCCGATTCCAGACTTGGCCTCTCTAATTAGCGCGCCCCTGTTTTCCAACCTTGCGCGAGCAAAAAAACCAAGTAGTTCTTGACCGAGTTTTTCTGCTTTCTTTTTTAGATTGCCTTTTTTACGCGACTCCCAAAAGGAGTCCACGGCTTCGGCTTCGACGGAATCTTTGAAAGCTTCCAAAAACATTCGGATGGAGATGCGGGGCCGCTTCGCTAGACGCTTGCCTGAAGCCTCAACTCTTTCGATGACTTTTTGGGAGACTGAGCGCACTCTTTTTTTTTAAACTTAGAATCCAGCATTTGAAGAAGCTTCTTTTCGAACGGCGCTCGCGGACTTTGGCCATTCCTCTTGTAAAAAACCGTTCTCATGCGCTTCATCAGCAACAAAAAGTCTGCGGCTGTCCCGTGATGCCGCTCGCGGTCGTAAAGCGCAGCCAGACTCACAGCATATTGGTCGGTGTCTACGAGCCCTAACCGATTGAAATAGTTTTCCAAATATGTTTGAAGCGCGAAAATCACGTCGTGTTCCTACTTTTTCTTTTTCTTCTTCTCGCGATTAATCCTGCCATCTGGCTTCAGATTGTACTCGCTACAGAGATACTGAGTGATGCGAAGTGTCCTGTCGATTGCCTTCTTCGCCCAAAAATCCTGTCGTCCTGAAGCATCCGTGAGTTCAAGCAGGCCTTCGTTCTTCAGAACTTTCAGTTGCGGACTCACGTTGGGTGTCTTCATCCTAAGATGCCTGGCGATTTCCACGACCCCTCTCGTACCATCGGCTGCCAAATACACTTGAGCACGTCGCTTCCCACGCTGGAAAATGTGCTGAATCGTTTTGTGATGCGCGGGTGCCTCAGCGCGGAGTGCAAATGCGTTCGTCTCATCTATAGAGTCCACTTTGTGTTCAATGTGTGCAAGACGATTCAAGATTTGTTGGTAAGGTTCTTCTCTATTTTCCTTTTTCTTTCCGCTCATTTCTTTTTGGCCTTTCTCTTGGCCCGATGTAACGTCACATTTACGGTGTTTGCAGTAGTTCCAAGCAGACCGGCTATTTCTTTCCGACCACACCCCGCCGAGTCAAGTAGGGTAATCATCTCGGCTTGAGTGCGACCGCCCTTTGCTGCTTGGACTTGCAGTCCCACAAGGATTTCGAGCAGACGAACCGCTTTGGCAAGCAACGACGTTTCGTCCAATTCGGCGTCTTCCCGACGCGAAGGTTCCTTACTTCTCTTTTTCTTTGACATGCCGGGCTATCCTTGTGACTCGACCCATATCAATGCCAAGTATCGCTCTAATTTCCTGTTGCTTAATACCTGCGCGAGCCGCTTCCAAAATGAACAGGTCGCCAAGCCGCCGATTTATGTCTTCTAACGCTCCAAGTATTTTTTCGTTGTCCGTTTTGGGATTTGCCATGTGAGTTCTCGCTCCACTTATTAGCGATTCCCTTTTGGGAGATGCTTCAGAACGTCATTCACACGCCCCATGCCACAACCGACAATTTGTCGAATATCGTTCTGAGCGACTTTGGCCAAACCGAGTTGAACTATCAAAAGGCTCCGCAGAAGTTCTACAATCTCCGCGTCAGAATCCACCAATTTCGTTCGCGCCATTCGATGCCCTCCGCACTTCACGTAATGCTCAAGAGCATACTATATCGGTAAATGTCTATTGACAATGACTGGGACGTAACGACGTAAGAACAAGGAACAGTGCGCCCGGCATCGTGCGGACTTACTTCCTTTCCAGTTCTTCTGCTTTTTTGTACTTTGCAATCTTGCCGATGAGTGAAGCGTCGTTCAAGGACAAATTGTCAGGGGGTCGTAATGGTTCGCGGGTTGTGGGAAAGGACCATTTGCCGCAGCGCCCGATTTTAGGCGGCAGGGAAAGGTCTTCGCACCGTTGACGAATGAGGCATTCTGAAACGGGCCGGGCAACCCTTCGCCGTTGTTTAACAATTCACTTCGGATGTCGTCGCACTCTTTTGTGCTTAGCAGACCATTGTCGTGAGAAAAGACAAGCAAGTCGAATAGGCGAAGAACAGGAGCAGCTACGGCCATCATCTGGCCAGTTAACGTAAGTACAGCCTTCCCGTCATTCGACATGGCTGGCAGCCCTAAAGACACCGCCGCTGCATGGGTGTAGGCTTCTCCCCTTTGTACGACCAATTCGTACCGCTGGCCGAGTGCCTGAAAGTTTCCCCACGACATTCCGGGCGTTGCCGTACTGAGAAGGGATTGAAAAGCAGAGGGGTCAAGTTTGGTGAGCACACCGTTTTTCAAAGCCTTGTCTAATTGCGGTACAAATCGGCTCTTATATTTCTTCATCCATCGAAGCTCTATGTCAACTTCGAGCACAATCGACGGTTGAATATGATAGGTACTTTTGAGGGACTGGAGTGGTCGAAGATTGTTGGCGATAAAAAGTTGAACTAGAGCATCCGAATCGCACAACAGTAGCGGTGGATTCGGCATACTCGCGTCAATACTCTACGTTTTCGTATATGTCGCCGAACCGCTCAGCCAATTCTTGCTCGTCGATGAGCAGATACTCAGCAGCCTTTCCCGGACTAATTTGCCGATTCCTATACGCATCCACCACAGCGTTAACATAACCGATGGGCAGACGGATGGCTTTTGGTAACAGCGTAGTGGTTCGCTTTCCAATCCAATCAGAAGTGCTTTCGCCATTCTTTTCCAAGAACTGTTCAGTGCTTAGAGCGTGGTCGCTTAACTTAAGAAGCTCACCATGAATCTCAAAACTGTTGAGTTGGTCTTGCCGCTCCGATTCGACAAAGCCGTAGTCAATAGCAGCGGATACAACAAGTTTCTGTTCTACGTGCGTGTCAGCGACCAAACACGCGAGTGCGTACTCGTTCAGCGCAGACCATTTAATTCCGCGAGACTGTGCCGCGTGAAACAGAACTTCCTTTGGAATTAAAGTCTCCTGAGCAAACGCCTGCGCTCTCAACTCAATGGAGTCGTGCGAGTTTCCGACACCGGAAAAATCTAGGGACGCTCCCGCTAAATGCTCAAAGATGGCGTGGCCAACCTCATGCACAAGAATGACGTTCCGCCGGAACCAGGTCGTATGGTGCGAATTGGCAAATACGCAGGGCCGTGGAGAATTTGTGGAACCAACGTAAAAGCAACAACCCTCAATGCGAGAGTTCGCCAGTGGCGACTCCACTACGAGAACGCCAAGTGCTCGCAAAAGTCCGCGAAGGACATTTCCCGAACCGCTCGCGCCGTGAGCCAGCGATGTGGACTGTCTGAATATTCGCGCCGCCGCTTTACCCTGTTCAGTTGGCGGCGCTTGGATGTCAACAGCCGACCTGATGGATTCAAAGAGAGTTTTCCACTGCACAGATTTTTGACGAGTGACCTCTTCCAGTTCGTTCAGGAAGTGGCCAATCTGTCGAATCAGCACCACGTATTCGCGGTCGGACTCTTGCAGCCCTTCGCCTCGAAACTTGTACCAAATCTGAGGCGTCACGTCCTCGTCTTTGAGATGCTTAGCAGCCTTCGGCGACGTTGTGAAAAGGGATTGGGGCACACTAAGCACGGCTGACAAAAGAGGCACCACCGATTGCGGAATTTGATTTGGATTCGCAGCCCACTGCACAAACATGTCGGGGTTAAATCCGAGAAGTTCAGCGCAGCTACGAACGTCGATACCAGCCGAGTTCAGTACTCTTTGCAACATCTTATCCGTCTCCTAGTGTTCCACTCGCTAGGGCTTGCTTTAACACTTCCAGCCTGTTGGTCGCCTTGCTCTCGGACAAGTTGGCCAGAATCCTACTTCCTTTAGGGACCGCTCCGCAAGGACGAGGCACACGTCCTTTGTGTGTGTCAGAGCACCGGTCGAACCATTCTAAGTTATTCAAAATCAACGGTAATGGGTCTCTTGAAGTGCGGAAAATCGGGAAAGTTATATACTTTTTGGCACACTTACCTCTGGCAGCAGTGTAGCGCATTAGAGTCTTGGACACCAGTTCTCGCTCACCAGTAAGATGACGCAACAAGCACTATAGATGTTACAGGGCAGCGTTTTGGTACCAAGGCAAGTCGAAGATTCCCTCGCCGACGTTTTTTTACGCGACTGCGCCGCCTTCGTCCGCGTGTCCGTCCGCTTGTGATATTGCGTTGCGCTCTGCGAGTTGCCGCGCGCCTTGTGGCGTCGATTTCAACGACGACTCGAAACAGTCGGCCAGTTCTTTGACCGACACACCAAACGCAAGCGATTGAACGACGAAACGTTTCATGTTCCGCAAAAGATTAGCACGGTCGGTTTTCGTTGCCGTTGACCTATTGTGCTCCCAAGTTCCGACTCGGTGAAGATGACTCATTCCTGTTTCTCTCTTTTCAATTTGAAATTGCGACGGGAGCGACCGAAGCCGCTCCCATCGGAAAATTGTTCTTGTTGTTTAGGACTTGATGTTCAGCGAAGCGTAGGGAGCCTGAACAGAATCCAGAAGCATCGGGCGAGCGTCCGCCCTAAAAAAGCCTTGGAACCCGACGAGTCCCGCTTCGATTGCACCTTGCGACTCGGTGAAACGCCTGATTAACGCGCCGTTTTTCACTCTGCGTTGCAGAATGTAGTCAGGATGAGCAAACACAATCGCGTTCTGCACGCCTGCCGCTGCATCCTGCATCGAATCGCACGTCACGATTTCTCGACCGAACAGCGTGTCGAATCCGTTTGCGTCGCCCTTCGAGCGAGTCGCGCTCTCCAATTGACGCGCCACGTCAAGCAATGTTCCGCTGGACATGTAGAACTTCGCGCCGCGCCGGTACTGACGCGGGAGAGTCTTGTACAGCGAAATTAAATCGTCGATGAAATTTCCGCTTACCGTGTTCACCGACGTGATGTTTGTCGATGCGGGTAGGTTCGTTGTCAGACCGAGAGGAACGCCAGAGGTTCCACCGATCGCTTCGACACCCGACCCAGAAATCATGTCCGCGCCAAACGCAAGAGCGTGTCGTCTGTTGAAGACTTCTTCCAGTAGAGACAGCATCGCGAAGCAACTGTCTTGGTCAAGTTCCGTCGCGACGTAAACGATTCCTGACCGGTACGTTGGGCAGGCTCCCCACGCGACCTTGGTAGCACGAACTCCCTGCACCGCTCCCTGCGTTGCTTCGGAAACAAGCACCGACCGAACAGCACTAACTGGACTTCCCGCGACATCGTCCACGGACGGAGTGGTCATTGCCGCGCCGCTCACCGTTTCTACGACGTTCGAGTTGCCGGATTCGACGATGCCGTCAACGGCTGCCAAAGATGCGAACAGACGCTCATCGTAGGCAGGGGGAACGAAGGCCGCGCCTTTATCGCCTGCCGCCGTTGTCCATGACAATCCCGTGACGTTTCCCCATTCGGATGTTGCTTGATAGTCAGTACGAGTCTCGGCCTGTCGAACGAAAGCCGACCATGCCGAACGGAGTTCCGAGTCTTGGGGAATGCGCATGTCGATGGGCAAGCCAAGTTCGGACCGCAACTGCTCAACCTTCGCGCGCGATATTTCCTGAGACGAAACCCCCTGCTTAAGCAGAGAAATCTTCGCAAGCGAGTTCGTGTACTGACGTTCTTCGCTTGCTGTCAACTTTTCTTTGCTCGCAAGATTTTCAGCCGTGCGAAGTTCTTGGAGCAGTTCAACGACTGCTAGATTTGTGACGTTCATTCTGTTACTTCCTTCGAATTGAATTTTTATCGAGACTCGAAGCACTCTCTCGACCGAGTTACGAAATGATGCGACGGAGTAAATCTTTCCGAGCAGCCTGTTTGAGTTTTTGTTCTGCCAGCGGTGCAACGACTTCCAGTGCTGCTTTGACGGTGTAGACGCGACCGGACGAGCGTGTTTCAACGAGTTCGGGAGTTCCATCGGGGAACAAGGAACGAGCATCACATACCGGCGCGTCGTAGGCTCCCGTGCCTTGGGTTAGAAAAGCTACGTCTTGCAGATTTTCGACATCTTTGATGATGCGGTACTGGCAACGGTGACCGTCGTCGTCCTCATCGTCGTCCCAAGCCTCACCGGAGCCGTCTTCTGGTGTGGAAAACGCGAAGGACATGCTAGATAGGTTTCTGGATTGTGCATTGTGCCACGCATCCATCGCGTAGCTAACGGCTGGATTAATTTCTGCGTGGACCGCTAGTCCGTGACCGTCTTCCCACAAGCGAAGCGTTCCCGCTTTCACCGTCGCCAGCGGCTTCGTCATGTCGTGGTAGAGATTTGCGACCGTGTTTCCTTTTTTCAAGGCACGTGTGAACGCTAGGGGCGAAATTCTCTCGTAGAAAAAATTTCCCGCGCGCGTGTAGATTTTCTTCGAGCGTGAGTTCCAAACAGCGGCATACCCCACAAGAGCAGGCTTGTCGTGTTCACTTCCCGTCGCTCGCACTGATACGTTAAATCTTCGCTCAAGCATTGTGACTTCCTCTGAATTGAATTTTTCCTGCAACCCGAAGCACTCTCGCAGGCGAGTTAAAATTTACCTAGTCTCGACACCGCGACGCGCGTCGTAGGATGCGCCTTGCGGTTTCACGAATCCTGATTCAAGATGAACTTTCCGCATGGCAACCTTCTGCGCCAGCAGATATCGGAAGTTACCGAAATAATCCGCCATGTTTGCTGCTAGACGCGAGTGGTCTATCCCGTCTTCCGCCGCTTGCTGAACAAATTTCTCGATGTGGCGGTGTAGCTCCAGCGCGTAATCTTCAGCGGTCTTTTTTGCTTCTATTGGTGCTTTGAGTCCAAACATTTTTCTCCCTTGTTGTATTTCAAGTCTTTCAACTGCTTCGCTGCGACTTCTTTCTGATAGCAACCGCAAGACTTCGAGCGACCTTGTCGAAGATTTTTCGAGAACACAATGCGCTTTTGGCCACAGTCGCACTCGACATGCCATCGGGACGCGCTGCTCTCGTGTCGTTTGCCGTTGCGGTCGCGCCAGAGTGAATGCCTGAATCCCCATAACGACACGACCGTCAGCCGACCGTAACGTTGGTCTGTGATGTCGATGAAATTTCCCACGGGTCACCGCCCGAAGACGTTGCGACTGGTTGCACGTTCTCGCAGCGCCGCGAGCTCTGCGGGAGTCATTTTTTCAACGATGTCGAGAGCGTCGTGCTCCCAGTAGTTAGAACCTGACGCGTCGCGCACCTCTTGCAGGCGTGAGGAAACGACGGAGTCGAGCGCAACTGCGAAATACATCCCGTACATGTCGTAGGACCGCATGGTCGGAGTGAGCAGGCCCACCGCGCGCAAGAGTTCAACGTAGGTCTCTAAGTTTTCTTGATTCTCTAGCATGTCTTCATCCTGCCTTTCGAATCGAATAGCTCTGGCATCATTGCGCCGATGCTACCCGCTGGATACGTCGGGACGCGTGCACCCGCTGCACTCGCCTTCGTCTGCTTTACCTTCGTTCGGTCGATTGGATTCAAACCGAGAGCACGCGCCGACGTTTGCAAACGCGTCTCGCACTGCTCAACAATTTTCAAGTTAGGATTCGGGACGCGGACTTCGTACGGGTCGCCGCTCTTCGAGTATCGCGTTTCCGTGACGATGAGCCCTTCTTTCTCCAGCGCCTTCGATGCTGTGATGTATCGCGCCTTGGTCCGGGACCAGATTTCCAACGCTTCGCCGTCGCCGCGACTCAACACACCGCGCGCCTTCAAAATTTTGAGCGCCGATTTCCAGCACGACACTTCGAGTTCGCTGAACTCTTTTGGCGTCTTCGGACGACCGCTAGGCACGCTAGGCTCTCCGCCTTCGTCGGTTTGCTTCGCCCGTGAGGGTCGAGTAGCTCTTGTGCCTTTCAAGTCGTGAAGTTCGGGCGAAAGTGCAGGTCTTCCTGCTGTCATAAATCTGTGCTCCATCTCCCCGCCTTCGGGCAGGAAGTTCCTTCGATGTGGTTTCGAAAGGCGCATCAACGACAATCGAATCCAACAAAATAATTAGGCTAAGTCTTCGCCGATTGGCGCGCTCGGTCGCGATAAGCGAGAGTGGCGAAAATGACTCCCCCTATCCCCTTTACTATCAATAGGTTGCAGTTGCTTGCGTTCGTCGTGGGATTTTATATCTGTATCAGAACACGCCAGTTACAGGCGCAGAACCACTCGAAACACGTACGAAAACGCGCACAATCGGTCCCAGAACACGGGCTATCTATGAGTGCATAGCCTCTGCTACGTCCTCACAGTGGGCTTCCTTATTGCCGTGGTTGACCCTTATAGCGAGCGTCCTGTACTGTCGTGCTTGGTCTAGTGCTGCTATCGCAGGGTGTGTTCGGCAGTGTGGCGCGCCGTTCTTAGAATCCGTATTGCGGCAACACGGTCTCCACGTAGTCCGCGCCTGCTGTCCACTCTGGCGTACCTTCCATGTGACCGTGGCAAGCATCGCACAAAGCGATTAGGTTTGATGCTCTGAAGAACTGCGCCGCGTCAACAGTCGGCGCTATCTTGTGGTGCACCATCGCTGACGGGCTGTGGCACTGCTCACGTCCGCCGAACGGGTTGTCAACGATGCGCTGGCACACCGGGTTGAGTCGTCTAATCAACAACGATAGTTTTTTCCAGTTTGCCGTCTTGTACTTTTGACGAATGGCGTCGTTACTTCGGTCGGCGTCGATGCGTTGCTCAGTCCGCTTCCGACAATCATCGCAAACGCGTCTAGGCGATGCCTTGCCACAACGCGCGCAGGCGATAGGTGCTGCAACTGGACTCATTCTTGACCACTGACAAACGCTTCGTAGGCTTGTGAATCGAGCACCAAACGGTCAAACTTTTCGTCGGTGTATTCCTCTGAAACGTCCTTAGCGGATTCCAGCACCGCGTCGCGCAAGGTAGCTTTGATGTTCTCGACCGCCGAGTCTGATAGCGTGATTTTATTTAGCATTGTTTTCTCCGAGTGCTTCGCTCGTCAAGGCCGTAGAAAAACTGTACGGGATTCTTGGTGCTCTCCTGCTCTGGGTGCGATTCGTTGATGGTCTTCTGGACGAACTCGATGACATCGCCCTGAAAGTTCTTGTACTGTTCGTATTCTGAATCACTCAAGTATATCTGCACGGCTGTTTCTCCTTTTCGCGCTGCGCGCGTTGACTGCGGGGTGGTTGTCAGGACTTCTCAATAAATTCAATGCGCGCTTCGAACACGTCCTGCTTCAGGTTGCGCCACAACAGGTACAGAATCTTGATGACTGCGGGTATCTGACCTAGTTTGTTGGCGAGTGCGTAGACGACTTTGAACTCTTCGTCGTCCATCTTCACGTCAATGATTGAAGCAAACTCCTTAACATCGGTTAGCATGTGATTCCTTTCTCCGACTGGACCACGAAAGTTATGCGGTTCCCGTCCGACATCTTGAAATCGCGGAACCAAATTCCGCCGCCGTCTTGGATGTGCAGGACATCGGTATCGGAAAGTCTGAGCGTTAGCGTGATGTCGCCCTTGGCGTCGCGCTGTGCGTTGATGTGCGACATTTTAGAAAGTTCCCGCGTCGGCGAACACTTTGCCTTGCGCGTCGATGAGCGCTTGCACGAGAGTGTTGATTTTTCCTAGCAAGTCAGCACTGACGCCGTTCTGGACGGGTCCAGCCCAAAGCGTGTCCAAGCTAATCAAACCGCCGCGTCCCATTGAGACGTACAGATTTCTCGAATCCGTGCCGTAGTACAGGTCGCCTTGCACTGTGTCCAGCGATGTCTTTGGGATATCTTTCTCAAGCAGGCTGTGAAATTGTGAGTTCATGGTCGGCCTATTTCCAATCCTTTGAAATCTTTGTGCACCAACACACCGCGCGAGAGCAGACTACGGAGAACCTGCGCCGTTTTCCATTCGCGCCGTCTGCTTTTTCCGATGACCGTATAAAGATTGATTCTGTTTCCGCTGGCGTCCACACGCTTAAGGATGTCGCGCTCGATTGATTCGAGTTGTCTGTAGGTCATACTCATGGTGATGTCTTCTTCCTGAAAAGTAGTTTGCTCTTGGACGCTTGGATAAACAGACCTTGCGTTCGGAGCATCTCGACGAGTTCGCGGACTAATTTTTTCGTGACGCCGAGTTCTTCGGCAATTTCTGGCACCGTCGCTGGCCGGTCGTCGAGTAATCGCGCCATAGTCCGCGCGTAGGCGTCGCGCACTTTGATTTCTCTTTTGGACGGCGGACAGCCGTCAAACGCTTGGCATGTTCGGTCAGCGAACAACACGATTCGAAGGTAGTTGCAAGATTCAGGAAATGGTTGCTCGTGGAATCCGTACTGCGGATCACGCTCTTTGGAATCCCAGTCTAGTGTTTTCGTTTCGGGTCCGCGCACGGTTGAACTTTCCGAAGCGCTAGACCGGCGACCGTCAGCGATTCCCAGATTGTTAGCGGTCGTCCGATGCGCCGCTCTTCTTCGTCGATTGCGAACCTCACGGCTTCCGCCTGCTCTGGCGTAACTTCGTCGTTATCGGTCACGCTGCCATCTCTTTGACCGTCGCTTCGTACTCTGCAATCTGGTCGCGCATCTCTTGCCGTGTCTTTTCGTCGAAGAGTTGACCGTTCACGTCGTAGTCGGCCTTCGCTTCCTTCAATTTCTCGACGTAGTAGTTCTTGTCTAAGTCTCCGTACATGGCGACCATTCGCAGCCGGTTCGCTTCAACATCTTCGGTGCTTAGTTCTGGCGTCGGTTGGTCCTGCTCGAACTGTGTCCGGTATAGCGGGTACTCGTTCAAGAACATTGCCCAACGACGCTTGAGCGTGTCGATTCCTTCTGGCCGGTGCAGCCAAAGGTCCGCGACCTTCGCGAACTTCTCCAGTCCGTCCGCTCTCACCAACGCCCCTACTTGCTGGCGCTCGCCTGCTGACGGTGCCTTGCCGAGTCTTACCGAAAATGAATCCATCCATCCATCCGTCTCTTTGGGGTTGGGGTTTGTTCTTTCAAGATTTGTTCTTTCAAGACTTGTTCTTTCGTCTGCACTCCTAGAGTGCAGTCCTTCGATTGAATCGTGCAGTCCTTCGATTGAATCGTGCAGCCCTTCTACGGGCCTGTTGACGAACTGAACGAGCAGTGGAATTCCGTCCGACGTTAGACAATCCTTAACAGGCATCCACGGAGACGAACCGGGGAGCGGTAGCACAGGAATATCGACCGAACGGACGCGCGTTCCATTTCTCCCGGTATACTTCCGACCCTTCGCGTCTTTGGCGTTGGGCAGACATCCTAGTTGCTTCAAGTCTTCAAGAATTCTGTACGTCCAACGCTCGCCCCATCCCATCATCTCGGCGAGTTCAGCGACGGACGGCCACGGCTTGAGCCCATAACTTGAAACCTGCAAGAATAGATTGCGCCTGTCTTGTCGCAGACCTTTGGCCTTTCGGCCATCCGTTGACATTGAGAACGACGCCGGGGGATAGTTCCGCGCCGTGAATACTGGCGCGCCGTCTTTGATTTTATTCTTCATCTCATCCTCTCACTCTTTGCCACAGCACAAGCGACGACGGAGTGAGACGTCGTCGCCTGCCTGTGGACTCCGCCGCGTTCGATGCGCGACGGGAACTCTTTAGAAATTCACAAAGCGGACGCTTACTTTGGTTTGTTCCGGAGTTCGGCTATGCGGGTGGCCACCCAAAATCTCGTTTGACCCCATCCGTCTTCTAACGCCCACGCGGTATCAGTAATGGTCGCGCCGGGTATGTTCGCAGCCGTAACGCAGTAATCCGAAAGAGCCTTTTCCAGCCGGGTCGCCGCTTCCTTGAGTGCAACCGCTTCTATTTTGGTCATGTTCCCTTCCTACAGTTACCCATCGCAGGCACCCATGCAGGGTGTTTCCGCATCTCCGCTACCTGCCTTTCAACGGCCTTCTCGGTCCACTTCGTGGGGTTGTCGTTGACGATGTCGTGTACCGACCATCCGTGCAAAAAGTACCGACGACCGATTTCCAGCCACGTGACTGCCCGGTCGAATCCTTTCGGCGCATCGTAGTAATAGCGTTTCTCATCCTGGTCACACCACGTCGCCGGACTGGAAAATACTTCGGAGAAGTTTTCCTGCATCCACCGAAAAAGTTCCTTCTCGTTTCGAAAAGGAGCGGGTCGCGAGATGCGCCGGGGAACTTCGAGCACTTTTGCCCCGGCAAGGTCGCCATAGCTCAGGCCGACGTGTGGTTCCAGTGCTCGACCGTTGGCACGCCACGCTATCACGTCTTCGCGGTTCTTCTGTTGCGTTCGGGCAAACTGCTCGACGGGTCGCGGTGCACGCTGTCGTAGGCCGTCGCCTTTCTTTTTCGGTCGTAGTTCGGCGAGGCATAAGGGACACTCGACCTGCGGAACATCTTTCGGCACGCGTCCCGTGTGAACATGCCAGCGTAGGTGGTCCGTGAATCGCCGACCATGAACGCGGAGAGACGGGTCGTCGAGCCTCACGCGACATCGCCTTGCCTACGGAGCCACACAGATATGTCATCCCACGAGAAACGCAGATAACGGCCGAGACGTAGAACGGGAAGAGGATGCTGATTTCTGCTCCGCGACTTCTCATAAATCCATCGCGGTGAAACCTTCAGACGTTTGGCGAGTTCTTCTGGTGTGAGAATCGACGACGGGTCAACGGGATGGACTGCAACGGAAGTAACTGCAAAAGTAGATTTTCGAGACATGGAACTGCCTTATCGTGGGGTTTGATTGATAAGGCAGAAGACCTGCTGGTCTACGGCTGGCACATTCTCGTCGTGCCGTCTAACACAACACAGTAGACGTGTAAGGTCTACTCCTTTAGCGTGCTGTGAAGCATTGCTGTTACGCCGTGACCACTGCGTTCACGGATGGAGTACTAAGCCTTAATACTAGTACAGCTTAACACAAAACGGTTAAAAAGTCAATGCCTATTTCGGCGTTGGTCGCCGAACATCGTGGGGAGCCCGTCGCACAAAATTATTCTTGTCGCACTATCTGTCGCACATTTTGCTTTCTGGGATGGCCTATAGACGCCAAATCGGCGTACTAGAACCAACCGTAAAGTGTTGATTTGTATTAGAGGTACTATTACCCTAACATTTTTCAAGACCGCCGGTTTCAACCGCTCACCCACTCCTCCGTTTTTAATTCTAGCGCACTCTATGGGTTAGAGGGCCATTTGTGACAGTTGAGGATTTCGATTGCTGCATTTTGGTGCAACTGTTAC
>Ga0307475_10000944_pt1 | contig 17312 bp, 12 predicted proteins | sample atmos_gasesECM1C_FD_203317 | JGI IMG/M metagenome (GOLD analysis project Ga0307475, IMG submission 203317) | Hardwood forest soil microbial communities from Morgan-Monroe State Forest, Indiana, United States - atmos_gasesECM1C_515 | ecosystem: Environmental > Terrestrial > Soil > Temperate... | reverse complement strand
ATCTCGTATTTTGGCTGATCGATGGTCGTCAAGGGCGGGTTCGTGATCTGAGACATTTCCACGTTATCGAAACCAATGATCGAGAGGTCGTCGGGGATACGAATGCCTTTTTCGATCGCGGCGCGAATACATCCGAAGGCAAGCACATCGTTTCCCGCAAAAATTGCAGTAATTTTTCGATCAGGCGCTAACAGTCGATTGGCCGATTCGTAGCCGCCTGCGAATGTGTGTTCCCCACGGATCACCTCCGGTTCCGGGAGGCCCCTCTCCCGAAAGACCTTGAGAAATCCCTTAGCACGATCGGTCAAGTTGCCATGGTCCAGCGGTCCGGTAATGTGGCCGACCTTGGTGTGGCCAAGATCGATCAGGTAATTGCCGGCAATCTCACCGCCCTCGAGATTGTCTCCTAGTACAGAGGAGAAACGCCGATAAACCGAACTGCGATTCAGCAGCACGATGGGCACGCCGGCAGCCCACAATTGATCTTGCTGAGCATGGCTCAATGCTGCCACTGAGTTCATCACGATACCGCCGACACGCTTCGCCAAAAGCGAGTCGAAGTAGCCCATCTGTTTTTCAGCTTTCAAGTCGCTGTTGCAGAGGACCAGATCGCAACTTGCACGATACGCGGCATCCTCGGCGCCGCGGGCAACTTCTGCGAAAAAGGGGTTGCGGATATCGCTTACCACCAGACCGATGCTCTGTGACCGCCCGGTCACCAAACCGCGCGCTACCTGATTGGTCCGATAATTCAGCCGCGTAGCGACCTCCATCACGTGCTTGCGGGTCTTATGGTTTACGCCGTAACCGTTGTTCAGGGCTCTGGAAACGGTGGAAGTATTCACGCCCGATTCCCGGGCGACATCCTTGATCGTTACTGACATGAGGTTTTTTTATTGCAATCGTTTGCCATTATCCGCACCTGGAGCAGGTGTGTCAACATCAAGTTGTTCAGTATTTTGATACCGGCTCGACGGACGGCAGACAGGCTCTCACTGCACAGGATCCGCATTTACGAAGGGAATGACGTAAAAATGGGCACCAATATTTTTCTTGACTGTTGCGAAATCCTCATGGTAGCGTCCATTCGCGTTTCGGAAACGTTTGCAATGAAACGCCGGCTCACAGGAGGTGAACCTTGCGCGTAACTTTTCTAGTTGCAGCGATGGTAGCTCTGAGCTTCTCCGGTTTCGCTCAAACCGCCGGTCAGGTTACTGGTCTAGTCACAGATCCTGGCGGCAGCGTAGTAGTCGGCGCTACGGTAACCGTTACCAACTCTCAGACGAATGTCGCACGCACCACCACTACGAACAGCGTCGGCAATTACGCTTTTCCCGCGCTCCAGCCCGGTGTTTATAACGTGAAGGCGGAGTTGCGCGGCTTTCAGAGCGAGGTCCGCGAAGGTGTGGAGCTACAGGTCGAGCAGATTGCGCGCATTGACTTTCACCTGAAGATCGGGGCAGTCACAGAAACGGTAGAAGTGACGGGTGGCGCTCCCTTGCTCACGACCGAGAGCGCAACCGTTGGAACCGTCATCGACAATGACCGCATTGTAGGGCTGCCTCTAAACGGGCGCAGCTTCACGCAACTGATCGCTCTTACCCCCAACGTCTCCTACAATAGCGTCGCCAATGGAGGCCAAGCCAGCGCTCGCCAAGGCGGCGATCGAACAACGCAGGAAATCTTTGTCGCCGGCGCGCGCCGCGAATACACGGGTTTTACGCTCGACGGCGTGGAAAACACCGATCCCGGCTTCAACACCTACGCCTTGCTTCCCTCGATTGACGCCTTGCAGGAATTCAAGGTGCAAGCCGGCGTTTACCCGGCCGAATTTGGGCATCAGCAGATTCAGGTAAATGTCTCCACTGTCAGCGGAACCAATCAATTCCACGGCGCGCTGTTCGAGTTCGTGCGCAACGATTTTTTTGACGCACTCCCTTATAACTTCACCTCCAAGCCGTTGACCTCCTCGCCATTCAAGCAGAACCAGTATGGCTACACTCTGGGGGGACCTGTCCGCATCCCCAAGCTCTTCAATGGCAAGGATCGGCTGTTCTTCATGTCCAACTACGAAGGCTTCAGGCTGCGGCAGCAAACCCAGACGGTTTACACGACATTCCCAGCCGCATTCCGAACCGGTGACTTCTCCTCAGTCCTGGCCACCCACGTCATCACCGATCCGACAACCGGCCTGCCGTTCCCCGGCAATATGATTCCCGGGAACCGTCTGGACGCGATTGCCAAAGGGTTCCTGCAGTACTTTCCCGCGCCCAACATCCCGAACGCACCGAACAACGGCCTGTCCAACAACTACCTGGCGATAGACAAAATCACGGGAAACAAATGGCAGATAACCGAGCGCGTGGACTTTGTGCAAAGCGCGAAATCAAGTTGGTTTGCCCGTTTTAGCATGCAGGATGAAAGCGGCGTCCAACCGGCTTTGGCTCAGAACGGGATGAGCCTGATCACCAATGCCAAGCAGACGGCGATCAGTAACACGTTCATTTTGTCGCCGACCCTTCTAAACGAATTCCGTTTTGGCTTTCTGAACTTCTACAATAACTTCGCACCCGAACTGGCGGGCATAACGAACGTCAACACGCAGTTGAATCTTCCGGGCCTCTTGAGCAACCCGGCGTCTCCGGCCTGGGGCGTTCCCAACGTCACCCTGGCAGATGGCTTTAGCGGTTTTGGTAACGGCACCGACGGTCCTTATACGACATCGGATCACATCTTGCAGGTGGCTGACAATGTTTCCTGGACCAAGGGGAAACACTCGTTCAAGTTCGGCGCCGAGGTTGACCGCACAGATTTCAACGAAACTGGGAACCAATACGCCCGCGCGCAATATAACTTCTTGAATAAAGCCACCGGATACGGTCCTGCCGACTTCATGCTCGGTTATGTCAACAGTACGGTAGATGCCGTCGCCCTGGCGGTCGCGCGGTTCAGTATGACGAGCCAGTTCTATTACATCCAGGATAGCTGGAAGATCCGGCCAAACGTCACTATCAGCTACGGCGTGCGCTACGAATATGTGCCGGCCTGGAGTGACAGAGTGCCTCTAGTCAATGTTTGGTTTCCCAACAACGATTTCAACCTCCAGGGCGACCCCAAGGGTCTCAATCCACAGCCAGTGGACACCCGACCGTGCATTATCGAAAACGGAAGCGGCAATTTTAACGGTGGCAATGTTGTCTTTCCGACGGTCGCTCAGGGGGGCGTTTGTACCGCCCGCGATGGGCGGCTGGGTTCCAATCTCGTCAACTCGGATCACAAGGATTTCGCTCCGCGCTTTGGAGTTGCGTGGAGTCCCACAAGCAACTGGACGATCCGCGTGGGCGCCGGCATTTTCTACACTCAAGACACCGGTAATCCCGTATTCGACATGGCGCGTAGTCTTTCCGGAAAGCTTCAGGTTACCGAAACCAATAACAACCTCACGTTCGAAAACCCCTTCGGCGCCAACGGGGCGGCGAACGCCTGTGGTGTCTCCGCTCCGCTGGTGTGTGTCCCTACACCGACTCTAGTCAGCACCTATTACGACCGCAAGACGCCCTATGCGGAAGAGTACGAAATGAATGTCCAACGGCAGTTTGGCCGCAACATGGCCCTCGAAGTTGGTTACCTGGGAACGCAAGGCCATCACCTGCCGCGTTATATATATTTCAACGCTGCGGCGCCCGGACCGGGCTCACAACTCAGCCGCGAAGCCTGGCCGAACTTCAACAATACCGTGGAGAACATCGGTATTGTGAACTCCAACTACAACGCGTTCTCCACTAAACTCACGCGGCGCATGTCCAGCGGCCTTACCTTCCTGCTGGGCTATACGTACGCGAAGTCGATCGACGACGGCAGCGGGCTGCGCACACTCGGTACCGATCAGATCGGTGCTCAGAATTCGTATTGCCTGAGCTGCGAGCGCGGCCTGTCGATCTTCGACCAGAAACACCGCTTTGTGGCTTCAGCTCTTTACCAATTGCCGTTCGGAAAAGGCCGCTCGTACATGAACCACGGGGTGGCCGGCACCCTCATCGGCGGGTGGGATCTCGGGATGATCTATTCCATGGCCGCCGGTTCTCCTGTCGACATCATGGACGGCACATGTCAATCCAATATCGGTGCCAGCTGCATGGACCGGCCGAATGCGGTGCCGGGCGTGTCATCGCAGCTCAGCAATCCCAATAAATTGGAGTGGTTTAATGTGCAAGCCTTTGCTCTGCAACCGCAGTACACGTTCGGAAACCTGGGACGGAACACGGTGAGCGGCCCGCGATTGTTCAGTGTCGATACCACCCTCGATAAGGATTTTAGATTCACCGAACGATTCAACTTGCAGTTGCGGCTTGATGCTTTCAATCTCTTCAACCATCCCAACTTTGGCAGCCCGGGCAATGGCCTGACTGCCGACCATTTGGGTGCCAACGGTGTGCCCATTCCGGGAAGCGGCGGCTTCGGCACGATTACCAGCCTCAACCCCAACGTAAGCATGCGACAGTTGCAGATTAGCCTCAAAGTCGTTTTCTGATAAAACACGCGGCTCCTCCGAGGTGAAAATATGCGCCTAACTTATCTAGTCGCGGCGATGTTAGCTCTGAGCTTCTCCGCTTTCGCTCAAACAGTCGGTCAAGTTACAGGTGTAGTCACAGATCCCAGCGGCAGCGTAGTAGTGGGCGCCACGGTGATCGTTACCAACTCCCAGACGAATGTCGCACGCACGACTAGTACGAACAGCGCAGGAAACTACACTTTTGCTGCGCTACAGCCGGGCGCTTACAGCGTGAAGGCGGAGATGCAGGGCTTCCAGGGCGAGGTCCGCGAAGGCGTGGAATTGCAGGTAGAGCAGATTGCGCGCATTGACTTTCACCTGAGAGTCGGGGCAGTCACGGAAACGGTCGAAGTGGCAGGCGGCGCCCCATTGCTCAATACGGAGAGTGCAACTGTAGGAACAGTCATTGACAATAACCGCATTGTCGAACTGCCTCTGAACGGGCGCAGCTTCACCCAGCTGATCGCTCTTAGCCCCAACGTCGCCGCCAACGTCGTCAACTCGGGAGGCCAGGCCGCCACTCGCCAGGGTGGCGATCGCGCCGGCCAGGAAATCTCTATCGCGGGCATGCGCCGCGAGTACATGAATTTCACGCTCGACGGCGTGCAAAATACCGATCCCAACTTCAATACTTATGCATTACTGCCATCGATTGACGCCCTGCAGGAATTCAAGGTGGCGACCGGCGTTTATCCCGCTGAATTCGGGCACTTGGCGGCGCAGGTGAATGTTTCAACTGCCAGCGGAACAAATGAATATCACGGCACGTTGTTCGATTTTCTGCGCAACAACTATTTTGACGCACGCCCCTACGGCTTCACCAGCGTCGTGCCGGTTTCCGCGCCGTTTAAGTGGAACCAGTATGGCTTCACTCTGGGCGGACCTGTCTGGATCCCCAAAGTCTTCAACGGTAAGAACCGGCTGTTTTTCATGTCTAACTATGAAGGCTTCAACCTGCGGCAGCAGACGCAGACGGTTTACACGACATTCCCCGCCGCCTTTCGAACCGGCGACTTCTCCCAGGCTCTGCCGGCCCACGTCATCACCGATCCTCAGAACGGCAACACTCCGTTTCCCAACAACATGATCCCTGCGAACCGGCTGGACCCGCTCGCGATCAAGTTACTGCAGTACTATCCAACGCCCAATATCCCGGGGGCAGGCCTGTCCAACAACTATCTTGCGCTGGACAACATTACTGAAGACAAATATCAGGTTACGGAGCGCGTGGACTTTGTGCAGAGTACGAAGTCGAGTTGGTTTGGCCGCTACAGCATGCAGCATGAACTCGGCATCATTCCCGCTTTGGACCAAAATGGTATGAGCCTTGCCACCGACGCCAAGCAGATGATGATCAATAACACGCTGATTCTGTCGCCAACCCTGCTCAATGAATTCCGTGTGGGGTACTTGAGGTTCTTCAATAACTTTGCGCCCGAGCTGGCAAACAAAACGGACGTCGTCAAGCAATTAGGTCTTCCCGGCCTCCTAAGCGACCCGGCACCGCCAGCATGGGGCATTCCCCAAATCAACCTGTCGAATGGCTTTAGCGGCTTTGGCAATAATGCGGACGGTCCTTACACCACTTGGGATCACATCTTGCAGTTCGTTGACGATGTTTCCTGGACGCGCGGGAGCCATTCGTTCAAGTTCGGCGCCGACATCGAGCGCACACGTTACAACGTAACCGGAAACCAATATGCCCGCGGACTCTATGGCATCCAGAATCAGGCGACTGGATACACTCCTGCCGACTTCATGCTCGGATACGTCCACGATACTTCGGACGCCGCGGCCCTGGCGGTCGCTCAGTTTCGCCAAACGGGTCAAGCCTATTACTTTCAGGATAGCTGGAAGGTCCGGCCTAACATCACCGTCAGCTACGGCTTGCGTTACGAATATGTGCCGGCTTACAGCGACAACGCGCCTCTGGTCAATATTTTTGTTCCCCCCGGCGCCCTGTTTACCCAGACTCCAAACGCTCCAGCTAACACCCATCCCTGCTTTGTCCGCTCCGGGACCGGCGACTTCTACGAAAATACTGTGATCCGCTTTGGTCCGGGCATCTGTACCGCACGCGATGGGCGGCTGGGTTCAAATCTGGTCCAGTCGGATCCCAAGAACTTCGCTCCGCGTTTGGGAATTGCCTGGAGTCCCACTGCTAACTGGACGATCCGAGCCGGCGCGGGGATTTTCTACTCGCAGGACACGGGCAATCCCGTTTTCGACATGGCGCGCAATCTTTCCGGCCGCGTAAACGATACTGCCAACACCAACATTCACGACCTTACTTTCGAAAACCCGTTCACCATCTCGCAAAATGTCTGCGGCGTTCCCGCGCCTCCGTATGTGTGTATCACTTCACCCTTTGTGCTCGGCAACGACTACCATCGGCGAACGCCGTACGTGGAACAGTACGAACTGAATATTCAGCGGCAGTTGGGTAAGAATACTGCCTTTGAGATTGGCTACCTGGGATCGCAAGGCCATCACCTGGAGCGCATTCAGTACTTCAACCAGCCCACGCCCGGGCCCGGCTCAACCGCCAGCCGCTCTCCATGGTCGGAGTTCGGTTTTGTTCAGGAAGTTATTGGCCTGGTGAATTCCAACTACAATTCGCTGGCCATGAAGCTGACACGGCGCATGTCGAGCGGCTTTACTTATCTGCTTGGCTATACGTATTCGAAGTCAATCGATGACGGCAGCGGCGAGCGCATTATCGGTACCGACAACATCGATGCGCAGAATGAGTATTGCATTAGCTGTGAGCGCGCCCTCTCGAGCTTCGACCAGAGACATCGCTTTGTGGCTTCGACGCTGTACGAGCTTCCATTCGGAAAAGGGCGCACATACCTGAATCAAGGCTGGGCCAGCACCCTCGTCGGCGGTTGGGATCTGGGAATGATCTGGACAATGGCTTCCGGTTCCCCTGTCGATATCTTTGACGGTAAGGATCAATCCAACACCGGTGTCGGCCAGGATCGGCCGAATATTGTATCCGGCCAGACATGGAAGCTCAGCGATCCCACTCCAAAGGAATGGTTTAATGTGCAGGCCTTTGCCCTGCAACCGCAGTACACTTTCGGGAACTTCGGACGAAACGTAGTGATCGGTCCCCATTTGTTCACGATCGATTCCACGGTCAAAAAGGATATTAAGTTCACCGAACGGCGATATTTGCAGTTGCGGCTCGATGCCTTCAATACCTTGAACCACCCCAACTTTGGGGACCCAGGCAATACCCTGGTTGCTGACCAACTTGCAAACGGTGTGCCCATCCCGGGAACCGGCAGTTTCGGCAGGATTACCAGCACCAAGACCGGCATCGACATGCGAGAGTTGCAGGTTAGTCTTAAGCTCGTATTTTGATAGACAAGCTGCTGTCGCGATAGTTACCTATGACCAGAATGACGAGAAGATCTCTGGCGACATCCTTATTTATATTGCCGGCCGCGTGCGCGTGGCAGACACGGGCCCAGACGCCGGCAGCGGACGATCTGACGACCATCGACAGCGACGGCACCGCGCACATCAAACGGGCGGTTCCCGTTCCCAGGACCATCTCTTCCGACGCTTATGCGCTGATGGCAAGCGGAAAGAGATGGACACCCGAGCCGGGAACGAAACAAGCGGCAGACTTCACCGAGAAATTGCAGGCCACTTATCCGGTCGAGATCACTGAAGCAACTTTGGCCGGAGTCACGAGTAAGGTGGTTATTCCCAAGCGCGCTGCGTCGAACAAAAAAGACTGCGTCCTGATTTGTCTGCACGGTGGAGGCTTTACCTCCGATTCCGGATCGACACTCGAAGGCACTACCATCGCAGCACTGACCGGCATCAAGGTGATCGCGGTCGAGTACAGGCTAGCTCCCCAGCATCCATTTCCTGCGGCGGTGGACGATGCGGTTGCGATATATAAGCACGCCCTCCAGCAGTATGCGCCGAAGAAGATCGGCGTTTACGGTACCTCCGCCGGTGCTGTGCTGGTGGCTCAGATGACGGTTGAGTCGCGCCGACTCGGTCTTCCTTTGCCGGCGGTTTTGGGTTTCTTTTCCGGTTACGTCGATCTCGCCCGTTACGGAGATTCAAGGTTTCTTTACGGCACAAACGGATTCACAAATTTCAGTACGATGCTTCCCGCCCTGCAGGGCCTGGGAATGGTCCCCTACGTCGGCGACCACGACCGCCATGATCCTGTGCTTTCGCCGATGTATGCGGATCTGAAGGGCTTCCCGCCGACTCTTTGTATGACTTCGACGCGCGATCACTGTCTCAGCGGCACCGTCGATTTTCATCGAGCGTTGTTAAGGGCGGGCGTGGATGCCCGCTTGATGGTCTTCGACGCCATGCCGCACGCCTTCTGGTATCTGTTTGACTTGCCGGAATCCAAGGAGGCGCTTGAGGCACAGGCGACTTTCCTGGATCGTCATCTAGCCTGACAAATATTGACCAAATGAAAGGTTCCTATGATTCAAACCATAGAAGCGATGCTGAACAAGTTCGAGTCCGGCAAAATGAGCCGCCGCCAACTCGTCCTCTCGCTGGCGACACTGACGGTTGCCGCAAAGGCGCGGGCACAGGAGAAACCCAGCCGTGCTGTAAGCATCAACCACATCACCGTGAAAGTTCCCGATCTGCACCGCACCTCAAACTTTTACCAGGAATTCTTCGGAATGCCGCTAAAGCAGCACTCGGCAAAAACTCACATCCTCGGAGTTGGCGACAGTCAATTCTTTGGCATCGAGCAGGGCGACGGTCAGGCGAGGGTGGATCACTACGACTTCGGAATTGCCGCTTTCGACGCCGACGACGTGCGTTCGAAATTAACCAAGCTCAATTTGAAATTCGATAGCGGTAATTCGAAGGAATCGTTCAAGTTTTTTGACCCGGACGGCTTCCACGTTCAAGTGAACACACCGGACTACGTCGGTCATGTGAGCTGACCGTCGTCTCTGCGCGTCTTGGTCCACAAGAGAAACCCATGCGTCGAGAGAGAGAATCCAAGTCCGCTCCGGTTGGGGTGGTCACTAAAGTATTGCGAATCCTGGAAATGCTGCACGATTCCCCGGCAGGTCTGCAATTGAAGGAGGTCGCGGAGAAGACCGCGATCAACAAGAGCACGGCCTACCGTGTCCTGGCTCATCTGGAGCACGAAGGGTACGTGTTTCGCGACTCTGCCGGCGCGTATGCGATTGGGGTGCGACTGGCGCGTCTTGGATCGGGAGCGTCATACCAGACGACAATGCGCAAGATCAGCCGACCGGTGCTGGAGGAGTTGGCGCGCATAACCGGCGAGACTGTCAGTCTTGCGGTTTTGGAAGGCCGTGAAGTTCTTTATTTGGACGTGATGGAGAGCGCGCATACGTTTCGTCAAGTGTCCCAGATTGGGATGCGCCATCCGCTCTATTGCACCGCGTTGGGCAAGGCGATGCTTGCCTTCTATCCTGAGCAAGAGCAGGAATATTTGATTTCGGGAATCGACTTCGAACGTTTTACTCCACATACGATCACACACGCCGCGAACCTGCGAAAGGAGCTGACGCTGATCCGGCAGCGTCGATATTCCCTGGACAATGAGGAGGTATATCTCGGTTCGCGCTGCGTCGGCGCTCCCATTCTGGATGCATCCGACCGGGTCATAGCGGCGCTCAGCGTATCGGGACCGACAACACGCGTCACGCGAGACAGAATTCCGACCTTTGCAGCGGCGGCCCGGCAAGCGGCTGCGGAAGTCTCAACGAGTCTAGCGGCTAACAGCGAAGGGTTTAAGACACGCTCTAGGCGGCGCGGGGCAGCCCGTGAAGACGCGGCAGTTCCGAACGTTGCAAACAACGATCAACTCAGCTCGATGATGCCATGAATCTATTCGCTCGCCACAGGCCGCTAAGTACATACCTGGGATCGCTTGTGGCTCTTTTCGTTCTCGTGTTTACGCTCCCGCTCACGCCATTAGCGGAAGCGGCCGATCATAAGTACCTTGTGTACGTCGGAACTTATACAGAATCCGGCAGCAAAGGCATTTATGCCTATCGATTCGATGCCGGTACCGGGGAAGTAAATTCGCTCGGCCTGACGGCGGAAACCGAAGACCCGGCATTCCTGGCGGCCGACGTGAGCGGCACGTTTCTGTACGCCGCGAACGAAATCAATCAATTTAACGGAGAGAAGAGCGGCGCAGTCAGCGCTTTCGCTATCGATCAGAATGCGGGCAAGTTGACTCTGCTGAATCGCATCTCGTCACTGGGTGCGATGCCGGCACATGTATCGCTCGACAAGACTGGAAGATACCTGCTCGTAGCTAATTATGGTGGCGGCAGTGTTGCGGCATTCCCGGTCCAGAATGACGGACGTCTCGGCAAAGCCTCCAGCTTTGTGCAACATGCCGGCTCCAGCGTGAATCATGATCGGCAGACTGCTCCGCATCCTCACGAGGTCGTTCCAACCAGTGACGATCGATTCGTTCTTGTGCCTGACCTAGGCCTGGATGAAGTATTGATTTACAGATTCGATGCTGCGAAGGGTTCCTTAATTCCGAACGATCCTCCCTTTGCCAAAGCGGATCCAGGCTCCGGGCCGCGACACCTTGCTTTGCATCCGAATGGACGGTTTGCTTACGTAGTCAACGAACTGCAATCTACGGTGTCTGTCTTCTCCTATGACACACTCGCGGGAAGCCTGCATAGCTTACAAACGCTAACGACTCTGCCCAAGGATTTTAACGGACAGAACAGCACTGCGGAGATACTCACGGATGCCAAGGGTGGTTTTCTGTATCTTTCAAATCGCGGAAACGACAGCATTGCTGTCTTCGCAATCGATTCCAAGAACGGAACTCTGTCGCCGGTTCAGAATATTCCCAGCGGCGGCAGGACGCCGCGGAACTTTGCAATCGACCCTACCGGCCTATGGCTCTTTGTGGCAAACCAAGACTCGAACAACATCGCGCTGTTCCGGATCGACAGCCACACAGGGCTCCTAACCCGAACACAAACCGTACTGCAGATTGCCGCGCCGGCGTGCGTGATATTCGTGCCCTACGCCCTCTGACAAAAGACAGTCTGGGGTGTCGGAGTTGCCCATCAAAGCTGCGTTAACCAGGTTCAAAGAATCCGCCAGTCTAGCCGGAAAAAGTTTGTGTCATCTCCTGATACTCGTCCTCGCCGCTACAGTTAGCGCGTTGGCGCGTGGAATGGTGGAAAGGCTCAGTCCAGTCGGGGCTGTTCTGTTTTGTCGAACTGGCCGTCGTCCATTTCCAGGCAAGAACCCGGAGCAATGTGTTGTGGCGGCATTGCTGACCAGTACGTCGATCCGCCCAAATTAGGAGATTGTTGATTCAACTAAGCTCTGCAGATGCTCGATTTTTCCTACATGACATGCGACTGGCTTGACTTGCGGTCCGATCTCGCGCGCCACGTCTTCAAGTGTTTCCTGCTTCCGTCCGCAAATTCAGACGTGCGCACCTTCACGAGCAAAGCAGTGGGCGATCGACTTGTCGATGCCGCGACTTGCTCCGGTAACGACAGCTACTTTGTCTTTCAACAGAGGCATGATTGAGAGTCAGGGATAATAGCGGAGAATCCATTCCGCCACGCAGCACGGCTTGGCCACCTTTTCACACTCGACGACAACCGAAAAGGTGACTTCGGCTCCATTCGCCAGCTTTTTGAAAGCTTGGACGCAGAAGGTCGCGCGAATGCGTGACCCAGCCGGCACGGCAGCAGGAAAACGAACTCGGTTAAGCCCGTAGTTGATCGTCATGCCTGCACGACGAATCCTGATAGCGCTCCTGAACAACTGGCTGAGCAACGAAAGCGTAAGGAATCCGTGCGCGATTGCAGATCCGTACGGCGATTCTCGTTGTGCTCTTTCGGAATCGAGATGAATCCATTGCAGGTCTCCGGTGACTTCTGCGAAGGTCTGGATGCGGTCCTGGGGTACCATGATCCAGTCGGATTTAGCAATCTCCTTGCCCATCATCGTTTGGAACTCGTCGACGGATTCCAGCACTAGCGGAGAGGATTGCTCTTTCAGAGGCATATCTCGAGTGACTAGTCGACGCCGGTTTCGCGTTTCTGCCATTTCCTCAATTCCCATTTCGCAATCGATTCCGAATGCACCTCGTCTGGACCGTCTGCAAGCCTCAGCGTCCGGACGTTAGCCCAGGCGGCGGCGAGAAAGGTGTCTTGTGAGACGCCGAGTCCTCCATGGGCCTGGATTGAGCGATCTAACACGCGCAATGCCACATTCGGAGCAACTACTTTGATCATGGCGATTTCCGTCTGCGCAGCTTTGTTGCCGACGGTGTCCATCCTGTGGGCCGCCTGTAGAGTGAGCAGGCGCGCCTGGTCGATCTCCATGCGCGAATGGGCGATGCCGGCGCGGATCGTCCCTTGCTCTGCCAGTGGCTTGCCGAATGCCACTCGATTCAGTGTCCTTTTGCACATTAACTCCAGAGCGCGCTCAGCGACACCGATGCAGCGCATGCAGTGGTGGATTCGGCCTGGGCCGAGTCGGCCTTGCGCGATCTCAAACCCGCGTCCCTCGCCCAGCAACATATTCGACAGGGGAACCCGAACATTCGCGAAACTGATTTCAGCATGTCCGTGGGGCGCGTGGTCGTATCCGAAGACGCTGAGCAACCGCTCCACCTTGACGCCTGGCGTATCCATGGGAACCAGAATCATCGATTGCTGCTTATGCTTTGGACCGCCGAGGTCGGTCTTGCCCATGAAAATCGCGATTTTGCAGCGCGAATCTCCGGCGCCGGAAGCCCACCATTTTCTTCCGTTAATTACGTAGTCAGTTCCATCGCGACGAATACTGGACTGGATGTTAGTGGCGTCGGACGAGGCCACGCCGGGCTCCGTCATGGTGAAACAGGAACGGATTGTGCCTTCAAGCAGCGGCTTCAGCCATTTCTCTTTTTGTTCTGGAGTTCCATAACGGGAGAGAACCTCCATGTTCCCAGTGTCCGGCGCCGAACAGTTAAAGACTTCGGGCGCGAACATGCTCCGACCCATGATTTCGCAGAGCGGAGCGTAATCCAAGTTGCTGAGACCTGCGCCGTTCTCATCCGGCAGGAAAAGATTCCAAAGTCCCGCAGAATGGGCCTTCTTCTTCAGTTCCTCTATGAACGAAACTGGTTTCCACCGCTCACCCTCCAGCTCGCGATGAAAGCGAGTCTCGCTGGGATAGATGTGTTCGTCCATAAAGGCGACGAGCTTCTGTTGCAATAGCTTTGCTTTGTCAGAGACATCAAAAAGCATCGTCCAGCCTCATCGGTGAGTGCGAAGGTGATCGTCGGTCAGATGCGGTGTTGCGTTGAAAGTGAGCAGGCGCAGATTGTCAGCTTTGAGTCGCAAGATGCTGTAAGCGGCGTTGTGCAGGACCCCCGCCAGCCTCATGATGCGGTCGTCAAAGATATCCAGAGCCAACCCGGTCCAGATAGCCACGGGCATTGCGGAGGTGAAGACAATCACATTGGCTTTGGGATTGCCGTCTTGTACTTCCAGCTGAGACCCCCCGACTCGCTGTCGAAAGGCATCCCAGCTCTCACCGGTGTAGGCATACTTGCCGGCAATCCACGCATTCACAATTTGGGAATCACATGCCAGCCACTGCCGGTGAATTGGCGCCTGCTCTCCGCTGCTCAAGCGGAGTTGTTGTTGCATGGCCTGGTATTGCTCGCGAAAACTGGGGTCGTTGTCACACATCAAGGGAGCGATCTCGCGATAAATCTGGTCGAGATTGAATTCATCCCATTCTGGCTTAGTTACTATTTCGGGAAACGCAATTCCCGCTTGCTGATAGGCGGCTTGGACGTCCATGGCCGTCTGCTGCTGTCTGTTCATCGATCCGCAGTATCCCGCGGAAAAAACAAGCTGCTGAGAGGCAAGATATCTGCCTAACAAGTTCGCCTGATGATGCCCTAAATCCGAAAGACGATCGTACGCATCGCGAGTGCCGGCCTGACCGTGACGCACTAGATAGATGTTGCTCAATGGTCTCGCTCCACCAGCGATGCCGCTAATGTCGCCAGTCCTTTCACTCTGCTGTTGAAATCGCGGAAGCGGGCATCCGTAGTCTGTCCGCAATGAAAGCGGTAGTAAATCTGCTGCAGAATGACTGCCAGCTTGAAGATTCCAAGAATTTCGTAATAGGAAATACGCGCGAAGTCGCGTCCTGTGCGCTCGGCATATCGCGCGATGAATTCCTCGCGGTTGTACCATCCTGCTTTCGCGGTTAACGCCTGGACGCCATGGCTGCCCAATTCGGGTGCTGCCGCCCAATGCCAATAGCACAACGTCAGACCTACATCCACGAGCGGATCGCCAATCGTGGCCATCTCCCAGTCGAGGACCGCTTCGATACGACTCGGCGAATCCGCCGAGAGCATCACATTGTCGAGCTTATAGTCATTGTGCACGAGCGTGGCTGGTGGAGAGACAGGCAGCGTTTCGCTCAGCCACTGAATAACGCCTTCCATCTCCGGAAGATCTTCAGTCTTTGCACGCTGCCATCGATCTGCCCACCCCCGCACTTGCCGTTCGAGAAACCCTTCCGGTTTGCCAAGCGCAATCAGCCCAGACGAGCGCAGATCCACGGCATGCAGTCGGACCATGCAGTCAACAAAAGACTCACTGATAAGCCGACCGTGATCAGGCAACCGCTCAATCTGTGCCGGAACCTGGTCACGAAGGATGATCCCCCGCCGGCGTTCCATGATGTAGAACACGGCACCGATGATCGTCGGGTCCTCGCAAAGATGGAAGACCTCCGGCGCCTCGGGGAAGTGGGGATGCACGGCGCGCAGCACCTGGTACTCGCGGGCCATATCGTGGGCTTTTGGCGCAACTGGTCCGAGCGGAGCGCGGCGTAACACATATTCGCGCTTTTCTGTTGCCAGCAGATAAGTCAGATTGGAATGGCCGGAAGGGAATTGCTGAACCTTGATCCCAGACTCCACGTCCCTGAGCTTGCCTCGCAGATACTCCGTAAGAGCCCGCACATCCAGCTCTTCTCCTTTACGCACCGCGGCGACATCGGAGTATCCCATTGCGGAAGAAAACATTGGCAGCAAACCATAACTAACAACTGATTTGATGTCCAGTGCTGCGCCCGCCTCGGAGTTCTACTACCAGGTTAGCGGGACGCAATATGAAAGATGTCTTGACAATGTCCCAATCGACGTACTAAAACACCGAACGCTTGTTCATTCAATGAACGCTTGTTCTGGTTGGGGACCGGCCGCCTGCATCCGACAGTGTCGCTCTCCCATTAACGGAAAGGTCTGTAAACCTGCATGAAGGCGGCGGTCCTGCACGAATTCAAGCAGCCACTCGCGATTGAGCGCACTTCGGACCCGAAACCCGGAGAGACAGAGGTTCTAATTCAAGTGGAAGCCTGCGGCGTATGCCATTCCGATCTTCACATCGCAGATGGAGATTGGCCGCAATTTACGCCTATCGTCAAAAAGCCTCTGATTCTTGGACATGAAGTCGTAGGCCGGATCATCGACAAAGGCATGGGTGTCTCCAGCATGCAAATTGGGGATCGGGTTGGCATGCCGTGGATCTACTGGACATGCGGAGAGTGTGAGCCCTGCCAGGAAGGCAACGAAAACCTCTGTGTCCGCCAGAGCATTACCGGGGTTAGTGTGGATGGCGGATTTGCCGAACTATTTCGTGCTCCCGCTTCTCATGTGCTGAAGATCCCGCAGAAGCTTTCCTCAAGCGAGGCCGCCCCACTCTTCTGCGCGGGCGTAACCGTGTATCGGGCCTTGAAGCATTCAGACATCTTGCCGCGACAACGATTGGCCGTCTTCGGTGTAGGCGGGCTTGGACATATGGCGGTCCAGATCGGTCGTGAATTGGGAGCAGACGTAACCGCAGTTGACCTCTCGGAACGAAAACTGGAACAAGCGAAATCGTTGGGGGCGTCCGCCGTCATCAATGCGGCGACGACGGATGCCGGCAGGCAATTGCGTAAAGAGGGCGGAGTTCATGTGGCGCTGGTAACGTCGGCTGCCAAAGCCGCATATGACGCAGCCTTTCAGTCCTTAAGACCGGCCGGAACGCTGCTGGTGGTGGGCTTGCCTGCGGAAAACATTTGCTTTCCCCCGATCATGATGGCGTCAAAAGAGGTCCGCATTCGTGCATCGGCAGTGGGTACGCGTGACGATATCGCTCAAGTACTCGCTATGGCCGAAGCAGGTAAGATCCGTTGTCTTGTTTCGATTCGGGAACTCGATCAAGCGAATGAAGTGCTGCAGGAATTGCGATCGGGCGAAGTGCCAGGTCGATTGATACTCAGTCTGAACTAGCGAAAACGGAAAAGACACATCGAGAGCAAACATGCCGAAAATCAGGCAAGCCAGGCTGGAAGAGAATCAGCGGCGGATTGAAACGGCAGCTCTCGCGCTTTTCACCAGGCAGGGTTTTCACGGGACTAACATTCGGGAGATTGCGGAAAAGGCAGACGTCTCGACGGGAGCGATTTATACCTATTACCCCACGAAGGAAGCGCTTTTCGTGAGCCTGGTTCAGAACTACGAGCAGCGGATGAAGCCCTTGCGGGATCGCATGTTCAGCGGCATCCAGATGCCATTTTCAAAACAGGACATACGCAAGCTGGCGTCGGAGATTCGGTCGATTGTTTATGACAACTCCGATTACTGGCTGCTCATGTACATCGACGTAATCGAGTTCAAGAATCAGCATTTCGCGCCGGCGTTCCAGGATCTGATCGAAAAGATCCGGCG
>Ga0307475_10000942_pt1 | contig 17322 bp, 13 predicted proteins | sample atmos_gasesECM1C_FD_203317 | JGI IMG/M metagenome (GOLD analysis project Ga0307475, IMG submission 203317) | Hardwood forest soil microbial communities from Morgan-Monroe State Forest, Indiana, United States - atmos_gasesECM1C_515 | ecosystem: Environmental > Terrestrial > Soil > Temperate... | reverse complement strand
AGCAAACCCATCGCGAAGGATTCTCTTGTTCGTAGGCGATCCAGAAAATATAGATGCTGGCCGTAAGCCACACGACCACCCAAACATCTGGAATCATGAAGCGCGTGAAAACATAAATCCCTGGCGCAGTGCCCATGATGAGCGCAGCGTACAGGCCACCTTCGTTTCCAAACGCACGGCGGCCAAACAGGAATGCGCACCACATCATCCCCATCACACCGAGCGCAAGCGGCAAACGCACCTGCCACTCGCCCACTCCGAACAATTTGAAGCTAGCGGCCACGGCCCAGTACATCAGCGGCGCTTTTTCGAGGTAGCGGATGCCGTTGACGTGCAGCGTCACCCAATCGTTGTTGAGCAGCATTTCCCGCGATGCTTCGGCGTGGACGGAATCGGCATCGTCAAGCAGGCCCGGGCGAGACAGGCCGGGGACATAGATCAGCAGCCAGGTAAGAAAAATGATTGCAATGATGGAACCGTTGGAAAGGATGCCCGAAGAGACAGACGTTTGCCGGACTGGTTGCACAGAAATATTATTCATACGGTAGCCGGATTAAAGATTGTACCTGAGCGAGTGTTTACAGCCTAGCCTGTCGAACTAGGGCTCTGGCGGAAAAAATTAGTGGGAGAGACCGCAGCGGGCGTCAACTTGCGTTTGGAGGGAGTCGTCGAGCAGGGCCCCAGCGCGCGACTTAGCGGAACAAACCTGACCGGCGTTCAAACCCAGAGCGCCGCGCAGGTCCGCACCATCGAGATTGGTGTCTTGCAAATCCGCATTGGTCAAGACGGTGCCCAAAAATTGCGCTCCGTGAAGGTCGGCGCCGCGCAGAACGGCGTCAATGAAGATGGCGCTTCCGAGCTGGGCAAAAGCTAGGCGGGCGCCAGGAAGTTTCGCAGACCACAAGTAAGCCTGCTGCATGTCCGCGTGTTCCAGGTTGGCGCCGTCGAGATGCGAGTCGCGGAAATCCGCTTTTTCGAGACTGGCTCGAATGAGCGTAGCCGAAGCAAGGCGCGCGGAGTACAGGCTCGCGCCATCGAGGCGCGCGTCAATTAGGGTGGCGTTCTCGAGCGAGGAGTAGGAGAGGTTGACGCCGCGCAGGTCTACGCGTGTTAGATTCGCGCCGTCCAGTTCTGCGCGATCCAGGTTTGCATGAGTCATTTGCGCGCGGTCCAGGATCGCTGCGCGCAGATTCGCCTGGCCCAGGTCGGCTCCGCGGAAATCCGCCTCGGACAAAAAAGCCCCGCGGAAATCGGTGCGCCAAAGGTGCGCGTTGACCAGGAAGACCCCGTAGGCCTGGGCGTAGCGAAAATTCGTCTTGTTCAGATGCGCGCCCTTGACCAACGCAAGTTGATCATCCGCGCCCGTCCAGTTCGCGGGCTTCGAGGAAATGGCAGACTCGGTGAGATCTGCGTAGGGGTCGTAGCCCGCGCTCCAGAAAACGCTGGGAGCCCAGCGGCGAATGTCAGCGGCAGAGAATTGCGGCGCGCGGCCCTGATCATGCGGCACGCCGGCAATGGTTCCGATCGAAAGGAACGCGAGCACAACACCCAGCGCAAACGTCGCCGAGCCCGGGCTCTGAATGCGGAGGCCGCGCAGAATGCGGCGCGCGCGGCTTTCCGTGAGCGTCCACACCAATTGAGGGCGCCCGATTCTGGTGGTGGAATAAATCGCAACGGCCATTGAGACGAGCAGGAAAAGCGCATGAAGGGCTGTGCCATGCATTTCCTGCATAGTCAGGTAGCGCCCCCAGAAGAAAATCAGCGTCAAGGGAACAACCCAGTATGCAAGGAACATTGATATTGATTTTTCGATGAGGCGCGTTGATGGCGCATCGTCGTTCATCCAGCGGAAGTGGGCGCGCAAAAGCCCCTTGATGATCCCGGGTCCCTTGTCGCCGAGCACGCGGCCGTCTGGAAACACCGCGGGCAGCTCGAGCACGACGTCCCACAAGCGCTGCAAGTGAAATTGGAATATGAGATACACGGTCAGCAGCAGCGCGGGCATGATCAAGTAGAATTCCGCGGTGGGCAGGGCGGCCGACGCAGCCGGAGAATGCAAAAATGGAAGTACCGAGGAATCGGAAATGAGCTGGACGTCTTTCGTTTTCCAGATCATCAGCCACGACAACACGTTGCCGAGCATCATCGCGCCGAATAGCCAGAGCGCGGTGCGCGACGCGCGAGCATAATCCTCCAGCGCCGGAAATTCCTGGATCTGCTGCGGCAGCGAAGCGGCGCGCAGATTGGCTCCCGCCAACTGGCGGGGGACAAGGCCCATCGCGGTTTCGAGATCGGCGCCTTCCAGGTTTGCAGATTCAAGATTGGCGCCAACTAGGCAGGCCTCCTCGAGATTCGTGCGCATCAGGCAGGCGTCGCGCAAATCTGCCAGAAGAAGATCTGCCCCCTTCAAATTCGCGTCGTGAAATTCGGCGAAGCGCAGATTGACGCCGACGAGCTCCGCTCCCTCGAGGTTGGCGCCCGCAAGGTTTGCTTTCTCCCCGGCCACGCCCTGCGACTCGACCCATTCCTTGTGGCTGGCGAGTTTTTCTTCGAGCGCCCAGTCGGTGGATTCGGCGCGAGTGTGCTCCGCGACGAGTCCCGCTGCGACTTCCACCTCCGCCTGCGGCACAATTTGCGGTGCCGCGTCGGCCGATGCTGTTGCAGGGGCCGGCGCTGAAGTGGTGGTCTCAGCTGCTTGCTTGGATTTTGCAGTCGCAGCTCTCATATCTGGTGACTCTGAATCACCCGGTTGAGACGGCGCCGCTGCCGACTGGACAGCGGCTTCTCCAGCAGGCCCTGCTGGAGATTGATCCGTTACCGGTACTTCGGCTGGAGTCTCCGTAACCTCAGCTTCCACAGCGAGAGATTCCTCGGGCGACGGCTCGGCAGTTTGCACACTGGTACCGCCCGCTTCCTCGCGACGAGATCCAAGCCGGAACCGAAATGCCATGCGATGACCCCTGGTGCCCACGAGTCGCGGTAAAAGCACTCTCCGGGCGACGCCTCGAGCGAGAAGGGCGCAGCCCCCGGCGATTCGGGGATACGCCGCCAATCTCCTCCGTCCTCAATCTTAGTCTGGTTCTTGATACCACTGCGTATATGGTATCGCGAAGGTTTCCGAAAACCTGCCTGTACGATGGGACAAGCGCCGTACAGCTGGCCGGGCGCTTCAGGAAGGTCGAGGAGTGGTGGATGCGGACAAATTGTCTCGCGAGAAAAGAAACAAGGGGCTGCGCGCCCGACATTTCCGCAGTATGCTTGCGGGAGACTGCGAAATTCTCCGGGGAGAATGTTCGCCATCGGGAGGGCAGGGTGAAGCGACGAGCAAAGACAGTGCATAAAGCCCGTGGGAAGGCTGGCAAGAAAAATGCGCGCACGTCTGTGAACGTCGCGGGTCCGGCGGCCAAGAAGACGCGTGTGGAATCCGACAGCATGGGGAAAATTAAGGTCCCCAACGATCGTTATTATGGCGCGCAGACGGCTCGATCTCTGATCCATTTCAATATCGGCCGGGAGACCATGCCTCCGGAGTTGATTCGAGCATTCGGAATACTGAAGAAGGCCGCGGCGCTGGTGAATCAGGCATTCGGAAAGCTTTCTCCGGAGAAGGCGCGCCTGATTGTGCGCGCGGCCGACGAAGTGATCGCCGGAAAACTGGATGAACATTTTCCACTACGCGTCTGGCAGACCGGCAGCGGCACCCAAACGAACATGAATGCGAATGAAGTGATCTCCAACCGCGCAATCCAATTGGCGGGAGGCGTGCTCGGAAGCAAAACACCGATTCATCCGAACGACGACGTGAACATGTCGCAGTCATCGAACGATACGTTTCCCACCGCGATGCACATTGCGGCGGCCTCGCGCGTAGCCGAAGCGCTGACTCCCTCGGTCGAGCGGCTGCGCGATGCATTGGATGCGAAGGCGCGCGAGTTTGCCGATGTGGTCAAGATCGGACGCACGCACTTGATGGATGCGACGCCGTTGACAGTGGGCCAGGAAATATCGGGCTGGGTGAGCTTGCTCGACCGGGACATCGAACGATTGAAGCTGGTGCTGCCGGGACTTTATGACCTGGCCATCGGAGGCACGGCCGTAGGGACAGGCCTGAACGCGCCTCCGGAATTCGGCGAACGCGCCGCGGAGAAAATATCCGACTTGACTGGACTGCCTTTCCGCTCGCATCCCAATAAATTTGCGGCCCTCTCCGCACACGATGAAATCGTTTTCGCCAGCGGAGCGTTGAAAACTCTAGCCGCCTCACTGATGAAAATCGCGAACGACATTCGCTGGCTTGCTTCCGGCCCGCGCGCCGGCCTCGGCGAGTTGGTGCTGCCGGAGAATGAGCCGGGGTCTTCGATCATGCCCGGAAAGGTGAACCCGACACAGTCGGAAGCGATGACCATGGTCGCGGTGCAAGTGTTTGGCAACGACGCCGCGATCAGTTTTGCCGGCTCCCAGGGCAATTTCGAGCTGAACGTCTATAAGCCAGTGATCATCCACAATTTTTTGAATTCGGTGCGGCTGCTGACCGATGCATGCCGCTCGTTCACTGACCACTGCGTGGCAGGAATGGAACTCGATGTGAGGCGCATCAAGCAGAATGTTGAGAATTCTCTGATGCTGGTGACGGCGCTAAGCCCAAAAATCGGATACGACAAGGCCGCGGAGATCGCGCACAAAGCGCATCACGAGAATTTGAGCCTGCGTGAAGCAGCGCTCAAACTCGGCTATTTGTCCGAGAAGGAATTCGATGAAATTGTCCGTCCGGAAAAAATGACCCACTCGTGAGCACGCGGCGAAATCGTCCCGCGACGTTGCGATTTAGTCTGACAACAATGCCATAATTCCCGCCTGAGCCCGCCCCGCGCTCAAACGCCCAAGAGTTTCTTCGTGTCCGTGGGTTTGCGAGAGCGGCGGTTCACATGCCGTGGGAGTAGCAAGGCGCATGTTCTTGTGAAGCGGGCGCCACGCGCAACTCTGTTACAATCGGCCGATTTATCTGGAGAGTTTTTCGCGCATGAAGCAAAAACCTCTGCCCGGCTGGCTGCAAAATCTTGTCGCCGTGATGGGAGGCGGAGGCCTGTTCGTTGTGGCCTTCTTCGATTCTTCCGTGCTCTCGTTTCCTTTCATCACCGACGCGTTGGTGATGCACCTCTCATTCGCAAATCCGGCGCGCATGCCCTACTACGCAGCGATGGCTGCGGCAGGCTCGCTCGCCGGATGCATTTGGCTTTACTTGCTCGCGAAGAAAGGTGGCGAGGCGTATTTTCACCGGCATGCCAAGGGGCGCGCCGAAAAGGTAAGAGAATGGGTGGATGAGCACGCCTTCCTAAGTGTTTTTGTCCCCGCGATTCTGCCTCCGCCGCTGCCATTCAAGATTTTCGTGCTTGCGGAAGGTGTCTTCCAGGTGCCCCTGCGAACATTCATTCTCGCCATACTTCTGGGCCGCGGGCTGCGGTATTTGGCGGAAGGGATTCTTGCCGTGCGCTATGGCGATGCAACGCTCGATTTTCTGAAGGTTCATAGCGCCGCGGTCGCGCTATCCGTTGTCGCCGTTCTTATGCTGCTGCTCCTCGCCAGCCGGTGGGTCTCCCGCAGCTCGCATCAGGGCAGCTAAGGATCCCTTAGCGGCTTCGCAAGGATGCGAAGAGAAATTCCTCGCGCTTGACCCGAAGACTGGCGTCGAAATCCACTTGCACCATAATATTTGCGGGACTCGCATCGCCGCGCGCGAATTGAAGGTCCCGGAGTTCGAAGCGGCTGCCATCCTCCAGCGGGTAGACGCTCGCGAGGGGGAACCTGGCGTAATTGAGAAAAGCCCTGGCGACCGCGGTCTGCTCGCCTGTTTCGAGCACGGGTGATTCTTCAGGCTTGAAGTGCGTCTGGCTGCGGTCGGGATCGAATTGCGCTCCAGGCGCGATCGAGAAATTCAGCTCTTCAATCGTACTGTCCGTAAAAACAACGCCGCGCCAGTTGAATGGCGAACCAGGCTGTGGAAACGCGCCGGCAAAGACCGGTGCTCGACCGTGAAATTCGCGGGAATAAAGCAGGTCCACTGCATGGCGGTGCAGGATTCCGCGCGCTCCCAGATAGCCACACAGAAGCAATATGGTGATCGAAGCACCACGGCGCAGCCCTTCGGTGTTCCCACGCTCACCGATCTCCTCGCTTACAAGGCGGAGCAATGCAGGCAGGAAAAGTCCGACGATGAGAAGTATCAGAATCCAGAGATCGAAGTCTGTAGAGAGATTCCATGCGAAGGAGCTCGTGCGGACCGGCCAGAGTAGCTGCACTCCCTCGCCACTCGATATGTCGAGAATCAGATGCCACGATGCTCCCAGGCAGGCAAACGTGAACGCAACAATGAATGGCAAAGGCAGTGCAGACTTTTTCGCCGGACACCTGCGATTCATCCAGAAGAAAACACTGGCGATCACAGATACGAGCACCAGAATGCCGGACAACGAATGCAAGACAGCCCGATGGAAACGCAGAAAAGCTCCCGGCCCGGTGAAATAGCTGACGTAATCCAAATCTGGGGCCACTCCAGAAACGATCAGGATGGCGACCCCAAATCGCGGCGGGCGCTTTTGCGTGGCGCGCGCCAGCGCCAGTGACGTCAGTGCATGAGTGACGGGTTCCACGGTCGCGTCCCTCGCAACGGGGAACTACTTGCTCTTGCCCGGCGGCACTACCAGCGAGAGCGCATCGGGCACAATCCGAAATGTCACCGGCAAATTTCCAATCGGCTCGCCGTCCACTTGCGCGTAGACCACGCCTCCACCGTTTGCCTCGCAAAACAACTCGGTTGCCTTCCATGCGTCAATTCCATCCATGCCCCGCAGTTTGCCGAGCCACAACGCAGGCAGGCAGGCGATGTAGCGGAAGCGGCTGCGCGCCGCATTGGTCAAGATCTCAAACGAGTCTTCAAACAGACTTGCGCCGGTAGTTATCTTGAATGGACCGCCGTAATTCACGGTTCGCCCCACGACGACGAGTGTCGCGCGCCGCTCCTGTCCAGCCGAGTGAATTCGGAACTCCGGGAAATCGTAACGGATGAGCTGCCGCACTCCTTCTGCCCAGTATGCAAGCACGCCCGCGCGAGTCTTCAGTCCTTCATCCACCGCATGCACCATCGCTCCATCGGGGCCTGCCCCTGCGACGCTGAGAAAATATCTCCCCTCGCGCGGGAGGTCCGCGGAACCGCGGCCGTGCGCCGGAATGGCAATTCCCAGCGCGATTCGCCGGACCACGCCATTGGGAATTAACCGCGAGGCGTGAGGGATGTCCCACGGAATCCCCAATTCCTTCGCGAGAATATTCGCAGTCCCAGCAGGGAGCAGGGCCATGGGGACCTGGCTTCCAGCAAGACCATTGACGATTTCATTGATGGTGCCGTCGCCGCCGCATGCGATCACCATTCCGCGGTGCTGCTGGACGGCCTGTTGCGCGATTCCTATAGCGGAATTGCGGCCAATGGTCGGCGCAAGCTCGGTCGAAATTCCCGCGTCCTTCAGGAGGCGGACCGCTTGCTCGATCTCCGCGAAGCGACGATGGCGCCGACGCCCGCTCGTGGGGTTATAGATGAGAAGCGCGTCTTTGATTCCATCCGGCACCGGTTTGTCCCACCCTAGTAAAACGAACGCGCATTGTATAATACCCCGCGGTTTTGACCGCCGGCATGCCGCTGGTGTTGCCAAGCCTCACAGGGGTCCACATGTCGAAGAGCCGTGACGCAGCAAAAGAAATCCAGCGCTTGCGTGATGAAATTCGGCGTCACGAATATCTGTATTACGTCGAGGACGACCCCGAGATTTCCGACGCTGCCTTTGATCGTTTGCTCAGTCAAGTAAAGAAGCTAGAAGCCGAGCATCCGGAGTTGGTCACGCCGGATTCGCCGACACAGCGTGTCGGTGGTGCGCCCCGCGAGGGGTTCCAGACAGTTCGGCACAAAACGCCGATGGTCAGCCTCGACAATGCATTCTCGTTCGAGGAACTGGCAGCCTTTGACAAGCGCGTCCGCGAGCTGATTGGGCGTGAAAAAATCGACTACGTCTGCGAGCATAAATTCGACGGCTTGAGCATGTCGCTGCTTTATGAAAAGGGAGTGCTCGTGCGCGGAGTCACGCGCGGCGACGGAACCACCGGCGAAGACGTCACACCGAATGCAAAGACCATCCGCTCAATACCGCTGAGTATTGATTCAGCTCTCCTAAAGAAAGCCGGGTTGTCGGCATCATTCGAAGTCCGCGGTGAAGCAATGATGACGCGAAAGGCATTCGAAGAATTGAACGAGCAGCAGGAGGAACTCGGCGGCAAGCGCTTCGCCAATCCGCGCAGTGCAGCCGCGGGCGCGGTGCGCGTGCTGGACCCCAGCATCACCGCGTCACGCCGCCTCGATTTCTTTGCTTACTACCTTCTTGTGGACGGACGCGTGCCGAAAAAACGCCATTCCGAAGTGCTCGATGCCCTCGCGGCGCTGCGTTTCAAAGTGAGCAAGGACTGGAAGCTGTGCCACGGCATCGAGGAGGCAGAGAAGTATATCAACCGTTGGGAATCGAAGCGCGAAAAATTGCCTTATGAGATTGACGGCATCGTCATCAAAGTGGATGAAGTCGCGCTCCAAAACGAGCTTGGCTTTACCGCCAAAGCTCCTCGCTGGGCCATCGCCTACAAGTATCCCGCGCATCAAGAAACCACGGTCGTAAACGAAATAAAAGTTCAGGTGGGCCGCACCGGGGTTCTCACTCCCGTCGCGTATCTTGAACCTGTGCAGGTCGGTGGCGTCACTGTGAGCCGCTCGACACTTCACAATCTGGATGAAATCGAACGCCTCGGCCTCCACGCCGGCGACACAGTGCTCGTGGAACGCGCCGGCGAAGTGATTCCGCACGTGGTGAAAGTTGTAAAGCACGGAAAGGAAGAGAAGCCGTTCCGTATGCCGGAGAAATGTCCTGAGTGCGGCACGCGTATCCACCACGTGGAAGGCGAAGTCGCCTACCGCTGCGTGAATGTCTCCTGCCCGGCGCGGCGCAGAGAATCGCTGCTCCACTTCGCCGGCCGCCACGCGATGAATATCGATGGCCTCGGCGACAAACTGGTGGACCAATTGGTTGAAAAAGGGTTGGTGAAAGACGCTGCCGATCTCTACAAGCTGCGCCTGGATGATCTTGCGGATCTCGAGCGCATGGCAGAAAAGTCTGCGCAAAACTTGCTCGATGAAATCGCCGCGAGCAAGAAGAACAATCTCGCGCGCTTAATTTATGCGCTCGGCATCCGCTTCGTCGGCGAACGCACGGCGCAATTACTGGCGGACCATTTCGGCTCAATCGAGGAGCTGGCGAAGGCGACCGAGGATGAATTGAAAAACGTCACCGAGGTCGGGCCGAAAGTTGCCGAGGGTATCCTCGAGTTTTTCTCCGAGCCGGCGAACCGCAAGTTGATTGAACGCTTGCGCGCCGCCGGCGTCAATATGAAGAGCGAGCGCCAGGCTCCGAAGAGCGCGAAATTCGCGGGCAAGACATTTGTATTCACCGGGACGCTCTCGCACCGTGGCCGCGAGGAAGCCGAAGCCTTGGTCGGTTCTCACGGGGGCAAGGCTGGCGGCTCTGTCAGCAAGAAAACAAGCTATGTCGTGGTGGGCGCAGACCCCGGCTCAAAATATGAAAAGGCGAAATCACTCGGCGTGCCCATATTGGACGAAGCGCAATTTGAAAAGCTGGTTGGATCGAAATAGTTCTTCGGCTCCGGGCCATCCTACCTATCCCGTTGAATAAGCGAGAGCTATTTGCGAGCAATATCGCTTTCATCGCGAAATTTCGGCCTCTCATTTCTCACAACGACACGCCTACGATTGTCGCGGCGGTGTGCGCAGCGTATAATCCAATTGGCGGGTGAGTCGGATGATCGCCGGTTCGTTTCTCGAAAGGGAAGCGGACGGGAGGAAAGTCCGGACTCCAGTTGTGGTGAGCTCGCAAGAGCCGGCCACAGCAGGGCAACGCGCCTGGTAACGCCAGGGGGCCGTGCCGCGCGTTTCGCGAAGGCGAGACTCGAGGTGGCGGCTACGGAAAGTGCCACAGAAAATAAAACCGCCGGTGAAGCTTGTACCTCTGCGGCAGGCCTAAGGCAAAACCAAGGGCCGGCCTCTTTCGGTCAGGCGCATTTGGCAAGGGTGAAAAGGTGGGGTAAGAGCCCACCGCCCGGGTGGCGACATCCGGGGCACGGAAAACCCCGCGTGGAGCAAGGCCAAATAGGAGGGGAGGGCTGGCCCGGCCCGTATGTGCGGCGCTTGAAACGGCGCGGCGCTCTGACCCTCGGGTAGGCTGCTGGAGTCCCGGAGCGATCCGGGACCTAGAGGAATGATCATCGCGCTCGGGTCGGTTTAGTCCCGGCTGCTTTTGCCGGGAGCGCCAATCGCGCTGCAACGAAAGTTGCCGCCGAGACCCGGCGGACAGAATCCGGCTTACAGGCTCGCCCGCCAACTTATATTCTTTCGTACTTCTCTCACCACCGCGTGTGTCTCACACGACAGAGCGATGCGACGCGACTGCCTTCCACTTCCCATTTTGCCTGATAAAGGTGTCGGTGAAGGCTATCGTAGCGGTGATCGACTGTCCTTTGAAATTCCCTACTTGCCGGGCATTCCCAACCACGATTGCGGCATCACCATAATCGTGAACCTGCAAGTCTGAAAGTTTTATTGACTCCATCTTGAGGTCACCCGATCTCAAAACTGAAAGCACACCCTGTCTATCAGTTCGATGGCTGTGCTCATCGGTGTCCACGTACGTATCGGCAAATATGGCGTCCAGAGCTGCGGCGTCAGACTTCACCAGAGCTTCTACCCATTTGTTTCAAGCTTGATAAGGACCTGTTTGGTTGCTTCCGCTCCTTGCCCCGGCGGATTTTTCTGAGTTTGCGCGAACGTGACAATTGCCATGGCCAGCAGCAAACCTGCGATTGTGTACTTCATAAGTTCCCTCCCGACCGCGGATTGTGAACTGAAGGTCAAGTGTGCGTCAAGCAGTGTGGGAAGAGGGATCAAGAAATCAGGGGCCGTACACCCGACACGGAGAAATCAAGCGCTTGGTTTTTCGGGGACGGGCTGGGTGGCGTAGAACTCGCTATGAAAGCGTGCGGCGTAGGAATCGAGGAGCTCGGCGATTCGGTCCGCCTTCGTTGAGCGCAGCACAAACCCGGCATGGTGGTGTTTCGGGACGCGCAGAACGATTTCAGGATCGCTGTACGCCGAAGTGTCGGGAGTCTCCTGCCGCGCGAGCGAAATAATCACACCTGCATATTCATAACGCGCTTTCGGCAGTTGATAGGGTGTCTTCCCCGCGCCGACTTCCAGGTGGGCCCATTCGCGCCAGAGGTTGATTCCGGTGGCCGACTCAATCATGTCTGCGATGTATGCGCCGCCCACTCGCGCGGCGATCTCGATAAAATAAAACTTGCCGTCCATGTGCGCGCGCAGAAATTCCGCATGGGTGACGCCACGGACCAGGCCAAGCGCTTCGATCAGTTCTCGGTTGATCTTGAGCAGCGCTTTCGCTTCGGCGGACGCGCGGGGAACGGTGCGCGTTGTAAAAATTCCGCCCTGATGAGAAACATCCAGTGGCGGCTTGCCATAGGCGTGAACTTCGGCGAACAGCACTTTCTTCTCCGAAACGATGCTGTCCACATGGAAGACGTCGCCGGGAACAAATTCTTCGAGCAAGTAGAACGACTGCTTATCGCCCAGTTGATCCAGCCAGGGCCACAGCTCGTCCGCTTTCTCAATTTTCTTCATGCCGATGCCAGAAGCTTGCGATCGGGGTTTCAAGAGCCACGGCGGCTTTACCCGCGCCATAAAATCCCTCACGCTGTCGTAATTGAGAACGTGAACGAATTCCGGCACTGGGATGCGCGACTCCTTTGCGCGTCCGCGCATGGCCAATTTGTCACGGAAATAGCGCATGGTGGTCAGGCCGATGCCGGGGAGGCGCAGGTGTTCGCGCAGCGCGGCAACATTTTCCATATCGAATTCATCGAGCGCGACGATGCGGTCAATCGGGTGCGTCCGCGCCATAAAACTTACGGCGCGGATCAGGTCGGCTGTGGGCAGGTCCTCAGGAATGTAAAACATCTCATCAATAGACTCGCGCGGCCAGTCGGCATTGCGAAGTTTTTCCAAAGTGAGGAGCAGCACGCAGCAGCCGTGCTCCTTGCAGGTGCGCAGGAATTCCTGCCCTTTTTCGTAAGAACTGATACAGAGAATCGTCAGTGGAGGAGCCTTCGTCACTGCACGCGCTCCGAAACCTGTCTGCACGAATCCGGTGTTCGTCAAGGAGCAAGAAAGCGCGGATTATACTGCGGTCTCGCCGGCAGGGAAGAGGAATTGCAGGAAAGGCCCCACGCGCTGAGCCCACGCCGCCTCGTTGTGCTGGCCGCCCTTTATTTCCTCGTAACGCAGATCGCGGCCTTCCTGCCAGCCTCTTTGCACCAGAACATCGCGCAATTTCCTGGCGTCCGCAGTTGTGTGCATCCCCTCCTGAGTGCCGGTGTCGAGCCATATCCGTGGGCGGGATTTCATGCGCCGGCGCGCGGCAAAATTCAAGATCCAGCGTTGATTCCACCACACCGAAGGAGATAGCGCGGCTACCCTCCCGAATACTTCCGGATAGCTCAAGCCCAGATATATCGCGAGCAAGCCACCAAGCGATGAGCCGCCAACCCCTGTCCGGGCTGGCCCAGCGAGCACGCGGTATTTCGATTCGATGAACGGCATAATCTCCCTGACCAGCATTTTTCCGTAGCGGTTCGCGCCGCCACCTCCGAGTTTCTTGGCGCGCGAAGGCGTGTATTCGCGGATGCGCTGCTTCCCTGTATTGTAAATTCCGACGATCACCAGCGGCTGGATCTTGCCGTCGGCGACCAGGCGGTCAGCGGTCTCTCCCACTCGCCACGCGACGCCCGCAAAAGAAGTTGCCGGGTCGAAAAGATTCTGGCCGTCCTGAAGATAGAGCACGGGGAATCGGCGCTGAGGATTCCAATCGTAAGCGCATGGAACATAGACAATCACATCGCGCTCGGCCGGCAAGAAGCGCGACCGATACTCTTCATATTTGTGCAGCGAGCCCGGGCCCGCCGCTCGTTGTTCTCTGATTGTGTCCGAAGGAGGCGTCAATCGAGGCTTGTCCGTTGAATTGAGCCAATCGAAAATCCAGCGGTTCGATCAGCCGTCATCTGCATCTGAGCGAACCGCATGCTCAAGTAGAATAGCAGAGACAAAATTCATCGCGAAATTGTTTCGAGTTTCCATGGTACGCAAAACCCGTATAATACCGCACGCTTCACGCCGCATCCGGCGACCGCGATACAACCGCGCACACAGGAGAAAAATGCAAAGGGAATATCACCGCTGGTATTCGCAACGCCTCGGCTTGGAGATTGGCGTGGTGGTCTATGGCCACTGGGGGCCGCCGCTGATCGGCTTTCCCACCAGCGCCGGCGACGAATGGGAGCTCGAGAACCAGGGGTTGATTCGAAGCCTTGCGGACCTGATAGACGGTGGGCGCGTGAAATTCTTCAGCGTCAACTCCGTGAATTTCGCCGGCCTCTACAATAAAGGTGCGCATCCATTTCATCGCAGCTGGATGCAATCGCAGTTCGACGCCTACATGCGCTATGAAGTGGTTCCCTTCATCTACGATAACTGCAAGTCGCCGGGCATCGCCATCTCGACGATGGGCGCATCCTTCGGCGCCTACCATGCCGCAAACACTCTGTTCAAACATCCCGACGTGATCCGCCGCTGCTTCGCGCTTTCCGGCGTGTACGACATCAAGGGCTTCATGGACGGGATGTACGACGACAACACCTACTTCAATAATCCGGTGGATTACCTCGCGAATATTTCCGATCCCCATGTTTTGGGTCGGCTCGCGCAGTGCGATATCCACATCGCCACAGGCAGCGGCCCTTGGGAAAATAGTGGGCCTTCTTACCGTCTCTCCGCGATTTTAGCCAGCCGGGGAATTGCGCATCATCTGGACGACTGGGGTCCGGAGGGTGGTCACGATTGGCCATACTGGAAAAACGAAATGCGACAGTACATCACGCGGCTTTTTTGATCCCGCTAAGCTGATTGCGCTCCATCGAGACCAAACCGCTCGAGGATATAGCGCCCTTTCGCAATCACTTGCTCTTTGTCGATCCACACATCGCAGCGCCGTGCCAGCAAATCCACGTGAGTCTGCGAACTCCACGGCGCATGCGTCTGGTTACCGTAGGGATCGCCAAAAGCAATGTGGACTCCCGGAAGCTTCTCATCCTGAAGCAGCACGCCGATCATGTCCGAAAGGCCGAGATTCGTGCCGAATGCAAGCTCGCCGATCCGGTCGCTGTTCTCGTCCGTGTGGCAATAGCTCCAGAATTCCTCTTCGAGGTCCTTGCGCACGCAGGTGGCTGTCACCATTTTCGCATCGCGAATCTCAACCACTAGCGGCGTGCGTTGGAGGTCCCCATATTTCCCGCAGAAGTGATCCCCCGCCGTGCCGTCGCACACAAACGTGCCGTCAACACGCGCCGGCGTGGTGAAAACTTCACCGGCCGGAAGATTCGACCAGTAGCGCCGGCTGATCAGCCCGCTGGTCTTCACCCATTCGAGCGATGCGTCGAAAGTGGCCACGAGCGACGTGCCGGCTTCCGTCCGCACTGTCAGCGAACGGGCTAAAGGCATGCGGTTGCGCAGGCGCTCGCTCAGCCTGTCCACCAACCGGTAGTCCGCGCGCATGCCCTGCTGCATGATTTCCGGTGTCACGCCGACCATGTGCGCGTAGCGGATCCGCCGCCGTTCGACGACCGCGACAATGTCCTTGCGCGCGCCCAGCTCACCCTCGAGCGGCTGCATGCATAAAATCCCGGCATCGGCGGTTTCGAGGCCCGCGAGAATCTCCGGCGGGGCCGACCTCGCAGGACGCGCTGTGTAATCTTCGATTCGGAGAGCGTTGGGAATCGCCTTGCGATCTTCGAGCGCTTGCTTCAAGCTCGCAGCCACTTCTTCGCTCGCATCATCGAAGATCAGCGCCACATTTTCGCCGGGAAGAATTGCCAGGCACGTTTCAATCGCGTTGCGCGCTCCCGGGAGGAGCGCTGGATTTAATGTGTCAGTGTTCATAGTTCACACTATTTATCTTAACTTGACCTCCTCGCGTGTGTCATCGTCCAGCATCAGAAAATGTTCGCCCACATGCCTCCAATCCATCTGACTCGCAACTTTGAAATTCGCTACAACAGCCGTCAAGCCAGCGGGCTCACGCGAAACGCCGGTACCTGCCCGCCCCCCGAAGTCACGTTCGCGAGCCCCGTGGCGCTGAGCCGGCACAAATAGCCAGCTAGGCGGCCGCGGAAAAGATACGGGGCGAAGTCAACCAGCATGTCGCGCATGGTGACGCTTCCATTCGAATCCGTGTGGGGAAAAAATTCGCGGCGCACTTTGATCCGCTCCTGCACTACCCAAGCCTCGTCCGGCTCGGCAAGCGCCTCCTGGATGGCCTCATCCCATCTTCCCGATTCGGTCTCCCAGCCCAGAGTGACGCCTGTGCCGCCATACTCGTCGTTCGGCTTCATCACGAAATTCTCGCGGTTCGCGCGCACATACTTGATCAATTCAACTGGTTCGCCATTGCGGGTGGTGCGCGTGTCTTCCAGGCGCCTGGTCCAAGGCACGTGGCGCCGGATCAACGCGTGCTCTGCGGCGCTGAACAGATTATCGTTTCGTTCATCCGTCAGCACAGCGAAGAACGCCTTCTTGTGCGGTATCTTGCAGCGCAGCGTATTCGCCACGCAAACTGCGCGCAATTCATACGCCTGCACCAGCGCCTTGCATTCCGCCGGATGCGCCACAATGTCGTTGATCAGCACGCGCCGGTAAACTAGATCAATTTTCCGGCCCTGCGCTGAGAGTGTCCTGCCATCAAACACCAGATCGCGAGGGTCGCTCACCAACGCCGGGATTCCCCGCGCCTCAAATCGCTCCCGCAGAATTTCAAATTCGCTCCAGGTGGGAACTTCGCGCCAATCCACAATCGCGATCAGTGGCTTCGAAGAAGTCCCTCCCCAATCGCGGTAGCTCGCAAGCAGCGCGTCCAGGATGGAAAAAGAAAGCGGATAGGATTCCACGCGGAAGCTTTGTTCGAAACGCTTCATGATCGGCAGCCCGCGAAACACCTCCGCCAATGTTTCCGCATAACCAAGTCCGGCGGGAGATTCAGCGTTGTACTCCGCAAATTGCAGCGAATCCGGCAGCAGAAAAGCATCGAGGCGGGAAGCCGTGCTCGCAGTCTTGTATCCAGGTTCGATGCGCGCCAGGCGCTCTTCTTCCTCACTCAATCCAACCTGCGCGAGAAGTTCCCGCGAAGCAAGCGCAGCTTCCACCACGCGTTCGCCCAGCACCGCAATCGTCTCTGCTACCGGGCGCACGCGCGATTCATCAGGCTCTGAAATGAAAAATGGTCGAAGGAAGGGGCAGTGGACACGGTCGCCGAACATGAGTCGCTTCGCGCGCATCCGCGCGGCCAGCTCGGCGCAATATGCGGGGGTCAGTTCAACATCGTCACGCAGCAGCGCGTGCCACGCATCCACCGGAGAAGGCGAAGTCCGGGAAGGCTGCACCGAACCACCGCTCATGCGCCCTTCGCTCCCGCTCGCGACTTCGAGGGCGCGCCCGTAAATCCTGACGCCGCGCCCACACCCAGCATTTCTTCCCAGCGCGGCCAGGAATTTGCTGGAGTGCCGTGGAGGGCGCGGTCAATCACCAGCCGCGCCATTCGGTCCACCACGTGCTTGAAATAAAATTCCGTGATCCGGTCGCGCTCGAAATCCGGCGCCGGATTCAGGAAATCGATGGCGTAGGGAACGCCGTCCTTCACCGCAAACTCAATCGTGTTCATCTCGTAGCCCAGCGCCTGGTTGATCGTCTGCGCATCGCGGACCACGCGCGCGCCCAACTCCTTCGAAAGATAATCGTGCTTCACCAGATACTTCCGCTCTTTCGGATCGTAAGCCACGGGCAGGATATCCATCTTTCCAAACGTGAAGCAGCGGACGTAGTCCTTGAAATCGATGAATTCTTGCAGCGTCATGCAGTACCGCCCGGTGCCGTCGTACGCCGCCACCAGCTCTTCGCGGTTGTTCACTTTATACACGTGCTTCCAGCCGCCGCCGGAAAACGGCTTGAGTATCGCAGGCCGCCCCACATAATCGAGCAGCTCGTCCCAGTCAATCGGATATTTCAGGTTGCGCAGCGATTCGGAATTGATGTCCACATCGGCCGGA
>Ga0307475_10000941_pt1 | contig 17332 bp, 10 predicted proteins | sample atmos_gasesECM1C_FD_203317 | JGI IMG/M metagenome (GOLD analysis project Ga0307475, IMG submission 203317) | Hardwood forest soil microbial communities from Morgan-Monroe State Forest, Indiana, United States - atmos_gasesECM1C_515 | ecosystem: Environmental > Terrestrial > Soil > Temperate... | reverse complement strand
GGTTATTAGAGAGCACCGTGGACTGCGCGTGCGGCACCAGGTTCAGGATTTTGAGCGCAATCGGGCTGAAGAGCGCCACTGGGATGATGTTCGGGCAGCCAGCGGCGTTGGTGCAAACAGGATTGAACGCATCCACCGTGGTTCCGTTAGGACCCGGCACCGTCGCCACACCCGGAGCGGACCTGGCAACGAATTGCGTGCGGCCCGCACCGGCGGGATTGCCGGTGAACGGGTTGTATATCGGGCTCCCGCCGGCAGACACATCGCCGTTGCGGAACGGGTCGGTGGGTACGGTGACCAGATTGAACTGCCCGCGGACATCGCTGATGTGAAGAATATCGAAGAAGAAAAAAGTCTTGTTCTTAATAATCGGGCCGCCAAGGCTCCCGCCGTAGTAGTTGTACGTGGTGCGTGCCAGCGGGTTGGGCGGGCGGTTGAAATAGCTGCGCGCAGCCAGCGCGCTCACACGGTTGTACTCGTAAGCCGAGCCGTGGAACTGGTTTGTACCGGACTTCAAAATCACATTGGTCACCGCACCGGCGGCGCGCCCAAACTCAGCCGTGTAATTGTTGGTACTCACGTCCACGGTCTGAATGGCTTCCGCGGGTGGGATGTAAATTTGCAACAAGCCGGTGCGCTCGTCGTCGTTCACGCCCTCGATCATCAACTGGTTGAACTCGCGCGATTGACCGTTTACTTCGGTGGAGAGGCTGTCCTGGGCGTTGAAGAATTCTGAGTGGTCGCGATGGGGCCGCACCGTCCCGGGAACTAGGCTGAGCAGGCCCTGGAAGTTGCGAACGGGTCCGCCAATGGGCAGCTCGCTCAGTTCGGTGAGTTCGATCTTTCCCCCCATATCAGCCCGATCCGTCTGAAGTATTGGAACTTCGCTAGTAACGAGGATTGTTTCCGATGCTGCTCCGGGTTGAAGTTGCAGATCGACGCGAACAGTGCTGTTTACCACCAGCTCCACGCCGCGCCGCGTTTCTTGCCGGAATCCGGGATGCTTAACGGTCACCTCATACACACCGGGCGGAAGGGTGGGAAATTCATAGTTGCCGCTGTCATTCGTTTCGGTTATCCGGCTGATTCCGGTGTTTGCCTCTTTGATTTCAACCTTGGCGCCGGCCATCGCGGCCCCGGACGAGTCGGTCAGCGTCCCGAGCAAAGTTGCATTTACAGCTTGACCTACGACTGGTGCCGAAAATCCCAAGAGAATTGTTGCCAGCACCAGGGCCACACCGAGGTAGCCGAGTCTGCTCAGACCGCCTGCTGCAGGCACTGCGAGGCCTTGGTTATTCATGGCAGGAGAATTGCGCTGGCCAATGAGCCAAGCGAAGAAAGAACTAGAGAGCTTTTTCATCACACACCCCACTCGCTTCGAGAAAGCTCCAGAGGGACTGGAACTGGTTCCACACCCTAGCCGAGCCAAAAGTGCCTGTCAAGTCCAAATCTTGAAAAACGAGTTCGCCACGCCACTTTTTTGACTTCTTGCCGAAAGTGCACCCACGCCGGCCTGGCGCATAGTCTACTGTCATCCTTCTCCTGGTGTGCTAAGCTTGCACAGGGAAAAGAATCGAGGACGTTGCCCTGCGAACCGAACGGCCAGGCGCGAAGGCGACGCGAACCCCAATTGCGATGGAAGCGGTTCCAGCAAAAACGACCATTCGCGAGGTAGCGCGCGCCGCAGGTGTCGGCATCGGAACGATTTCGCGCGTGCTAAATTCCAGCTCGCAAGTAAGCCGGAAAACGCGCGCGCGCGTCCTGGATGCCATCCGCCGTCTCGGATTTCGCCCCAATGCCCAGGCCCGCCGGATTCTCAAGCAACGCGCGGAAATGGTCTGCTTTCTCCTGAGCAACCGCGATTTTTTACATCCTTTTCATGCTCGCATCCTGCAAGGCGTCGAATCCTATGCCAGCGGTTTGAAACAACACGTCCTGTTCGCGGCCCTGCACTATTCCCCGAAGACTCCTCCCGATGCGATCGACCTGCCTCCCTTTCTCCAAGAGCATGGCTTGATTGACGGCGTTATTCTGGCCGGGACGATCTATCCGAATCTGCTCCGCAGAATGGAATCCATCCATATGCCCTTCGTTGCCTTCAGTAATAATGTCGTCGGAATGGACGACGAGCAGCAGTTCGACCAGGTAGGCTTCGATGACTTCAATGCGACGCTCCAGGCCACGCGTTACCTGATCGGTCAGGGTCACCGCCGGATTGTTTTCGCCGGAGATATCTCCTACCCATGGCTTCATCGCCGATTCGAGGGCTACCGGCAAGCAATGCGCGAGAGCAAACTAAAACCCGTCTTGATCACTTCGCGAAATCCCCTCAGTTTCGGCGATTTCGGTCAAAACAGCGTGGGGCGCATCCTGTCCCGGCGGTCACGACCCACTGCCGTTGTAGCTGGCAACGACGAAATCGCGTACGGACTTTGGCGATCGTTGTGTCAACGGGGGGTGAAGGTGCCGGACGAAATCAGTCTCGTCGGCTTCGACGACCGTGAAGAAGCGGTTCTAATGGATCCACCGCTTACCACCGTCCGCGTGCATAAGGAGGAAATAGGCGAAACCTGTATGAAGATGCTTCTCGAGCGCCTGCATCATCCTCAAATGGCCTTCAGCCAGCGGGTTCTGCCCACGGAATTCCTGATCCGTGGAACCGTCCGTCAGCGTCACTGAAGCATGCGAGACCGCAACTAGTTTCGCTAGGGCCTCAGTTTCCCACTTGGATGTTCATCGGGCATTCGAGGTGGCAGACAAGCTGGATACAGCCGGCGCCACCCCGGGTGCATTAACCTCCGGCTACTCAGTGGACGGCCGTTGTTATGCCCGATGTTATGCCCGACTGCAGCAACTGGGCGAGTTGTGTGGCAGCCAGGGGCCGGCTGAAGAGGTAGCCTTGTCCTTCCGCGCAACTCTGGGTCTGAAGGTATGCCCTCTGTAGTTGCGTCTCAATGCCTTCGGCAACCACTAGGTGCTTGAGGCTCTTTCCCATGCTGATTATGGCGTTCACGATTGCAGAGTCATCAGGATTGGCAGTGATCTGGTTTACAAAGGACCGGTCAATCTTGAGGACATCAATGGGAAACTGCCGAAGATAGTTCAGGCTCGAGTAGCCGGTGCCGAAGTCATCCACTGCTAGGTGTACCCCCATCATTTTGAGCTCTTGAAGAACGGAGGCCGTGGATTCCGCATCGCCCATTAGGACGCCTTCGGTCAGCTCGAGTTCGAGATACCGTGCGTCCAAGCCTGTCTCCGAGAGTATCGTCCGGACACCTTCGACAAAACCCTTATCGCGGAACTCGACGGCGGAAACATTGACAGCAATAGGCAATGGCGGCAGTCCGGCGTCCTGCCAGGCGCGCGCTTGCCGGCATGCTTCACGCAGCACCCAACGGCCGATCGGAAGAATTAGGCCACAATCTTCGGCGATGGGCACGAACTGCGCGGGAGCGACGAGTCCTCGATCAGGCTGATGCCAGCGTACCAATGCCTCGACTCCCGTTATTTCGCCCGTGTCGAGATTTACTTTCGGCTGATAATGCAGCAGGAACTCTTCTCGTTCGAGAGCGCGGCGCAGGCTGCCTTCCAAAAATTGCCGCTCTACGGCCTTGACATTCATTTCCGCCTTGAAGAACTGGAAATTGTTGCGCCCGCTTTCCTTGGCGTGGTACATCGCCGTGTCCGCATTCTTGATTAGCGTTTCGGCATCCTCTCCGTCTTCCGGGTAGATGCTGATACCGATGCTGCCGTCAATATGCAAGTCCTGTCCCCCGATGGAGTGGGGTGCGCTGAGCGAAAGAAGTATTTTTTTCGCACCCGTGGCCGCGGCTTCCGGATAGGCGATCCCTGAAAGCAGAATAATGAATTCATCTCCGCCCTGGCGGCTGACCGTGTCCGAACCGCGCACGACCGCCAGCAATCGTTTTGAAACGGACTGAAGAAGCTTGTCGCCGGCGGCATGTCCCAGCGAATCATTGATGTATTTGAAGCGATCCAAATCCAGAAAGAGCACCGCAAGCGGTCTCTTCTGGCGGCGAGCCAAGGCAATCGACTGAGTGATCCGGTCGTTGAGCAGCAAGCGATTGGGCAGATTGGTGACCAGATCGTGCTGGGCGGAGTATGTCATTTGAAGGGACATGGCTCGCGCCGCGCTCACATCATGGAAGACAATCACGGCTCCGATGACGCGGCCCGCGCGATCGTGGATCGGCGCGGCGGAATCTTCAATGGCAGATTCAAATCCGTCGCGGCGGACCAATACGCAATTGACAGTTAATCCCACGGTCCTATTTAGCTCGACGGCCATCTCCATCGGGTCTCGGGCGGTCTTGCGCGAGCCGCCGTCGATAATTCGGAAGACTTCAGCAAGGGGTTGGCCGATTGCTTCCTCGCGCCGCCACCCGGTCATGCTTTCTGCAACGAGGTTGAGATAGGTGATTTTGCCGGAAATGTCGGTACACAGAACTGCGTCACCGATCGAGTTGAGGGTGGCCACGGCGCGTTCCTTTTCCACATACAACGCATCCTCGACGATCTTGCGCTCGATCGCATTGCGCAGGGCACGCGGCAGCGAATAGCTATCGAGGTGATCCGGGAGGAGATAATCCTGCGCACCCCGTCCCACCGCTTCTTCCGCCAGGGCTTCAGGAACGCTGCCGCCGAGGATCAGTATCGGAACGTCGGGCGCGGCTCTGAACACCTTGTCGAACGTCTCGATACCCTGACTATCGGGCAACGACAACGCGAGCAAGACCGCGGCAATCCCTCTTTTGCTCAGGCGCTCAAGACCCTCCGAGAGTTGGCGAACCCACTCCACGTCGAATGAACCGCTGCCTCCCGCGGCAAGCGCCGCGCGAATCGCATCGGCGGCGGCCGGATCACTCTCAATCAGCAGTATTTGGGGGTGCGGCATAGGCATAGTCATTGCGTCATTCTTCATCGCTGCACAATTGTTTCCAGTCTTAGCTTGAACCATTCTTGCAGCGCGGGAACGCGACGAAACGTTTTCGAATTTACTTTCCCCGGAACGTCCATCCAGTAGACAGTCGCGCTATTTGTCAAGCTGTCGATGCACATACGCTGATGCGTTTCCCGCCCCGTATCCGGCGCTTTTCTACGCAGCCACAGAACAGTTTCTTGCCCGAATTCATTTACCTCCACGAAGCCGCCTTCGCGAGCGGCGGTTTGAAACGCTTGCAGGCTTTCCATGAATCCCTCCTTCTATGCTTGCCTCTAACGCGCGGGACCGTTCTACGTCAAACAGGCCCGCCGCGGGCCGAGAGATCACGCTAAAGAATATCTTTGGAGTTGCTCTATTTCTGTTCCTTACCGGACATAGAGTACTAACGTGGTACTTAACAGGACAGATCCCTCATTGCCCCAATTTGGAACGGTACCGACGTGTAGTTGCTCCAGAAACGAATGTAGTCAGGAAACCCTCAAAATCGATACGTCGCAGCCAAGAATCGGATCTCGACCGGCTCCTCGGATGACCGTACCTACAGCCAAGTGGGCCGCGTCGGCTTGACGCCCATGCGTGCGGCCAGTAGGCTGGCAAGCTCATGCGTGCGTCTTCGAGGAAGTTTTTAGTCGCGATTGTCGGGCTCGGTGTCTTGGGATTTGTCGCTTACCGCGCACGCGGCCTCTTTCACTTCGGCGATTTCAGCGGCGCAAAGCTTCTCCACGCCTTGCGTGACGCCAATCTTTTTCTTCTCGCCATCTCCGTCATTGCCATCTATGGCTGCTACGCCCTGCGCTCCCTGCGCTGGAAAGTTTTCCAGCAAAATCTCGGCCCCTCGCGCTTCTGGAATATTTATGCTATGACCCTCGCCGGATTTTCCGCGATTTTCCTCCTCGGCCGCGCTGGCGAACCCATTCGCCCCCTGCTTCTGGCCCGCAAAGAGAAGCTTCCGATCTCCGGCCTCTTTGGAATCTACGTCCTCGAGCGGCTATTCGACGCCGCCAGTGCTGCCGTGATCGCCGCCATTGGCCTTTTGCTCTTTCAATCCCACGCCCACGCCGGCGAAATGACCAGCGCGCTGCAAACCGCCGCCCGAACCACCGGTTCCGTGCTTTTTGCGGGCGTCCTCGCCGCCGCCGTGGTGTTGGTCTACCTGCGCCTGCATGGCACCGCGCTGCTGGAGCGCCGCCTGCGGCCCATCGTCGCGGCGCACGGCTGGAAAGCCAGGTTCGCCTCCATGGTCCTCGGTTTTGCGCGCGGCGTGCAAACCATCCGCACCTGGGGCCAGCTCGCGCTGGCAGTTCTATACTCAACGGTCCATTGGTTTCTGGTCCTGCTCGTGTACTTATGGGTGTCGCACAGTTTTGGCGGAACGCTCGCCAACATCACCCTGAGCGACGCCATGTTGGTGATGGCCTTTACCCTCGTCGGCTCGGCCGTGCAAGTCCCGGGAGTCGGCGGCGGCTCGCAGGCCGGATCTATCATTGCGTACACCGCGATCTTTGGAGTAGAAAGAGAGCCGGCCGTTGCCGCCGCCATCGTCTTATGGCTGATTTCCTTTGCCGCGTGCAGCCTTGTCGGTGTACCGCTGCTGATTCGCGAAGGTTGGTCGCTCGGCGAATTGCGCCGTATGGCCAAGAGCGAAGAGGCTTCGGAGCTTCAGAGCTCTCCAGGAGAAATCGCCCGGTGAAGTGCCCTTTCTGTGCGCACGTGGACGACAAGGTAATTGATTCGCGCGAAGGCCGTGGCGGCGACACGATTCGCCGCCGCCGCGAATGCTTGAAATGCGGCCGCCGCTTCACCACCTATGAGCGCATCGACGAAATTCCCTACATGGTCATCAAGAAGGACGGCCGCCGCGAACGCTTCGAGCGCCAGAAAATTTTGCAAGGCTTGCTGAAAGCCTGCGAAAAAAGGCCGGTGCCTACGCCCAAACTCGAAGGCATCGTCGACGAAATCGAAGGCGTGGTACACGAAGCCACCGAGCGCGAGCTCACCACCACCGAAATCGGCGAAATGATCATGCACCGTTTAAAAAAACTCGACAAAGTTGCCTACGTGCGATTCGCCTCCGTCTACATGGATTTCAAGGACGTCCAGGAATTCATGAGCGAGCTGAAGAATTTGCTGAAGGATCGCGTCAAGAAATGAATGAGTTTTTCGGAGCGCGGCCCGCCTGCGGCAGGCAGGAGTGGGCGCGGCCCGGCGGTGACCGCAACAGAGAAGCGTCCGCGAAGAGTTCGCAGAGAAGAATTTGGAGGTGAGGAATGAATATCCTTCTCGCATTCCTTTGCTCGCTATTTCTGTTTGCCGATGCCCCTTTGGCGGAGCTGCCGCGCGTGACGCATTTTCAGGCGCCGAGTTATCCGGAAGTGGCGTGGCAAGAAAAAGTGCACGGAAAAGTGACCTTGAAAATTTTGGTGTACAAAGACGGCCGGTTCGGCTTCACGGACACGGCGGCCGGACCGCCGGCGCTGGTCAGCGCGGCGAAAGAAAATTTGTGCTCCTGGACTTTCGCGTCGAACCAGTCCGAACAGCCGCTGCCGCTGACCGTGGAGTACGAATATCGCATCGACAAGTCCAAGACGTCCGCGCAGCTCAACGCGGAAGTGACATACGACTTGCCGAACCACGTCACGGTCGTTGCTCCGGAATATTCGCCGACGTGCCTGTGCGTGAAGAAAAAGTCGAAGTGGCGCCTGTTCTGAAAATAAGGGCGCACCTGCCCGGCGGTGCGCTTGCTACCTCACTTCGGCGCTATAAGTTTAGTGATCAGCGATGTTGAAGTCTCTGAGCCACCCGCCCAATCAGCTTACCGTTAAAGTCACTGTTGTAGTGTGTGTGAGTGTGCCGGAGGTTGCCGTAATGGTCAGGCTATAAGAGCCAACGGGCGTGCCGGAATGTGGAAGGCCGCTGCAACTGGTCTGGGAGAGCGCTAACGCAAGAGCGAAGGTCCAGGCGAGCTTTCTTGCGCGCTGGCGCGAAGCATGGAGCCAGACCGCCAACAGCGTAAGCAGAGTACAGAGGAGCCACCACGCATGGGAGCCATTGGGGCGGTGACGATTAAGTTGGAATCGAAGCTGTGGCAGCGCCATCGTGCGCTTGGTGGTGACCAGCGTGCCATTAGAGCTTGTCGAAGCATTCGCCGCGGGCGTCACGCTAGCCGGCGTAAGCGTGCACTTCGCATCTTTGGGCGCGCCCGCGCACGTCAAAGCAACGGCCGCGGAAAAGCCGCCTAAAGAGGTGGCCGTGACAGAAAAGCTAGCACTGGAGCCGGCGGCCACGCTGAGTGATGAGGGGACAACCGCGACTGAGAAATCTGGTGTTGACGAGCTACCAGTGCCGGAAAGCGTTACTTGCTGAGGGCCGCTGGAATCACTGTCGGCGATGTTGAGTGTTGCTGATCTGGCTCCGACGGCTGTCGGTTTAAAGGTGACGCTGATCGTGCAATTCGCCCCGGCTGCAAGGGTCGAACCAACTGCAGGACACGTATTGGTCTGCGCGAAATCCGACACGTTTGTGCCGACTATGGAGACACCCGCTCCATTGATGGTCACCGCCGTGTTCCCGCTATTGGTGAGCGTAACGGTCTTGGCGGTACTGGTTGTATTGAGGTTTTGACTGCCGAAGGTCAGTGATGTCGGCGAAACGGACACGGCGGGCGGCGCGGTAGCGCCCGTGCCGGAAAGCGGCACTTGCTGAGGACTAGAGACGTCGTTATCGGTGAAGCTCAGAGTGGCCGACTCGTTGGACGCGGTTGAAGGTTTAAAGGTAACGCTGACCGTACAGGAGCCCGCTGCCGCCAAGGTGCCACCAACGGCAGGGCACGTATTGTTTGAAATGGCAAAGTCCGAAGCATTGCTGCCGCTGATGGTGATTCCGGGCGAGGTGATGGTCAGTGAGCCGCTGCTGATGTTGCCCAAGGTCACCGTCAGGGGAGAACTCGTTGTATTGATCACTTGATTGGCAAAGTTAAGGGCTGCCGGGGTAATGGAGACGCCGGGACCGGTCGGCGGCGACAGTTTGGCGACAAACCCATCTGCATTGATGGTCCCAATGACATTGTCGGTTGTTTGGAACGCCCCCGCAGTAACAGGAAAACCGCCGGAAGTATTTCCAGTGATATACACATTTGCTGGCGAGGCTCCGTCGAGGGCAAGGGAATAACTTGTTTCACTGCTTCCACCCAGATATGTTGAGAACAGGACCTTTGAGCCGGCTGGGTTCAATTCGGACATGAATGCGTTCTGGGTGCCGATCCTGCTCGATTGAGGAGCACTGGGCGTTACCGGGAAGTCTATACTGGTAGTTGATCCCGTGACATAGATGTTGCCGATGGAATCTATTTTGATGCTATATCCGATGTCAGAGCCGTGGGTTGTGCCTCCAACGGAGTTCTTGGTGCCGCCAAAGTAAGTTGAGTAGATGAGAGAGGCCGCCCCAGATTTCGTGGTATCGACGCGCGCGATGATTATCTTAGGGAGTGGCGTGTTACTCGCCGTGTCAATTGCACCAACCGTTGGAAAATCGGTGGTATAGGAAACCCCGGTGATGTAAGCGTCTCCCGTGGGGCCAAGAGCTATTGCACCGCCTCCATCAGGATTGCTCGAGCCACTGGGGGTGCCGCTAAGATACGTGGAATAGGTAAGTGCGTTGGCCTGGCCCGTATTTATACGAGCCACGAAGGCGGCGCCATTGGTATTTTTTAGGTTCGCCTGGAAGCCGTTAGGACTACCACCAGCGGGACCGGGGAAGTCCGTAGAATTCGTGGTTCCCGTAACATAGGCGTTGGCATTGGCATCCACGGCTACACCGCTCGCGGCCTCTTGGCCCGTTCCTCCGAGATAAGTGGAATAGAGGAGCGTGGACGCTCCTGCCTTGCTCGTGTCGATGCGAGAAAGAAAGGCGGTGCCGAACTGTCCGGTGCTCTTGTTGGTGGTCTGAACGGCAGTCCCAGAGATGACCGGGAAGTCTTTAGATGTGGTTTCGCCGGCAATATAAGCATTTCCGTTCGCATCGATGGCGATAGAACTGGGGGCGTCAGTTCCGGTGCCACTGAGATACGTGGAGTAAAGGAGGTTTTGGCCGGCTGGGTCGAGTTCGGTGATGAAGCCGCCTCCACCTCTGTTAGTCGATTGGTAGGGATTGAACGTCGGAAAGTCGGAAGTTGTCGTAGTTCCGGCGATATAGGCGTCGCCTGACGCATCCACAGCGATGGAGCGGGCTATTGAGACTGGCGGAGATATCGAGACGGCCGCAGTTCCTCCGAGGAAAGTCGAATAGACGAGTCCAGAGCCGTCCTGTTTCAGCTTTGTGACAAATGCTGCGGCAGTCGCACCAGCCGGAAAAGTAGTGTTCCAGGAGCCAGTCGTGACGGGAAAATTCGTCGAACTGGTGAATCCCGTGACGTATGCGAAGCCATTGGAATCCGCGGCAATCGAATAGAGGGTCTGGTTTGCGGTACCTCCCAAATAGGTCGCATAAGCAAGGACAGGATCGATGACCAGCGATTGAGCCGCGTCGTACGGACCGAGCTGAATACCGATTACATTATCGGCGCGACGAACGTAGCTGGCGGCGACTTCGCGGCGCCCCAGGGGCGACAGTTGGAAGGCCACGGGGCGACGCAGAACAACGTCGCCTAACGACGTTGTAATTAACAGGTCGCCGTGCGATTGCAGTTTCAAATGCTGCGCACCTTGCACGAGCAAAGTGATTTGATGGGGGTTAGCGCCGGGAGCTACAAGATAGTCAGATTCGAGCCGGCCTTGATTGCCATAATAGATGAGGTCCACGCCGGGATAGACGCCGTGGTACTTCACCCGCGCGTAGCGCGGAACATCTCTGTGCCACTTGGACGGAACATCTCCGATCAGATAGTTGCTTTTGCCGGACTGAGGCTCGAGCGCTTCGATATCCGGGTGTTGATTCGACCGCATTAACGCGAGGCGCACGACAGCGCTAGGCTGGCGGCGCGGCGTCCGGAGCGCTGGAGCAGAGTTAAATGGCTGCGGGGAGTTTTGGTCATTGACTGGACCGTCAAAGCGAAGGGTTGCGTCCTGATTTGTTAAGAAGACCGTGTATCCGTTTCCCCGTGCCATGAAATTCACACGTGCGTCCGTTTGGCCTCGGTTTTCTTCAAAATCTAACGGAAGTTGACCGTAGGCCGCAAGAACACGGGCGCTATCCGTTCGATTGACAACGGGCTGTGCTGCAAAATGAGGTCGAAGGCTGGCCTGCTCGTGACTGTGTGTTAATTTCACGATGACAAAAAGTGCTGCCGCCAAACAAAGTAGAGGGGAAAAATGGACCTTACGTTTCATTGAGTACTCCACCGATAGAGTTGTAGTTTTTAGTTCAGTAAGTACCGGAATTGTGTCTTTTACGGAATGTAATATAACGTTCGGGAACCGTGGTCGGCCACGAAAAGAATGTCGAAAATTGCCCAAGTTCTTAATGTCGTTTTAGCGTGCGTGAGGAGCCAATTTCCAACGTCAGCGTCAGCCTGAATGACCTTTAACGCGTGCACATCATGGAGGAGGCGGGGCCGTCTTTTTCCTTTGAGGCGCGGGGCTTCAGGGTCTGCGTGGCAACTCAGCGCGTGGGCCCCAGGGGCTAAAGCGCTGAAGAAAACACAGGCGTAATGTTGGACCTAGAGGTCCGAGCTACAAATCTGCCATGCAGATTGGCCGGGAGATTAGATGGGACGGGGCGAGCGAGCCAGGCCCAAATTGCGGATGGCGGCGGCTTGGTCTGGTGCAATCATCAATTTGTTGAGGATCGTTTTATGATTTTTCGGGAAACTCTGAATGAGGCTGAGGGTGTTCAGCGAATGACAGTTCGCGCAGGTGTGTAGGTCCACGCGGTAGTGCGGCTGCTTGGGATCTCCCGCCGCCAATTTCGCAAGGCTCGCGACGTCTTGCGACTCCAGATTGGTTTTGAACTGGTCGGCCGGCAACGAGGGCGCGAAAAAGAGTTTCGTTTTCTGGGAGCACCATTGCTCGCAGCGTTCGCAGAATGGGCGGAGCTGCACAATAGCCAAGGCAGCGAGAGTGCCAGTGCCGACGAGTAGGAGCGCCTCTCCAATCCAAACAATCCAGAGAAACGTGCCGTGCTCGGGAGTGCTGGCGCTGCTGCTACTCCAGGAGCCAATTCCGTTGACAACGAGCATGGCGTTCCAAAGTCTTCGGGGATGCATGACGGGGCGAGCAAGATTGAACACCCAGTAGGACGGCTGGACCAGATGCATGATCCAGGCGAACCAGCTGAAGTACAGTCCGAATAAGGAAGCCGCAAGTCCAACGGTGGCGGCGACGAGCTTGTTTCGCACTTTGCCCCAGCACATGGCGAAGCCTGAACAGGCGCCGATGAGGGCGCCGAACGCTAGGGTGCAAATGGCGCGGAGCTTAGCTTCCGGGATACTGACGGTGGCGTAGACGTAGAGAAAGGCAGCGGGGATAGAGACGCCTGCGCCAGCAAGGATTCCGAGCAGGGGTCCATGAGGCGCAAATTTGCCCGAGAACTTGTAGTAAGCGGCCATGCGGAGCGCTCCAGAAAAGCAGTAAACGCGATTGTCTTCAACGTAGCATTTTTCGAGGTTGAGCCGGGCACTCAGCGGGTTTCGCGGGGCGGAACAATTAACTGTTCGGATGGGCAGGAGCGGAGGGGAACTTTGCTGCGCCTACGGCGGTGGGAGGAAAACGCCCTCCGCCCTTCGAGGCTCCCCTCAGATCTCGGGGTAAACAGGGCAAGCAGTTAGCGGCCGCTGCAAAGGCCGGAGCGCTCGCTTCGCTTGCTAGCTGGGATTAAGCCCAGCCTCTACAGTTCAGGGGCTAAAGCCCATTTAGCGATGGGCGTTTTTCGCGGCGCCTGAAAGGCGCCGCTCCCCCGACTGAAGTCGGTGGCTTCCACCTGCGGCAAGGCTCCGCCCCAAAGGAACGAATGGTGGGGGCGGCCAGCGTTACTGGTGTTCTTTTTCGTCTAGCGGCTTGAGTTTTGCGACTTGCTGCTGCGCTTCTTTCGAGTCAACGGCGAGAAGGCGTCCACCGCCGCGCCAATTGCCCATCAAAATCACCATCTGCACATAAGCTGTTTCACCAGGGGCGACTTCGACGATGGTGGCTGGCTCGTTCTTAGCACTGGACTGGAGTTTGTGTTTGCCTGGTTCGACCTTGACTAGAAACCAGCGGCCGTTGGAGAGGCGATTCACTTCTTTATCATCCACATAAATGGATGGTTTCAGGGCAGACCCGGTGAAGTGATGCTCGCGAAAAAACAGAATCGCAGTCGCCTTATCTTTTCCGTCTTGGTTTGGCGGGGTGCTATTTTGCCGACCGAATAGTAGCACTGGCAACAGGAGAACAAATAACAGTATGACGCGTCTCACCTTGAGCTTCCTCCCTTTGTGTAGGTTCCGAACATACGCCTAGGAGTAAGTCTAAAGAAGGGAGTATTGAGGGGGGGTGACCTCGTATTCTCGAGATGCCCTATCGGTTTATAACTCTTCGGATTGATACCCTAGAAGGTCCGAATTAAATCGCATGGAATGAATGGGATCGCAGGAGGGTTGTCGGAGAACTGCGCAACTTTCTGCGGGTACATGCTATTTCTTGCTCAGTTGCGCCGCGGACTAGATGTCCGAAAACTGTCCGTTCGGACGTTGCCTTTGAACCGCGATTCAGCTATTAATCTTGCACACCATCGGTAGGCCAATTGCTCTTTGGTTTTCGCTGGGATCGGTCCCGTCCCTTTAGGAGTTCTGAACTATGGGACCCGGCCATCGACCATTCCGACTGCTCCTTCGCGCTGGTGCGCCTGGCCGGCCGGGCTCCTTTGCTTTGAGTTGTGTCTGGGGCAAGTTTTCGTTTAAGAGAAAAAGGAGAACCATGCCCAGCAAATTGGGGTTCTTCTCTGTAGCGGTGCTCGCCGCTGTTGTCTTCGCGCCTTCCGTGTGCGCGCAAGTCGAAACTGGCGCGCGGGCTCGACCCAGAATTGCGCAGAGCATCGATGAAACAAATCGCGTGGCGCTCGCGGGCAACACGCGTCCCGAAGCGCGGCCCGTGAACGATCGCGGCGCGGTGGCGAACGATTTCGCCATGGAACACATGTTGCTGCAACTGAAGCGCTCTCCTGAGCAAGAAGTCGCGCTGCAGCAGTTTCTGGACGAACTGCAGACCAAAGGTTCAGCAAACTTCCATCGTTGGCTGACCGCGCAGGAATTCGGCGACCGGTTTGGCGCGGCGAAGCCGGACCTCGACGCTGTCACGGGCTGGCTGGAGTCGCACGGTTTCCGCGTCAATGTGGTGTATCCGAGCGGCATGCTGATTGATTTCTCCGGAACGGCCGGGCAGGTGCGCAAAGCGTTCCAAACGGAAATTCATCACGTTGAGGTCAAAGGCGAGAAGCATGTTGGCAACATGAGCGACCCGCGAATTCCCGCGGCTCTGGCTCCCGTTGTGGCGGGCGTGGTTTCTCTGCACGACTTCCGTCCGCATGCGATGTATCACCTGCAGAAGGCCAAAACGGAATTCACATTTATCGACATGTTTGGATATCCCACTTACGCGGTGGTGCCCGCGGACCTGGCCACGATTTACAACTTGAATCCGGTATTCAGCGCGGGCGTTTCCGGCCAGGGCCAAACCATCGTGCTGATTGAAGACACCGACGTCTTCAGCGCTTCGGACTGGAGCACCTTCCGCCAGACTTTCGGCCTCTCAGGCTATGGTTCCGCTTCGTTCACGCAAGTGCACCCACCTGCACCTGCTCCACAGGCCAACAACTGCGGCGCTCCTGGCGTGGTCCCGCTCAACGACGGGGAGGCTATCCTCGACGCGGAATGGGCCAGTGCGGCGGCGCCAAGCGCGGCAATCGAGATGGCCGCGTGCGCGGATACTGGCACCACGTTCGGCGGACTGATCGCCATCCAAAACTTGATCAATGCCAGCACTCCGCCGCCTTCGATCATGAGCATCAGCTATGGGCAGTGTGAAACAGTGAACGGCGCGGCCGCCAATGCCGCGTACAACTCCGCTTATCAACAGGCCGTCGCGGAGGGCGTCTCGGTTTTCGTCGCTGCAGGCGACAGCGGCGCGGCAGGCTGCGACAATAGCGTGGCGGAAGCAACGCACGGAATCGGCGTCAACGCTTTCGCTTCCACTCCGAACAACGTCGCGGTTGGCGGGACTGATTTCAGCGACACCTACTCTGGCACGAACGCTACCTACTGGAATTCCAGCAACACAACCGCCTTCGGGTCGGCAATATCTTACATTCCGGAAACTCCATGGAACGACTCGTGCGCCGGCTTCCTGTTCTCAAGCTATGAGGGATTCAGCCCAACGTACGGCTCAACCAGTCTGTGCAATGACCCTACGCTCGGTTCCTTCGTGCTGAGCACGGTAGCGGGGGGCGGCGGTCCCAGTCAATGTGCCAGCGGTACACCAGCCACCGCCGGCGTTGTGAGCGGTTCCTGCGCCGGATGGCCGAAGCCTTCGTGGCAGACGGTGCTAGGCAATCCCAACGACGGCCTGCGTGACACTCCGGACGTCTCGTTGTTCGCCGCGGACGGCCTGTGGAGTCACTTCTACGTGTTTTGCTGGTCGGATACGGCGCAAGGCGGGGCTGCCTGCGGCAGCGATCCTGGCACGTGGTCCGGCGCGGGCGGCACGTCTTTTGCGTCGCCGATCATGGCCGGCATCCAGGCGCTGATCAATCAGAAGGCCGGTGGGCCGCAGGGCAATCCCGCTCCTGTTTACTATCAACTCGCGGCTGCCGAGTACGGTGCGAGCGGCAGCAACTCCTGCAACTCGAGCAATGGCAAAGCCGTCGCCAGCAACTGCATTTTCTACGACGTGACCTTTGGTGACATGGACGTGGATTGCGTTGGGCCCAACTGCTACCTCGCGGATGGATCGGTGGGCGTGCTTTCGACTTCGAATACGTCGTTCGCGCCGGCCTACGGCACGAGCGTCGGATGGGACTTCGCCACCGGCATTGGCAGCGTCAACGCCGCCAGCTTGGTGAACAACTGGCCATCGTCGCAGCCTAGCTTCACGCTCTCGACGTCGCCTACGAGCTTGACGATTGTTCAAGGCGCGGCCAGCTCGACCACGATTACGATCAATCCGCTGAATGGATTTAGCGGCAATGTGAATTTGACGGCGTCGGGCCTGCCGAGCGGCGTCAGCGCTGTTTTCGGCACGAATCCTGCGACCACCACGAGTCTCTTGACTCTATCCGCGGCCGGCACTGCAACGATCGGCACCTTCACTGTGACCGTCACGGGCTCATCAGGAAGTCTAAGCAGCCAAGCCAGTATCCCTGTCACGGTGAACCCCGTCGGCGACTACACTCTCTCGGCATCTCCCGGCAGCTTGACGGTCACGCAGGGAGCCAGCGGCGCGAGCACGATCACGGTTACTCCGCAGAATGGCTTCAACGGCAACGTCAGCTTGTCGGCCTCCGGCCTGCCCGGTGGTGTAACCGCGACATTCAGCCCGAGCAGCTTAACAACTGCGAGTACGCTGACACTGACGGCCAGCAGCACGGCCACTACGGGCACGGCCACGGTCACAATTACAGGAACGTCTGGCAGTTTGTCACACACCACCACGATAGCCCTGAGTGTGACGGCTCCTCCAAACTACACGCTTTCCGCATCGCCAAGCAGCTTAACGGTCACGCAAGGAAACAGCGGAGCGAGCACGATCACGGTTACTCCGCAGAATGGCTTCAGCGGCACTGTCAGCTTGTCTGCATCGGGCTTACCCAGCGGCGTGACGGCGTCGTTCAATCCAAATCCGGCCACCGCGACCAGCACTTTGACGCTGACAGCCAGCGGCACTGCGACTACAGGAACGGTCACGGTGACCATTACAGGAACGTCGGGCAGCTTGACGCACACCACCACTATTTCCCTCACAGTCCGGCAGGTCCCCACGCTTCCCTCGGTTTGGACCGACGGGGACGTGGGCGCGGTGGGCGTAGCGGGGAATGCGAGTTACGCGAGTGACGTGTTCACTGTGAAGGGAGCGGGTGCGCAGATTTACGGGACTGCCGATGCCTTTCATTTCGTGTATCAACCGCTGTCGGGAGACGGGACAGTTGTAGCGCGGCTGGTGAGTTTGCAGGGCGGAGCGGGATATGTAGCAGCGGGAGTAATGATACGAAACACGCTGGACGCGGGATCGGCGAATGCAAAGACGGCGTACTGGGCCACCTACGGGGCGATTTATTTTGACGAGCGTGCGACGAGCGGAGGGGGCACCAGCGAGCCCGGCGCAGTGAGTGTGACGCTGCCGTACTGGGTGAAGGTAAGCAGAAGTGGAAGCACGTTCAGCAGCTACGCGTCAGTGGACGGAGTAGGTT